>Ga0209472_1000434_pt1 | contig 25245 bp, 19 predicted proteins | sample GraSoiAngelo_130_FD_185887 | JGI IMG/M metagenome (GOLD analysis project Ga0209472, IMG submission 185887) | Grasslands soil microbial communities from the Angelo Coastal Reserve, California, USA - 14_0929_02_20cm (SPAdes) (version 2) | ecosystem: Environmental > Terrestrial > Soil > Grasslands ...
TGGTGTGAGCGCGTGCCCGTTACCACAGTGGTTTGGAACCTCGAAGGCGGCAATCTTGCGGCGGCGGTCAGCGCGCGAGAACGCAATGACGACCGTGCTATTAGTCGCAATCGCGCCCCCGCTACCATTTGCAACGTGTAGGGTCTCAGGACTTCGGTGACACGCTGGCAGGCTGTTTCTTTGCCAAGAGCCGCTCGTAGGGAGTCTGCCCAGCGAGGGCTCCGTGGGGCCGGTGGTAATTGTAGTAGTCCTCCCATTCGCGAAGCTTGTCATTGAACAGATGGATATCGTCGGCGATGCCGTCTTTGTCCAACAGCTGGTAGAACTCTTGCTCGTCCACCCGGTGTGAGCGCTCGACCTTACCGTTCAAGTGGGGCGTCCTGGGTCGGATATAGACATGGCGGATGTCATGCTCCTCGAGGTGCCAGTGGAAGTGAGATTGGAACTCGGCGCCGTTGTCCGTCTGGATAACCAGCACCCTAAAGGGGAGCCGCCGGATGACCTCGTCCACGAAGCGGATGGCTGAGGCTTGGTTGCAGGCATCGTAGATCTTGAGCACCCGAATACGCGTACAGTCGTCGATGGCTGTGAACTGATAGAGGCGCTTTCTAGAGCCTGCGATCCGCTCGAGGAACTTCACATCCACTTGTACGCGGTGCCCGGGCTGTGGCTTCTCGTATCGCTTCCAGGGCCGGCCTGTCGGCCGACGCTTCTGGTTGGCCGGTAGCCGGTTCATTCCATAACGGATCAGAATGCGATGTACCGTGGAGCGTGCCACCGCCAGATGATGGAAGCGCTGCAAATAGCTGGCGGTCCTGCCGGGTCCAAAGTGATAACGATCCCGTAGGTACAGGACCTTGGAGATCACCACACGGGGCGTTGCCTTCGGAAAGTGCTGCGGGACTCGCGGTCGGTCGCATAAGCCGGCCTCACCGTGACTCTTGTATCTGGCTCTCCATTTGTAAAAGGTTTTGCGAGAAAGGCCGAAGTGTCGGCAGGTCTGGGCGACGCTCCTGGGCATGTCACTGGCTTGCCGCAATAGCTTCAAACGCCAGGCAACCACTCGGTTCTGTTCGTTCTTGTTCATTGGCTCTCTCCTGGTTCGAGAAGGGAGCCAGAATGTCACCTTAGTTCTGGGACTTCACAGTGGCGACGCTGCGGGACGACCGCGGTCGTTCGACCAGCGCATTACCAAACCACGGTCCAGCGGTGGAGGGAAGGACTTCGGAGCTACGGACGAAGAGATCATGCACGCCCTCGCCGTTGTCTATTTCGCCGACAGGGTGACCCGCACCCGGCCGGGTTGTACGACGACAAAGCAGCCATAGAGCGATTCAGCGCGTTGGGCGAGGAGTGCAAGGACGTCGGCTGTGAGTCTCGACCGAGCACGCACCGGGTAGCGAACCAGCACGACGCCCGAGTTGCGTGCTGCCGCAGCAAACACAAGCTGCCCGAAGTCCTTGTCCTCGGTAAGGAGCAGCCGGCGCTCAGCGGCTGCCAGCGCCATGACTTGCTCGTCGTCGGCGCCGCTCATTGTCTCGGTGATGGCAACGACGTCATGGCCCGCGGCGCGAAGACCGACTACCAGGGTGAAATCGCAACTCTCGTCCGCAACGAGCCGCACGACGCCGGCGCCGGGCCTAATCAGCGGAGGCCAGAACGATCTCCTCGTGCGCGACGGCATCGGCGGCATAGTGCAGCGCCGCCTGAATGTCCTCGCGCGTCAACCTCGGGTAGGCTTGTAGCAGCGTCTTCTCATCCGCCCCTTCGGCGATCTTGCGGACGATGAGCTCGACGGTGATGCGTGTGCCGCGAATGACGGGCTTGCCGAGCATCACCTTGGGATTCAGCTCGATTCGGTCGTGCACAGTCATATTCGTTCCTCGGAGATCACCACGCCACCCAGCAGAAGCCAATGATGATGGCTCCGCGAGCGACATTACCAGCCCTGGATTTCCCAGGGCGTCGAACGTAGCAAAGACGGAGCTCCTGGTGCCGCTCCATGCGCTAGGGTGCCTGAAGTCAGTGAGGGCGGGCGATATAAGTAGTTGAAAATAAAGAACCTACCCAGGGGTCGGGAGTTCGAATCTCTCCAGGCGCGCCTATAAACCCATGCCCGAAAGCACAAAAAGTCTTAGCCGCTGCACCCGTTACGCACTTTCGAAAGAGTCACCAGACGAGTCACCACACGGACGCGCACCCAGGTGCTCATGTTGGCGCGCGTTCCGGTTGCAACTATTGGTCGCGACGGCTCGCGAGAGGCTGTCAGCTGCCACATTGCGGCGTGGAAACTCTTGTGCATGTTGCAGATCATAAGACCGTCGGAGAGCCAAATAGGCACAAGGGGCGGGTGATCCATGCATCGCTTCACCCTCATCTTGATAGCGACCGCGGCCGGCGCATCGGCGGTCGTCTGGAGGAATGCGGGGGCGCAGAACGAGTTGAAAGCGCGGCTCAGTTATGGTTCCGACAATTTCCATCGCACGCAGGCCAAGGGCCAAGTCGCCCAGCTGCGCAATCGCCTTGACAGGGCCGATGCCCTGACGACCCGGCAGGCGCAGCTGATGGAGCAAATTCTCATTGCGGAGCGAGACCGTCAGGAACGAGAGGTGAAGGAGCAATACGCGTCGCGTCGCGTCAGCGCGGGCGGCAGCTCATGGACCGGCATGATAACGATTGCGAGCGATGAGCTCGGGATATCGATCCACGATCAACTCCTAGCCCAGATCCTTGACTTCAGTCGGCAGCAAATAGCTGCTGTGGCACCGGTGCTGACTGCACAGCAGCTCAAGGTATATCAACAGATCCAGCGTGAGCGCGTCGCGCAGCAGCGTGCGTTCATGGAGGAGGGCCATCCCCAGTCTCCGTGACGTGCGGTGACTGAACCGTTGGGCTGTGACCTCGCGCTCAGCGGAGTAGTTCGTCAGCCTTGGTCATCTGTGCCATACCTCCCATCCTGCTTTCAACTCAAACGCTTCACGAGGTACATGAGCGCCATCGGTGCCTTGGAGACTGTAGCTCTCACTCAGGTCTATAGACATGGGCCCACGCTGCCAGTGAGTGATTATCCCAACCTCAGCGCCACGACCATAGTTCGTCGTATGATTGGTGAAAGGCTCATGCTGTGTCGCGTGCGACTCATGGCCCACGAAAGCTCGAACTGCGTTGGGTTCCAGCGTGGCACACCCAGCCATCAAGGCCAGACAACAGAAGATGACAGTTCTCATGACTACCGGACCTTGTCCCAACCAACCGGCGGCGCCGCGAGCCCCTGCAACGCTTGCGCCGGGGGCTCTGTCGCCGGCTGCTGCAACGACACGAGCACGGCTTGCGCGGGCTCGAGCGGCTGTCCACACTTCGGGCAGTTCATGCGTAAAGTTTCATACGGCGCCCGCCGCTGGAGACTTGCGGCCAGTCGCAATTTCACGACGGGCGTGACGACGGCCGCAGCGTTCTGTGAGCGCTCTCTATCCAATAATGAACGCCGGCACCGGCCTGCCGAAGTTCTGCGAACTGCATCAAATCGGCAGATAGAGATCACAGTCACAACTCAAGGTGTACCGGTCGCGGTTTTCACGCGGCAACACGATTGCTCGGAATCCTCGAGCAGGCTCTACTGCTGCGTTGCCCGGTAGTGCGAGCGCCGCTTGCGACGCGATCAGCGCGGCTAAGCGCATCAGCGACCCCAAGCGCATGAGCGACTGAGCGACTCGATAAGCAACAACTCGTCTCGCTGACCACATGCGACGCTCGTCGCACTGTCGCCTCTTGCGCACTCCCTAGTCCGGCCGAGCTATTGCGACACAGTCGACGTCGGAAATAACCTCCGCGCCGGTCGGAAATTTAATTACATACCAGTCGTCGTTGAGCGACAGCAACGGCGATGTGTCGCGACCGCGTGACACGGGGGGTTCGGATGCAATTGTTGCGCGTCACCGCGTTCGCGGTGGCTTGCGTGTTGGCGCCGCCGCCGCCAGCCAGCGCCCAGATCTCGCCCAGTGCGGCCTGGTCTTGCGAGTTCGCCAACTCAACCACCGCTTGCGGTTTCTACCTGCAGGCGGCCGCGTCGAATCGCGCCGCAGTCGTTGGTCCCGGGCGTGACGGTTCCACTGCAATCGAGCTGACCACGCATCTGGGGGACATCAATATCGCTGGCAGCGACTCGAACGAGCGCGCCGATCTGGCGCTCTCACCGTCCTCGAGATATTGCAACCAGGGACAGGACGAGTGGTGGGCGCACTCGCTCATGTTCCCGCCGAGTTATGTGGCCCCACCGGCCGGTGCGGTCTGGAACTGGGGCGCGCTCTTCGACTTTCACAACTCGTCCTCTGGCGGCGGACAGCCCAACTTCATGGTCTACGCCACGCCCACGGGCCTCGAGCTCCATATGGCGGGCGGCGCAACCACCGTCAACCGGCCGACCGATCCTGGCTACTACAGCATCGCGATCGGCCCGATCGCCAAGAACGTCTGGTACGACTTCGTGTATCACGTGAAGTGGTCGTCCGGCTCGGACGGCCTCTTCCAGGCGTGGCTCAACGGGCGGCAGGTCATGAACTACAGCGGCCCCAACCTCTATGTCGGCCAGAGCTGCTATCTGAAGCTCGCCAACTACCATACCCCGCTCGGGGTGCCCATATCGGTCATTCACTCCCGCGTGGTTAGAGGCACCACCCAGGCCGACGTGCAGATCGGGTCCGGCGGCACGCCGCCTCCCACGGTCCCGGTGCCGAATGTGGTTGGCCAGATGCAAGCGGCGGCCGCGATCGCCATCACCGGCGCGGGCCTCACCAGAGGTGCGGTCGCGCAGCAGTCGAGCAGTACGGTGGCTTCCGGCAGCGTGATCAGCCAGAGCCCCGCGGCCGGCGCCGATGTGGTGCGCGGCTCCGCGGTTAACCTGGTCGTCTCGACCGGCGGTGGCATCAGCAGCGGCGGCGGCGGTGGCGCGTTCGACGCCTTCACACTTGCTGCGCTTCTCAGCTATCTGATGGGTGGGTTGTGGAGAGCTCGCAGATCCAGGTCACTCGCGAGCACTCTCACGTTCCGACCAGGACTAGCGCACGGTCGGCGGTGCAGGTGTTGAAAGCTGCCGACTGGCCTCGCTATGCCGCCTACTTCTTCGGTGCTCGGGCAGGCTCTGTCGACGGCGGTGGGCCATCCGAATTCCACTTAGTGCGCGACGGTGATGGACGTTGGACCAAGACCCTGTTGGTTTGACCCCGGAAACAGCGGGAAGGGGTTTCCGGCGATGAGCTTTAGCGAGCCGCTCGCAGCGTCGATCGAAAACACCTCGACCTGGTTGTCCACATTGTCCAGGGCATACAGGAAGTTGTCCGGGCCGTCGACCGCGAGCGCGGTGGCTCGTCCGTTCGTCACGGACGTTCCAATGGGTGTCAGGGCGCCCGAGCTGGCATCGATCGTGTAGCAATCCACATTAGTGCCGTTCGCGACGTGCAGCAACTTGCCGGAAGCATCCGTGACAACCGACAAGGCCCCGTTTGGGGCTGGGAACGGGCTGCTGGAGATGGCCGTTAATGCACCTGTACTGAGATCGATCGTGAATCCGGACACTGCGCTAGGTTGAGAATCAGCCGCGAAGAGGTGAGTGCCGGAGGGATCAACGACCAATGCTCCGGGAGATGCTCCGACGGGAAAGGGACTGCCCGCCACTGGCGTCAGAGAGCCGCTGGTCATGTCAATGCGGTAGGCGGACACGCTGCCACCGACCTGGTTCGCGGCGTATACATAGTGACCCGCGGCCACGACTATCGCGCCGGGATCAGCCCCCGCGGCAAAGGGGCTCCCGGCCACTTCGGTAAGGGCACCCGCGGATCCAATCTCGAACACCGAGACAGTGTTCGAACTGCCGTTGGCTGTCAGCACAAATTGTCCGCTGGGATCGACGACGATCGCGACCGACTGGGCGCTAGTCAGAAATGGACTGCCGCTCATCGTGGTCAGTTTGCCGGTCGATGAATCGAGCAGGTACCCTCTGACCTCGCCCGAGGGGCTGGTAACGTACAGAAATCGCTTCTGGGGATCGACCGCAATGCCCCGGGGCATTGGCCCGTCCGGCAGAGGACTGCCAGAGATCGGCGTCGGGATGCCCGTCTGCGTATCGATAGTCAAAGCGTCAAGGGTCCCGGCCGCCTCATTCGGGACGTAGAGGAGTGTCGCGCTCGTAGGTGGCGGCGGGGGGGTGTTGCTGCCGCCGGAACTGCCGGTGTAGCCGCCGCCGCCACAGGCGCAGGCCACACCGCAAAGTATCGCCCCCAGGAACGTCCGCGCACGTGGTGGCGTGCCGTCGGCGCTAGGCTCGCACGACTCGTCGGGTCCCAACGGTCCGTGAGTCTCCTTCAGGTCGATACGCTCGTCGCACAGCATTGCGTCCCCCCGCTGCCTTTGACGCGATCGGGGTCATTGCGGAGGTCGTAGATCTCTTCGGGAGAGAGTCTGCGTCGTCGTCGTTTCGTTTTGTCTGGCTCTGGAATAGGCCGGCCGGTCTATCCGGGTCGAACGGCGTCGCCACGGACTGTGCCGCCGAGGTCAAGCCTGAACGACGCCCTGCCTGACAATCTTCCGACTACCTCGCGGACCAGCCCTGCCCTCGCGCAGGCGCTGGCGACCTCAGTTCACGGCCACCTGCTCCACGAGTACGACTTCGCATGAGCCGGGCCCAGTGTCGCTCCGCGTCAGCGAAGTGTTTGTGTATGCGCCGTCATCTCGCACGGCGTCGACCAGGAAGCCGGTCAAATGCACAACCTGGCCGACGCGCAAATGCTTGAGTTCGCGGCGCACCGCGGCATCGGCAGGAATGACGTGGGTATTGGCGCTATGCTCGATCACGACCTTTCGCGGGACGGGCAGGTCCCGCTTCGGTATCCAGGAATAGAATCGCACCCCTTGCGTGATCTCAAGGGCGCGGAGGACGCGATTGTCCGACATGGGTCCCCAGCCCAGGGCAAGATCCTCCGGGACAAGATCGGCGAGCAGATCAAAGTGATAGTCCTCGCGACTTAGAATTCGGGCTGTGATGTCGTAGCGCGCCCGAGGCTTGAGTCGCCAGCGACCCAACGTCGTGACTCGTGCGCCATCTGCATCCGTCTGCTGTGGGTCGGCGGGGGCGATCGGTCCGTCTGACGGATGGACGGGTCGCAGTTGCCAATCGTTGTAGCCCTGCAGCAGCGCCGCCGCCGCCAACGCGGTGAATAGAACGGTGCGCACTACCATGGCCGCTCATTATCGCAACCGTCGGCTGTTTCGTCGGGAATCCCGTCCGTTTTCCCGCACCGGCCCCGCCCCAGGCGCACGCCCGCACCATTGCGTGCGGCAATGCACGGACACCGGCGCGGGCGGCGTGATCCGGCTCACAGTTGGCCGCCGGACTGCCCCCCAGAATGGCGCCTGGGATGAGGCACGACTGGTAAATGCACCCATGAACATGACTCAACTCGTGTTCGGCGCCGCCCTGGGCTGCCTGCTCGCCCAGGGTGTGCTTTATTGCATCAAGCCCTGCATCGCCTGGCTCAGGCGCGACGAGCTGCGTGCCCGGCTGCGCGCGCTCACTCCTCCCTCGGGCCGTGCGATCGCCCACGCTTCCATCCAGTACGCGGTGCTCCTCGGGGCCGCCGCCGCCCTGATCACGCTCGGCGTATGGGCTTTCGGGGACTATTTCTCGGGCCGGTCCGCACGCGGTGCGACGGGCGGCGACGGCGAGCCCTCCGTGGCGCTGCCGCCGGCCCCGGCCGCTGATGCGCCGCAGAGACTCGCCGAGCTCGCTACGGCGCCGAAGGCCGAAGCTTCCGCGGCGACCCCGGTTGCGAGCGCTGACCCGTACGCCGACCCCGACTTCAAGGTCCGGCGCCGCGCGCACCACGCGGGGACCCACATGAGTCTCAAGGAGACCCTGCTGCAGCGGGCTGAAGCGAAGGCGCACGACGAGCTGCTCGGCGAGATGAAGCAGCATCAGAACCGGTCCCAGTACGACTGCGAGGCGGCCGATCGCGCCGTGAAATACCTCAAAGCGGGCCTCGACGTGTGGGGATTCGCAGCGTGGCAGGTGAAGCACTTCCCGATGGACGGCTACGAAGGCGCCGCGCTCTCTCAATGCCAGAACATCACGGACGTCGTGGATCCTTCGCGGTTCGACATGCACGAGTCGCTCGCGCAGGGGAATGACCCGGGACGCGACGCCACCCGCGACCCGCGCGAGGGGAGGGCGGCCACGCCTGCCGGCGTTGCAGGCAAGAATCGGCCCTGATCGCTGTCTTGCGCGTAGGCCGGCCGTGCGCACCGCGGCCGCGCGAATCAGCTTAGAATCCTTCGCGGGCACTCGTGCGGTGACCGCGCCGCGCTGCTGCGTGCCGATCGGATCGGGGAAGCCATGCGCACCGCGCTCGCGGACTTCATCAAAGACACGCCCGCCGGGCGCGAGGCGCATGCGATCCTGCGCTCGTGCGTGCACTGCGGCTTCTGTCTTCCCGCCTGTCCCACTTACCAGCTGCTCGGCGATGAGCTCGACAGTCCGCGCGGGCGCATCTATCTCGTGAAGCAGCTGCTCGAGGGCGCACCGGTCACCTCGAGCACGCAGCTGCATCTCGACCGCTGTCTCACCTGCCGGGCGTGCGAGAGCGCCTGCCCCTCGGGCGTACAGTACGGACGGCTTCTCGACATCGGCCGTGCGGTCACCGAGCAGCGTGTGAGCCGGAGCGCTGCGGCGCGCCTCAAGCGCTACCTGCTGCGCAAGATCGTGCCTCACACCCGCCGCGTTCGCGCGGCGCTCGCGTTGACGCGTCTCGCGCGGCCGCTGCTGCCGCGACAGCTGGCCGCACCCGCAGCTCTCGCGCCGCGCTCGAGCGCGCCCTCCTGGCCCGCCCCGCGTCACGCTCGCCGCGTGCTGCTGCTGCCGGGGTGCGTGCAGCCGGTGCTGAGGCCGCAGGTCGATACGGCCGCGGCGCAGGTGCTGGACCGCGTCGGGATATCGGCCATCGTGCCCCGCGGCACCGGCTGCTGCGGCGCGCTCACGCATCACCTCTCTGCCTCTGACGAGACACTCCGGCAGGTGCGCCGGAATGTCGATGCGCTGTGGTCGCACATCGAGGCGGGCGTCGAGGCGGTGGTGTCGACCACGAGCGCCTGCGCGTCGATGCTGACCGAATACGGACGCCTGCTCGAGGCCGAACCCGCTTACGCCGCCCGCGCGGCGCGCGTCGCGGCGCTCGCCCGGGACATCGCCCAGGTCCTCGGCCCAGAGCGCGAAGCGTTGAGCGCTCCTCTCGGCGGCGCAGCGGCCATGCGGCCGCAGGGTGCGGGGCGCCGAGCGGCGCGGGTCGCCTTTCATGCCCCGTGCACGCTGCAGCACGCGCTCAGAGTGAGCGGCACCGTCGAAGCGCTCCTTTCCGCCGCGGGATTCGAGCTCGCTCCGGTCGGCGACCGCCAGGAATGCTGCGGCTCGGCGGGCACCTATTCCATCCTGCAGCCGGAGCTGTCGGAGCGGCTGTTGCGTGCCAAGGTCGCCGCCCTCGAGAGCGGCGCGCCGGAGCTGATCGCCACGGCCAACGTCGGCTGCCTGACGCACATCCGCGGCGGCACTTCGGTGCCGGTCGTCCATTGGGTCGAGCTGCTCGCAGAAAGACTCTCGGTGGCGAATGGCTGACCAGTGGGGCGAGCGCATGCCGCGCTCGGTCAGCCTGCTGCAGACCGTCGCCGTGTCCGTGGGCATCGCGATCGGCAGCGGCATCTTCCGCGTGCCGGCCACGGTCGCGGCGCAGCTGCACACCTCCGGGCCGATCTTGAGCTGTTGGGTGCTCGGCGGCGTCATCGCGCTCTGCGGCACGCTCACGGTCGCGGAGCTGGCGGCGGCGCTGCCGCGCTCGGGGGGAATCTTCGCCTATCTCCTCGAGAGCTATGGGCCGCTGCCGGCGTTCCTGTTCGGGTGGACGGAGCTCGTGGTGATCCGCGCCGCGGCGCTCGGGGCGATCGCGACGGTGTTCGCCGAGTACATCGGTTACTTTGTGCCGCTGAGCGCCGCGCAGGTCCGCTACCTGGCCGCCTTCGCCATCGTGCTCATCGGCGGCATCAACCACATCGGGGTGCAGCGCGCGGCCGCGGTGCAGAGCGTGACCACGGTGCTCAAGTACGGCGTGCTGGCGGCTCTCGGACTCCTCGCGTTCACGGCGACGGGCGGCAGCACGAAGCATTTCACTCCCGCCTGGCCGGCCGGCGCGATGCTCTCGCCGCTGGCGAGCGCCCTGATCCCGGTACTGTGGACCTACGACGGCTGGGCGGACCCGGCGACCATGGGCGGCGAGATCAGCAACCCGCAGCGCAACCTGCCGATCGCGCTCATTGCCGGCGCGCTGTGCGTGATGCTGGTTTACCTGGTGGTCAACATCGGCTTCCTGTACGCGCTCGCGCCCGCGGAGATGGCCGGGTCGAAGCTCATCGCCTCGAGCGTTGCGGCGCGCATCCCGCTGCTCGGGGGCGCGGGAGCGGCCGTGGTGGCCGCGGCCGTCGTGGTGTCCGCCTTCAGCGGCCTCAACGCCTCGATGATGACAGGCTCGCGAGTGTTCTTCGCCATGGCCGATCGCGGCCTGTTCCTGCGCGCCGCGGCGCGCGTCTCGCCGCAATTCAACACCCCCTCCGTCGCCATCTGGCTCGCGAGCGCACTCGGCGTCGGCTACGTGCTCGAGAACGACTTCGCGCAGCTCGCCGATAAATTCATCCTCGGCATCTGGCCGTTCTACGCGCTCACCGTGGGGGGAGTATTCATGTTGCGCCGGCGCCGTCCCGAGCTGCCGCGCCCCTACCGCGTCTTCGGTTACCCGTTCGTTCCGGCGCTATTCCTGCTCGCTTCGGCGCTCATGGTGCTCAACGCCCTTCTCACCGATCCGGGCAACACCGCTGTCACCCTCCTCATTATCGTCGCCGGGGTGCCGGCGTACTGGCTGCGCGGGCGGCTCTGGCCCCGACACTCAACCGGTTCGTGGCAGTAATTCTTCATCCGTTCGTGGCCGGCACGCGCGTTCGGAAAGTGAACCCAAGCACAATATCGGGGGCTCCAGGCCCGTTATCCGAGCTGGAGGACGAGCGCCGAGGTGGAGGACGAGCGGTGGGCGCAGGCGGCACGACGACCCCGGAAACGCACGAGCGCGGCACGGAGCGCGCGGCATGAGCGCCCGCGTGCGGATGCTCGCGGTTGCGCTCGTTATCCTCGTGGGGGCGGTGGGCTGGTACCTGTGGCGGGCGCGCGGGGCGGACGATCCCAACGCCGCGCTCTCCCTCTTCGGCAACGTCGACGTCCATCAGGTGGAGCTCGCATTCCGCGTCACCGGCCGGATCGCGGACATGAAGGTGCAGGAGGGCGACAGGGTCAAGGCAGGCGAGACGCTCGCCCAGCTCGACCGCGTGCCCTTCGCCACCGACGTCGCCGCCGCCCAGGCGGACGTGGAGCAGGCGCGGGCGCAGCTGGAGAAGCTGCGCCGCGGCTTCCGCGTCGAGGAGATCGCCGAGGCGCGCGCCACCGTGGCGCAGCGGGCCGCCGACCTCGCCAACGCGCGCGTGACGCTCAAGCGCCAGCAGGAGCTCATAGCCGCGGGACTGGTCACGCATCAGCAGATCGACGACGCCGAGGCGCGAGTGGCGCAAAGCGAGGCGCAGCTCGCCGCGGCGCGCGAGCGGCTGAACCTGGAGTTACACGGCTCGCGCATCGAGGACATCGCCGCGCAGAAGGCGGCGCTGGCCTCCGCCGAGGCGCGGCTCGCGAAAGCGCAGACGGCGCTCTCGGATACGACGCTCCTCGCCCCGAGCGGCGGCATCATTTCGGTGCGGGCGCGCGAGCCCGGCGCGATCGTTCAGGCGGGACAGACGGTCTACACGCTGACGCTCAACGATCCGGTATGGATCCGGGCCTACGTGCCGCAGCCGCGGCTCGGGCGCATCAAGCCCGGGATGGGGGTCGGCGTCAGCATCGATTCGATGCCCGGCAAGCGCTACGAGGCGACGGTAGGCTTCATTTCCCCGGACGCCGAGTTCACACCCAAGACCGTACAGACTGATCAGGTGCGCGACGATCTCGTCTACCGCATCCGCGTGATCGCGACGGACCCGGACAATGTGTTCCGCCAGGGCATGCCAGTCACGGTGCTGGTGCCCGCCGCGCGATCCGAGGCGCTGGCGCGCGATCACTAGGACTGGCGCACCGTGAGCCCGGCACCGGCAAGAGACGGCGAGCCGGCGGCCGCGACACCCGCGGCGCGCGTCGCCGGCCTCGTGAAGACCTTTGGCGCGACGAAGGCGCTCGCCGGCATCACCGCCGAGCTCCCGACGGGAAGAATCCTCGGGCTGGTCGGTGCCGACGGGGCCGGCAAGACGACCCTCATTCGCCTCCTCGCCGGGCTGATGGAGCCGACGGCCGGCACTGTCGAGGTGCTCGGGCGCACGCCGCGCGCCGAGGGCGGCACGACGCAGGCGCAGACCGGCTACATGCCGCAGCGCTTCGGGCTGTACGAGGATCTCTCGGTGCTCGACAACCTGAGTCTCTACGCGAACCTCCGCGCTCTCGACCAGTCGACGCGTCAGCGGCGCTTCGCGGAGCTCCTGCGCTTCACCGATCTCGCTCCATTCACCGAGCGGCTCGCCGGCCGCCTCTCCGGCGGCATGAAGCAGAAGCTCGGCCTCGCGTGTGCGCTGCTCGGCCGGCCGCGGCTGCTCCTGCTCGATGAGCCGGGGGTCGGGGTCGACCCACTGTCGCGGCGGGAGCTGTGGCGCATGGTGAGCGAGCTGGTCGCCTCGGGAGTGACGGTGCTCTGGTCGACCGCGTACCTGGAAGAGGCCGAGCGTTGCGCCCACATCTGGCTGCTCGATAACGGGCGGCTCCTCTACGACGGGGCGCCGGCGCGTCTGAGCGAGCGGGTGCGCGGCCGGGTGTTCCGACGTCGCGTCGCCCCGGGGGAGGCGCGCCGCGCCGCCGAGAGCGAGCTCGAGCGCGAGGCGGTGCTCGATGCGGTGATCCAGGGCGCGAGCGTACGCGTGGTGGCGAAGCCCGACGCCGCAGGGAGCTTTCGCACCGACGGCTACGAGCCGGTGGCGCCGCGCCTCGAGGACGCTTACGTCGAGCTCTTAGGCGGAGCCCGCAAGGGCGAGAGCCTGCTGGCGCGCGGCTGGCCGGCCGTGGTGGAGCCGGCGGCGGGCGGGGGCTCCTCGGCGGCGGCCGATCGGGTACTGGTGCGCGCCGAGGCGCTCACACGGCGCTTCGGGGATTTCGTGGCGGCCGACACCATCGGTTTCGAAGTGCGCGCCGGGGAGATCTACGGGCTCCTCGGCCCCAACGGCGCCGGCAAGTCGACGACCTTCCGGATGCTCTGTGGGCTCCTCATGCCGACGAGCGGGGAGGCGAGCGTCGCGGGGGTGAACCTGGCGCGCGCCGCGAGCCGCGCGCGCGCGCGCCTGGGGTACATGGCGCAGAAGTTCTCGCTCTATGGTGATCTCTCGGTCGCGCAGAACCTCGACTACTTCGCCGACATCTACGGACTGACGCGCTCTGCAAAGCGCGAGCGCGTGCAAGCGATGATCGACATGTTCGCGCTCGCCCCGCACCTGCCCTCCAACGCCGCGCTCCTGCCGCTCGGCTTCAAGCAGCGTCTGGCGCTCGCCTGCGCGACGCTCCACGCCCCGGCGGTGCTGTTTCTCGATGAGCCCACCAGCGGCGTCGATCCCCTGATGCGGCGCGAGTTCTGGCATCACATCAACGCGCTCACGACGCGCGGGGTGGCGGTGGTGGTCACCACCCACTTCATGGAGGAGGCCGAGTATTGCGATCGCATAGGACTCATCTGGCGCGGCCGCAAGATCGCCGAAGGCACGCCCGATGAGCTCAAGGCGAGCGCGGCGAGCGCCACGCATCCCGAGCCGACGCTCGAGGACGCGTTCATCGCGCTCATCGAAGGGGAGGCCGCCGCGTGAGGAGGATCGCATCATGAGCGACACGAGGGCGCGGATGCGTGCCTGGTGGCAACAGCTCGCCGCGATCATGCTGAAAGAGGCGAAGCAGGTCAGCCGCGATCCCTCGAGCTGGATCATCGCGGTGGTGCTGCCGCTCACCTTCCTGTTCCTGTTCGGGTACGGCATCTCTCTCGACACCACGGTGATCCGGGTCGCCGTGGTGCGCGAGGACGACGGCCGCGACGCGCGCGCTCTCGCCGCGGCGCTCACCGACTCGAAGTGGTTCGCGGTGGTCGCCGCTCACGATCGTGGCAGCGGCGAGCGGCTGCTTCAGGACCAGCTCGTCAAGGCTGTGGTCATCATTCCCGCCGAGTTCGGACGGCGCCTCGATGCCGAGAACACCACCGCGCAGGTGCAGGTGCTCGTGGACGGCGCCGAACCCAACACCGCCAACTACGTGCACGCCTACGTGAACGCGATCTGGAACGGCTTCCTCGCGGCTCGTGGCCTCGAACGGGGCAGCCCCAGACCCGTGCCGGTCAGCCTCGAGGCGCGCTACTGGTACAACGCCAACGCCGTGAGCCGCTGGTTCCTGATACCAGGCTCGATGACCGTGATCATGACACTGCTCGGCACGCTGCTCACCTCGCTCGTGATCGCGCGCGAGCACGAGCGCGGCACGCTGGAAGCGCTCTATGCGACTCCGCTCACCCGCGGGCAGATCCTGATCGGAAAGACTCTTCCGTATTTCCTGCTCGCCATGGTGTCGATGGCGGTGTGCGTGCTGACCGCGCTGTTGCTGTTCCAGTTGCCGCTGCGCGGCTCGTTCCTGACTCTCGGCCTCGTGTCGGCGGTATTCCTGGTGCCGGCGCTGGGGCAGGGGCTGCTGATATCCGTCACCATGCGCACGCAGATGGCGGCGGCGCAGCTCGGGCTCATGACCGGCTACCTGCCCGCGATGATGCTGTCGGGGTTTCTGTTCGACATCCGCTCGATGCCCCCGTGGCTGCAGGTCATCACGCTCGCGATCCCGGCGCGCTACATGAACGTCTCGCTGCAGACGGTGTTCCTCGCCGGCGACCTGTGGGCGGTGCTCGTGCCCAACATGCTGTTCATGCTGGCCGTCGGAGCGCTGTTCTTCGGCCTCACCTGGCGGCGGCTGCACAAGCGGCTGGACTGAAGGGGCGTCGGCGGTGCTGCAACGACTGCTCGCCATAGTCCGCAAGGAGCTGATCACCATGCTGCGCGATCCGCGCGCGCGGGGCGCCCTCATCCTGCCGCCGATCATCCAGCTGTTCATCTTCTCCTCCGCCGCCACCATGGAGGTGAAGAACATCGCGCTCGCGATCGTCGACCTCGACCGCGGACCCTATGCCGCCGACGTTGAGCAGCGGCTCGCCGGCTCACGCAGCTTCACCCGTCTGCCGCGTTACGCGAATGTGGCCGGCGCCCGCGCGGCGCTCGACCGCGAGCAGGTCGTGGGAATCCTCGTGCTGCCGAGCGGCTTCTCGCCCGACCTCGCCGCCGGCCGGCCGGCGAGCGCGCAGCTCCTGCTCGATGGGCGCCGCTCGAACGCCGCGCAGATCACCGCCCAGTACGTGAGCAACGTCCTCGCGGACGAGGGTGCGCCGCTCAGCGGCCTCACCGGCGCCAGCGAGGCGCTAAGCACGGCGACGCCGGGCGCGGGTGCGCCGGGCAGCACCTCCAAACCCAACGCCGAGGTCGTCATCGACAACTGGTTCAATCCGAACCTCGACTATCAGTGGTTCATGCTGCCTAACCTGGTCGGCACCCTCAGCCTCGGCGTGGCGCTCATGATCACGGCGCTCTCGGTGGCGCGCGAGCGCGAGCTCGGCACCTTCGACCAGACTCTCGTGTCTCCCGCGACGCCCGTCGAGATTGCGCTCGGGAAGCTCCTGCCACCGCTGCTGGTCGCGAGCGTGCAGGCGACGCTGTACCTGCTGATCGTGACGCTGCTCTATGGCGTGCCGTTCCGCGGCAACCTGCTGGTGTTCTACACGGCGGTGCTGACCTTCGCCGAGGCGTGCGCCGGCGTGGGCCTCTTTATCTCCTCCCTCGTGCGCACGCAGCAGCAAGCCTTTCTCGGCGCGTTCGCGGTGCTGCTGCCATTCGCGCTGCTGTCGGGGTTCGCGACGCCGATCGAGAACATGCCGTGGTGGCTGCAGTTCCTCACTACCATCAATCCGCTCGCGCACATGCTGCGCCTCATGCAGGGGCTGTTCCTCAAGGGCGCCTCGGTCGCTTCGCTCGCGCAGGATCTGCTGCGGCTGCTCGAGATCGCGCTCTGCACCACGGCGGCCGCGGTGCTGCTGTTCCGCAGGAGGGCCGCGTAGCGCTTCGTATAAGATGACGAGACCGCGGCCCCCAAGCCGTCACGAGAGAGGCTCATGAGCTCGCGCAGCGCCGGCCGCGGCGCCTTCGTATTCATTTTCATCGCGGTGCTGGTCGACTCGATCGGCTTCGGCATCATCCTGCCGGTGCTGCCGCGGCTCATCATCGAGCTCACCGGGGTGGGCATGGACCGGGCCGCCGTGTACGGCGGCTGGCTCTCGTTCGTGTACGCGCTCATGCAGTTCTTCTGCGCGCCGGTGCTCGGGAACCTGAGCGACCGTTTTGGACGGCGGCCGGTGCTGCTCGCCGCGCTCCTCGCGCTCGGCTGCGACTATCTGATCATGGGGTTTGCGCCGGCGATCGGGTGGCTGTTCGCCGGGCGGCTGATCGCAGGCGTGGCGGGCGCCTCCTTCACGCCCGCCTACGCCTATGTGGCGGATGTCACCCCGCCCGAGCGGCGGGCGCAGAGCTTCGGCCTCGTCGGTGCCGCCTTCGGGATCGGCTTCATCGTCGGTCCCGCCATCGGGGGTCTCCTGGGCGGGTTGGGGCCGCGGGCCCCGTTCTTCACCGCGGGCGCCATCGCGCTCGCCAACACCACGCTCGGCTACTTCGCCCTTCCCGAATCGCTGCCGCCGCGGCTGCGGCGCCCGTTTCACTGGACCCGGGCCAATCCGCTCGGCACTGTGGTGCAGATGCTGAAGTATCCGGTCGTGAGCCGGCTGCTGGGTGCACTCTTCCTGTGGCAGATCGCACACCAGGTGCTGCCCAGCACCTGGGCGTTCTACACCATCTCCAAGTTTCACTGGTCGAGCGCCGAGGTCGGCTACTCGCTCGCCTTCGTGGGGCTCCTCATGGCCCTCGCCCAGGGCGCACTCACGCGGGTGCTGATCCCGTGGCTCGGCGGCGCGCGCCGCGCCGCCGCGGCCGGCATGGCCGCCGCGATCATCGCCTACGTCGGGTACGCCTTCGCCACGCAGGGCTGGATGATGTACGTGGTCGCGCTCACCACCTTCGTCTTCGCGCTCACTTATCCCTCGATGAACGCGCTCGCCTCGCAGCCGATCCCTCCCGATGCGCAGGGGGAGCTGCAGGGAGCGGTCGCCGGGCTCTACAGCCTGAGCTCGATCGTCGGGCCGCCGCTCATGACGCAGGTGTTCGGTCACTTCTCCGCCCGCTCAGCGGGGTTGTATTTCCCGGGCGCGGCGTTCCTCACGGCGGCACTGCTCACCGCCGGCTGCGCCGCGCTCTTTGCCCGGGCGCTGCGGGGGCTCGCCCCGCAGGAAACGGGCGGCGGGCGGCTGCCGAACCTGACTCCTTAAATCCTCGAGGTAATGCCGCACCGCGGGAGCCTGCAGAGTCACCTTCGCGACGCTCTCGGACTTCCCCGTATGGGGTCTCTGCCCCAGCCGAAGTCTCCGGTATGTCGGGATGGCCCGCCGACTCCGTCCACCATGGATGGTTATGTGTTGTGTACCGGAGACGTCGTCAAACTTCGACGGCGCGGGGAGGTACCCGCATACAGGATTCCACCAATTGGTGTCGATTTATGACAGAAATATGATTACCGTTTATGGGCGGTTCGATCCTCATCGTTGAAGACGAGCACCTACGTGGCCGCGGGGAGGCGACCCTCCGCACGGAGCTGAAACGCGTGCGCGCATGAGCGGGCGCTGCCGATCTTCCGTGACCGTGACGCCCAAGCAAAATTCCCGGGCCCCGGTGTAGGAGGCCATCGTGGCGATCGCGCCGCCAGCCAGAGTGCCCACGACTGATGCGCCGATCGCTCAGGCGATCACCCCAGGTATTTTCCGCGCGAGCACCTCGCCCTGCGTCCCGGCGCTCGTCCCGCTGCAGGTGCGGGGCAAATTCCTCTTCGCCGGCGACGAGAAGTTCTACGTTCGCGGCGTGACCTACGGGGCGTTTCAACCCGATGCAAGCGGCCACGAGTACCACGACCCGAACGTCATTGAACGCGACTTCGCGCAGATGGCGGCGAACGGGATCAACACCGTCCGCATTCCGCACACGATGCCTCCCCGCTCCCTCCTCGGCGCGGCCAGGCGGCACGGACTGCGGGTCATGGTGGGGTTATCCGCCGAGCAATACCTGGGCTTTCTCGTCGATCGGAAGAAGAGTGTGGCCGACATCGAGGCGCTGGTCCGCGCGAAGGTCCGGGAGTGCGCCGGGCACCCGGCGCTGCTGTGCTACGCCCTCGGCAACGAGATCCCGTCGACGATGGCGCGCTGGCTGGGCCGCCGAAAGATCGAGCGCTACCTCGAGCGCTTGTGCCGGGTGATCAAGGAGGAGGACCCGGACGCGCTCGTGACGTATGTGAACTACCCCACGACGGAATACCTCCAACTGCCGTTCCTCGACCTCGTGTGCTTCAACGTCTATCTCGAGTCGCAGGAACGGTTCGAGGCGTACCTGGCTCGCTTGCAGAATATCGCCGGGGACCGGCCGCTCATCATGAGCGAGCTCGGGCTCGACGCTCTGCGCAACGGCGAGGGCGTCCAGGCGCGCTCGCTCGACTGGCAGGTGCGGACGGCGTTCGCGGCCGGATGCGCCGGCGTGTTCGTGTTCTCCTGGACCGACGAGTGGTACCGGCATGGCCACGACGTGGAGGACTGGGCCTTCGGCCTCACGCGCGCCGACCGGTCGCCCAAGCCTGCGCTGGGAGTGGTACGAGCAGCGTTAGCCGAGGTGCCGTTCTCGCGGAACCTTCCGTGGCCCCGGATCTCGGTGGTCGTGTGCTCCTACAACGGCGCGCGCACCATCCGCGACTGCCTCGATGGGTTGGAGCAACTCGCCTACCCCGATTACGAAGTCATCGTGGTGGACGACGGATCCACCGACTCGACCGCCGCCATCGCAAGCCAATACGACTACCGGCTGATCCGGACCGAGAACCGCGGCTTGTCCAATGCGCGCAACACGGGCCTGAAAGCGGCCACGGGCGAGATCGTCGCCTACATCGACGACGACGCCTACCCCGACCCACACTGGCTCACCTACCTCGCGGCCAAGTTCCTGAGCACATCGCACGCCGCCGTGGGTGGACCGAACCTCGCTCCGCCGGGCGACGGACCGATCGCCGAGTGCATCGCGCGCGCACCGGGCGGGCCGGTTCACGTCCTTCTCAGCGATTACGAGGCGGAGCACATCCCCGGGTGCAACATGGCGTTCCGCAAAGACTGCCTCGAGGCGGTCGGCGGGTTCGATCCGCAGTTCCGCACCGCCGGCGACGACGTGGACGTGTGCTGGCAGCTGCAGGATCGGGGCTTGACGCTGGGCTTCAGCCCTGCCGCCATGGTGTGGCACCACCGCCGGAATTCGCTGCGCATGTACTGGAAACAGCAGATCGGATACGGCCGGGCAGAGGCGATGCTGGAGCGGAAATGGCCCGAGAAGTACAATGGCCCGGGGCACGTGCGCTGGGCCGGCCGCATCTACGGCAGCGGACTGACGCGCGCGCTCCGGTGGCGCCGGGCGCGCGTCTATCACGGCATCTGGGGCCTCGCGCCGTATCAGTCGCTCTACGAGCCCGCGCCGAGCTTGCTTGGCTCGCTGCCGCAGATGCCGGAATGGCACCTGGGGTTCGCGCTCGTGATGGGACTGTCGGCGCTCGGCTTCTTCTGGAGCCCGCTCACGCTTTTGTTGCCGTTGCTCATCGGCGCCGCCCTGCTACCGCTGGTGCAGGCCTGCCTGAGCGCCGCCCACGCCTCATTCCCGGACGCGCCGCCCGGCAGCGCGGCCCTGCTGAAGCGGCGGTTGTTGACGGCAGCGCTCCATCTGGTTCAGCCGCTCGCCCGACTGCGTGGGCGGCTCAAAGAGGGCCTCACTCCCTGGCGCTGCCGCGGCGCCTCACAACCAGCACCGCTCTGGCCCGTGACGACCTCCATGTGGAGCGAGCACTGGCAGGCTCCGGACCAGCGGCTCAATTCCATCGCAGCCGCGCTCCGTCTGGAAGGCGGTTGCGTGCTTCGCGGCGGCGAGCATGACCGCTGGGACCTGGAGGTGCGGTGCGGGTTCCTCGGGGCCGCCCGGCTGCTCATGGGGCTCGAAGACCACGGCGGCGGGCAATTCGTGCGCCTTCGGCTGTGGCCCGACGTCCCGGCATGGGGCCCGGTCTTCATCGTCGGCTTCGCGGCTCTCGCCCGTGGCGCGTTTCACCACCACGCCTGGCCGGCCGCCGCCGTCCTTGGCCTCATGGCTCTGTTGCCCGCGCTGCGCACGCTCCAGCAGTGCACGGCTGCCATGGCGACGATCGCTCGGGGCTTGAAACGACTCCAGGACGGAGGCCCGTGAGGGGCGACGTCGTCCTGTACCGGCGGCTGCTGCAGGAGACGCGCCCGTACTGGCTCCACCTCGCGGGCCTGTTCGGGCTTGGGCTGCTCGCGAGCCCCGTGGCGCTCCTCACCCCGGTGCCGCTCAAAATTGCGGTGGATTCGGTCCTCGGTGGGCAGCCACTGCCCGTGCTCCTGCAGCCGTTCTTCCCGGAAAGCGCCGCGCAGTCCCCCACCGCGATCCTGTTGTTCGCGATTGGCCTGCTGGTTGCCGTCGCGGCGCTCGGCCAGCTCCAGGGGCTTGCGAGCACGCTGCTGCAAGCCTACATCGGCGAACGGCTCGTCCTCGATTTCCGCGCCCGGCTCGTGAACCAGGTCCAGCGCCTCTCCGTGTCGTATCACGACTCGCGTGGCACCGCCGACTCCCTCTATCGAATCCAGCATGACGTGCCGGCGATCCAGAATCTGGTCGATGGGGTCATTCCCTCGGTCTCCGCTGCGATCACCCTCGCCATGATGATCACCGTCACAGTCCTGCTCGACTGGCAGCTCGCGCTTGTCGCGCTGGCCATCTCCCCGCCCCTCTTCTTCCTGTCCGGCGTCTATCGACCCCGCATGCGTAGCCAGTGGCGGCACGCAAAAAAGCTCGAGAGCTCGGCGCTCGCGGCCGTCCAGGAGACGCTCGGAGCGCTGCGCCTGGTCAAGGCGTTCAGGCAGGAGGCGCGCGAGACCGACCGGTTCCTGCGCCGCTCACGCGAGGGAATGGCGGCACGCCTCGGCCTCGCGCTCCTCCAAGGCCGCTACGGCCTCTACGTGGGGCTGACCATGGCGCTCGGCACGGCCGCCGTGCTGCTGATCGGCGTGCGCCACGTCCGCACGGGCGCTCTCACGCTCGGGCAGTTGCTGCTGGTGATGGGTTACCTCGCCCAGTTGTACCAGCCCTTGAAGACGATCAGCCGGAAGGCGGCAAGTCTCCAGTCTTATCTCGCGAGCGCCGAGCGGGCCTTCGCCCTGCTGGACGAGCGGCCCGATGTCCCCGAGCGACTCCACGCGCGACCCCTCGTGCGCGCCGCTGGCGCGGTGGAATTCCAGCACGTGTTCTTCGCCTACAATTCGGACCGTCAGGTACTGCACGACGTCTCGTTCGCAGTGCCGGCCGGCGCGCGCGTCGCGATCGTGGGGACGACTGGAGCCGGGAAGACGACCCTCGTGGGTCTCCTGACCCGCTTCTACGACCCGACGGCCGGCGCCATCCTCCTCGACGGCATGGACCTGCGCGACTACCGCCTCGCCGACCTGCGGGACCAGTTCGCCATCGTCCTCCAGGAGCCCGTGTTGTTTTCGACCAGTATCGGGGAGAACATCGCCTACGGGCGCCCGGGAGCAAGCGACCTCGACATCGTGCGGGCGGCGAAGGCGGCGGGCGCGCACGACTTCATCGCGAGCCTGCCGCGCGGCTATGCGACGTCGGTCGGAGAGCGCGGGATTCAGCTCTCAGGTGGCGAGCGCCAGCGCGTCGCGCTGGCGCGCGCATTCCTGAAGGACGCGCCGCTTCTGATCCTCGACGAGCCGACGAGCTCGGTCGACGTGAAGACCGAAGCCGTGATCCTCGAAGCCATGGATCGCCTGATGCAGGGCCGCACAGCGTTTCTGATCACGCATCGGTTGAGCGCGCTCGCGACCTGCGATGCGCGGCTGCAACTGGAACAGGGCCGTCTCGTCGAGACGGCCCCGACTCTGGCATACCAGGTACGGTGAGCGCGGTCGCGAGTCAACGCAGTGCAAGACACCTATGAAAGGACTTCGAGGGGAGGAGAGTCGGACGACGACCGGCTTGCTCGCCCGATGGTCGAAACGCTCGAGGCGGGACTCTTCCGCCTCCGCGGACGACCCGTCCGGATTCTGGAGATGCACCGGGAGCCGCTGCCCTCGGTCTCAAGTTTCCATCGGGAGCGGCTGCGCGTGACGCTCGAGGGTGGCAAGACACTGCGCGTGTTCTTCAAGGACTTGAATCCGGAACATCAGACGGAAAAAGCGCGGACGGTCCGCGCGCGTGATCTCGCGCCCAGCCTGCGTGAGTTGCGGATGTATCAGTCGGTCCTCTCGCCACAGCGGGACGGCACGCTCTACCTCTACGCATCTCGCTGGGAGCCCGAACGCGGCCTTTATTGGATCTTCCTCGAGGACGGCGGCCGGACGTTGCTGCACAACTTCGTCGACATGGGCCGCTGGACCGCGGCCGCTCGCTGGGCCGCCAGGTTTCACGCGGCGACCCGCTCATTGCCGGATGCCCAGACGGAGTTTCTCCCTCGATACGACGAAGCGCACTACCGCGGCTGCCTCGAGCGCGTCGAGAAGATTCTGCCCAATCTCGGGGCTCCGGAGCGGGAGCTTGTCCGGAGTGGGCTCGACTGCTACGCGCGACGCATCAAGTGGTTGAGCGCCCTGCCGCGGTGTGTGATCCACGGCCAGCTCTTCGGAAGGAACATCATGCTTCGCAGAGCGACCGGCGACCGCCAGATCATCGTGATCGACTGGGAGACGGCGGCCGTCGGACCGCCCACGTTCGATCTGGTGAGTCTGACCGCGGGCAAGTGGACCGAGGAGCAGCGGCGGGCGATGCGGGCCGCGTATTTCGAGGAATACCGGGCCGCGATGGGCCAACGGCTGGATCGGGAGGCCTTCCGCCGCGAGCTGGCAGGGGTGTCCCTGTATCAGTCCCTGGAGTGGCTGGCCTGGTGGGGACGCTACCGCGCGCTGTCGCGGGGCTTCGCGACGTTCAGGAACGAGCTGGAAAGTGTTCTCGAGGAACACTTCGCGACGGGGTGACGGACGTGCCCTCACGCGGAGCAGCCATGAAGCTCGAATTCGCTCGGGCCGATGTGAATGATCGCGTGGCCCCTTTTGCGGCCCTGCTCGACAGGGAAGAATTCTGCAGCGAGCTCGATCGGCTTTGCTTCTCCGAGTGGCATTGGGGGACGCGGCAGAAGGTACGAGCCCGAGCGCTCAAATGGCACGGGGACCGCTGCACCTTTGAGATCGCAATGAGAACCGAGGGTGGGTGGCATAGCGTGATTGCGAAAGTTTATAAGATGGACCGCCCCGAAATCTTCCAGGCCATGGCAGCCCTGAGTCGAGCCGGCTTTGGCACGGAGGCGGAGTTCTCGATTCCACAGCCTTTCATCTACTTGTCCTCGTTGGGAATCCGGTTGGAAGAAATGCTTCAGGGGCCGTCGGCAAAAGACATCTTCTTGAGCGGCAGCCCGGACGAGCGCTTGGTTGCCGCCGAGCGGTGCGGGCAGTGGCTAGGACGATTCCATACGGCAGCTCCACCGCTCGGCAAAGTGGCCGACCTCAGCGAGGAGTTTCCCCATTACCGGTATTGGATAGACCTGGTGCTGAGCTGCGGGGAGCCGCTCGCCAGCAAGGCCGAGTTGCTGTTCGAAAAACTGAGGGCTGCGATACCCGACCTTAGCGCCATTGAATCCTGCGCCGGGCATGGCAGCTACATCCCTGAGCATGTGATCTTCAGCGGTTGGCGTACGGCGACAATAGACCTGGATGAGTATGGTGCGGCAGACCCCGGCCGGGATATCGCCTGGTTCATCGTTTCTCTCCAACGGCTGGCGCTGAAGCACTTGGGCTCATTGCATGCTTTGGATGGTGTCGCTGAAAGGTTCTTGAGGACCTACGCCTCGTCGGGTCGCAGGGACGCCATGGTCAATTTCTCCTTTTATAAGGCGTTGGAGTGCCTGCACGGTGCGAAGCGCGATGTCATCAACCACAGTCCCCCGGCTCGTGATTGGGCCGAGATCATGCTTGACGAAGGACTGCGTGCTTTGTGAAGGCCTCGCGCCCCAAGTTCGCACGCTGAGAATTAGCTTTCCGTGCCTTCTATCGTTGAGTCGAGAGAGGTCGAGAATGAACATCGGGGAAGTGCTCTCGGGACGCGCCAAGTCGAATGGAGTCCGATGGCTCTTGCTCTCCCCGACGGCCCAGCAGGTGTTAGCGGATCAGGTGAGAGCACTTCTCCCCGCCGGGGCTCGAGTCGGGCCGTGTCGTCTAAGGGAGGCACGATTCAAAGCTGGCCGCAGGATCGCTGCCTATTACGACGCATTTGTGAACACAGAAAGCCGCCACGAAGATGACGTTCGCCCTATCGCTGTAACCTGGGGGGCAAATACACACGAAGATAAGCACGAGGAAACGGTCGCTCTTGCCAAGGTACACGCCGAGGCGGTAGGCCGTGGCTTGGCGGCACCCTTCCGGCAACTCATGGCGGATTTTTCCGAGTGGACCATGAGGGTCTGGGTGTCGCCGCTAGACGCACGATTCACCCAGCTGGTCCGCTTGTCGGATCCGCAGCACGTGCGCGCTGTGCTCGCGAACACGGGAGTTGCAGCATCGGATCGGCATCGAACCAGTGAGTACACCATCAGGTTTCTCAAATACCGCCCCGGTATGCGCCACGTGCTGCGCTACGACCCACTAGACCCGGTGGACGAAACGATATTCGCCAAGCTCTACATCGTCGAAGACTGGGCGCGCGCCTATCGCCGGGAAGACGCGGCACGCGCCTTTCGTGTGGCGAGCAAGGCGGCGGACTGGCTGGCAGAGCATGGAAACAACGCGAGCTGCTTGCGGCCGCTTGCCCACGTGGCTGAGG
>Ga0209472_1000435_pt1 | contig 25228 bp, 23 predicted proteins | sample GraSoiAngelo_130_FD_185887 | JGI IMG/M metagenome (GOLD analysis project Ga0209472, IMG submission 185887) | Grasslands soil microbial communities from the Angelo Coastal Reserve, California, USA - 14_0929_02_20cm (SPAdes) (version 2) | ecosystem: Environmental > Terrestrial > Soil > Grasslands ...
GATTATACCACATCGGTAACGTATATCAAGGATTACTTTTAAGTCGTTTAGATGCTATGGGATGGCATGGAGGCGGGCAAGAAAACGGAAGTCAAAAGCTCCACACGCACACACCCTGTATGGGTCGCCCAGACAGATTCGTCATAGGATTTGTTGTCTGGGCTACCCGCCCCGTGGGCCCGCATCTATTGAGCTTCAGTGCGTGATTTCCGCCAGCCATTGCTTCTCTCTAATGCGATATGGAGAGCAAGACGCCGGAGACGTATTTACATTCTGACCCACGGGACTGAGGGTTTTAAGGTTAGAGCTGTTTGCATCAATCCACGCTTTCCAGGCGGCAATCTTGTCCGGTTGAGGCGGCATTTGAGCCGTCAAATGAGTCAAGCTCGGGAGAGGGGAATCCTTAACTAGTTTGGGTAAAGTCATTTAAAGTCATAAGGGCTAAATTGCTAGGCGGAACCAAGATCACGTCTGGAGCAACGCTCTTCCAGCTTTCCGAGGCGCCTTCCTCCATCTCTCATCTTCCTCGAACTGTCTCTCAAGAACCCAGATAGAAAACCACCCTCCGATCTTAGTCAGGTCATTTTCAATAGCATTCTGTTTGATGAGTGGATACTGACTTTAGACGCGGCAATACGTCTCTTGCAGAGCATCTCTGTCGCCGAGTTTCGCCAGTGAGATACGGAGCAGCCGAGGCAGTTCGCTTCTTTGGTCTCGAGTGATCCTCGAAGTGTCCTCAAATCCTTGATGAAGACAGGATTATGAGTATCTCCAGCTTCCACAATTGCCTCCGGCTTTGCCTGGCGGATTTCGCTCGTGAGGCGAGCGGTATCTTGTGCCGACTGAGGAGCGGACGTTTGTGGCCGCGCGTCCTCAAGGTAAGCAATTGCAAGTGCAACAAGCAACGCGATTGTCTTGCAGATACTACTCATGTGCGCCAGCCGCGAGGGGACGGCGACCGAATGAAACAACCTTGCCCCCGAACGGCTCGACGGACATTGTGTACTCATCGCTCTTTCCATTTTTCGATGCGCGAAAGCGAATAGACCAATCCATTACAGCGTAGTGGGGCGGCTCGGTGTTTCCTCGGAACGTGAACTCAGCGGGACCCATTTCAATTTTGCCCAATATTGATTCGAGTTCCTTGAGAGGAAATCTCGCCAAGAGACCTTCTTTCTGGTTTGGCCCGAATTTTGCACCCGCCGTGGAAAGCGCAGCAGTCATCTGCGCTTCCGACCATTCGGGGTGCTCGTCAACGAGCTTTGTAAGGGCCTCCTGTTTTTCGTAGTTAAGAAATGAACCGTTGGCGAAGATAGAAAAGATCCTGCGGTCCCGGCCATCGAATTGAAAATGAGCAGATAATTGCCCGACCCGGTCCGCCGAACTCGGATATGCAGGGAATGCAATACGCCCAGTTTGATCAGATGCCGACACTTGAACATAAAAGGACAACAATGGACCATCGGCGTCGAAGGGATACAGTGCTTTCACGTCAACGTTGATTCCTTTGCTGCTCAACTCCGGGTAGAAAGCCCTCATTAAGCGAATGGCAGCGATATAAGTGTCATCGCAGGCGTTGGGTGAACGTCCCAGAACAGCAGTTGAACGATAGCAGAGCAGGTAAAGCGCTAAAGCCGCGATTCTAATTAGGTGTCTTGGCAATTTTGACATCCCCATCTCCGATAACTTGCCAGCAGGGCAAAACAACGTCAAAGACCGCATGCGGCAGTCAATCTATTGGGCCGAAGGAGCCGACCTGAATCGTCTCTGACGTGCCACATACATACCCCACGCCAGACAGGCGCCAAAGCCTATAACAGGAAGGATGAGAACAGCCACGTGAAAATTCGTACCGTTCGCTTCAAGTAATCACCTCGCGGACCCATCCGGACGTCTCGTGCTGCAATCGGCTGGTTGGCAGCTTGCCCCATGGTTCCTGTCTGGGCTGTTTTGCTTGATGAATGCTCCGTTGGGGTTGTTGCGGCGGGTGGTATATGCTTTGTGCTCGGATTGGGTTGTTTTGCATGGCATGGCGCGATGAAGCGATAGAATAGCTTCCCTTTTGCGATGTAGTAAAGACTCTGCCACTGCCCTTCTCTCAATGCTGGAAATGCTCGCGCGGAACCTCAAGAGAAGACGGACGATTGCGAGACATTTGACGGCACTCACTGATTCGCGAGACGATTGAAGTTTTGATTGAGGTGGCGGAATGGATCTGGGGCTCACGGGACGCGTAGCCATCGTTGCGACTGCCAGCAAGGGACTGAGACGCGCGGTCGCGGAGGAGTTTGCCCGCGAAGGCGCCCGTGTCGGTATCTGCGCGCGTACAGCGAGCACGCTCGCGGAAACTGCAGCGCACATTCAGAAAACGACAGGCGGCGAAGTCTTCTACCAAGCACTGGATGTGATTGATTTTGCGACAGTTACGCCATTTGTGACGGCAGTTGATGCTCGCTTTAGCCGCGTGTACGTCTATGTTACCAATTCAGGTGGTCCTTCGTCTAACATGTCTAGGAACACCTGCCGGAAGCGTGGCGCGCTGCTGTCGACCACGAGCTTCTGATGTGCACCGTTTATTTTGGCCAGGGAAACTCCTTCGCAAATGCCAAAGAGAAAGTGGAGATATCTGATTACGATTACTTCGTCGGCGGTCTGCTCTAGCCTTCAATGACCGCTGAGAGCCGTCATCTTGAGCTCAGTTTGCTGCCTGAGCGCTTCGCCATTTCCCGGCTAGCGGCGGATTCGGCCATACCTGATTGGGCGACACAAGGCCCGTTCTTTTCCATTACGCGCACTGGTGATGAACTTTCTGTCGTCACCGAACTCCCTCGCGTTCCTGTCGGCGTTCAGTCCCAGCCCGGCTGGCGCGTCTTGAAAGTTCATGGGCCTTTCGTTTTGTCCGAAGTCGGCGTGCTGGCCGCGCTCGCCAAGCCGCTAGCTGATGCAAAAATCAGTTTGTTTGCTGTCTCGACGTTTGATACAGATTACCTGCTCGTCGCTTCCGAAACTCTGTCGGCCGCTGTCGCCGCCCTGGAGCGCGCAGGACACACCATTCACAGGAGCAAAGCTGAATGATCCGGGAGTCCCTTCACGTTACCAATCCACTTCGCAGAGGTCCGGCGTTTCTTGCACTCGCCGTGCTCTTGGCATGTTTCCTTGCTGCGCCAAAACTTTTAGCCGATGAGCCGTACGCGCGCAGCCGCGACTATGATTTACAGCATTCCAAGATTTCCCTACGTTTCGACCTCGAGCAGAAAAAAGTTCTCGGCGAGGTTACGCACTCACTCTCGATTCTTCGCGAGGGCACCGCAAAAATCGTTTTCGACTCCACCGGACTCACCATTCAGAAAGTGACCGTCAACAAGGCCGCCGCAAAATTTGAAACCACGGCGGAGAAATTGATCATTCCGCTGGCCTCCGAGGCCAAGGCTGGAGACAAGTTCGAAATTACGATTCGGTACGAAGGCAAGCCGACAAAGGGAATGTATTTCATCCTGCCGGACAAGGATTATCCAGACCGTCCCAGGCAGATTTGGACGCAAGGCGAATCGGAAGATACGCATTACTATTTGCCGACCTACGATTATCCGAACGACCGGCTGACGACGGAAATGATCTTGACGGTGCCGGCATCGTGGATCACCGTTTCAAACGGCAAGCTCGTTAGCGTCAGCGACGCCGGCAAAGGCTTGAAGGCCTGGTATTGGAAAGAGTCCGTTCCCAGCTCCACCTACCTGATCACGGTTGTCGCCGGCGAATTCGACGAGGTGAAAGAGTCTTGGCACGGCATCCCTGTGACCTATTACGCGCCAAAGGGCCGCGGCGATCGTCTCCCGATCAACTACGGTCGCACTCCGGCCATGATGGAGCTGTTCAGCAAGAAAATTGGCGTCGACTATCCATGGGAAAAATATGCGCAGGTCATGGTCGATGATTTCGTCGCGGGCGGCATGGAAAATTCCAGCGCCACGACCAATACCAGCTCTTCCCTCGTTCATCCCAAGCTCGCTCCCGAATATTTCACCGGCGAGGACGACTTGATCTCTCACGAGCTCGGCCACCAGTGGTTCGGCGATCTCGTCACCTGCAAAGATTGGGGCGACGTCTGGCTGAATGAGGGCTTCGCCACTTTCCTGGAGGCCGTTTGGACCGAGGCGCATTTCGGCAAGGACCAAGCCGATTACGAGCGCTGGAACAACGCCCGCGAGTGGTTCGCAAGCAGCAACCTCTGGAACAAGCCGATCGTTCGCCACGATTTCGACGATTCCAGCGAATTCGACGGCAACGCTTACGGCAAGGGCGGGAGGGTTCTCTACATGCTTCGCCACCAACTCGGCGAAGACGGATTTTACCGCGGCCTGAAACATTATCTCGAAGCGAATCGCGGCAAGAACGTTGTTACCGCCGATCTCGCCAAAGCCGTCGAAGAAGCGACGCACACCAACGTCGATCAGTTCTTCAGCCAGTGGCTGTACGGCGCAGGCGCGCCGAAATTCGACTTGAGCTATTCCTACGACGCCGAAAAACACCAAGTTGCCCTCACCGTCAAGCAAACGCAAACAGTCGAAGGCCGCGTGGGTCTCTTCCGTGTCCCTGTCGAAGTGGAAATCACCACCGCGTCAGGACCCAAGCTCTACAACGTCACCGTTTCGAAAGAAAAGCAGACTTTTCCCTTGCCCGCAGACTCTGTTCCGCTGATGGTTCTCTTCGACAAGGGCGGCCACCTTCTGAAATCCACTGAATTCCACAAAGAAAAGAAAGAATGGCTTTATCAATTGAAGAACGCCACGAATCTCGCCGATCGCGCCGACGCGGTTCTCGCACTGGGCAAGATGAAGAAGGACGAAGAAGTCGTCGGTGCGCTCGGCGAGGCTCTGCGCAATGACAAGGCGTGGGGAGTTCGCGCCACGGCCGCCGACACGCTCGGCCAGTTGGTCGGCGCTTCGGCGTCCAAAGTGCTTCTCGCTGCGCTGGATTCGAACGATAAGCCGTGGGTGCGCAGTCGCGTGGTCAGCGCGCTGGGCAATTTCAACGACGATGCGGCGATTGTGGCGAAGCTCAATGCCGTCGCCAAGCAGGACGATTCCTATCGTGCCCGCGCCGCTGCGTTGCAAGCGCTGGGCCAGCTTAAGACATCAACGGCCTTCGCCACGCTCGAGGCCGCCGTCAATGCCGATTCGCCGGACGGCTTCCTCCGCAACGCCGCTCTTCGCGCGCTCGGTTCGCTGGGCGACGATAAGGCCGTGCCGCTACTGTTGCAATGGTCTGCCGTCGGCAAGCCCATCGATTCCCGCAGGGCCGCCATCAACAGCCTCGCGCGGATGCAGAAGGACAACCAGGACATCACCAAACAGATTGCCGCGTACCTCGCTGAGCCGCACTTCCCCATTCGCATGGCTGCCATCTATGCCCTTGGTACGCGGGGTGACGCCACCGCCATCCCGGCGCTTGAAGCTCTGCTGAAGAGCGACGACCTGAGCATCGAAATGGCGCCCATGATCAAGGGACAGATTGCGCGTCTGAAGAAACCCGCGGATGGAAAACCGCGTGCCAATCCCAGTTCGGGAGATGGCGACGAGGAACCCGCCGAAAATGCCGGCGGTGAAAAACCTGTGACCGAACAACGGCTCGAAAAGCTTGAGCGCCTGCTTCAGGAAATGAGCGAGCGCCTCAAGTCCATGGAGAAGCGCCTCCCGCCCGCCAAGCCGTAACAAGCTGAGTTGCCGCGCCCGTATCTTGCGTATGAGCAGGACAGGGTCCGCCCCCTCTTCTCTGTGAACTCTGTGTTCTCAGGGCCCTCTGTGTTAAATTCTTTCTTTTGAATTATCTTTTCTACGGCTCCGCCAGTAATATCCGCAAGTCGCGCAGATTGTTTCCCATCGGCCCCGTGACAATGGCATCGTCCACCTTCGAAAAAAACGTGAACGCATCGCTTCGCCGGAACGCATCCGCACGGTCGAGTCCCACCGCCTGCGCCCGGGCCAAAGTCTCACCGTCAGCTACCGCTCCCGCAGCGGGACTGTTTCCATCAATTCCGTCGGTGCCGGCGCTGAGCACCGCAATCTTCTTTCCTGCGATTCTCTCCACGCAAGCGAGCACAAACGCCGAATTTCTTCCTCCGATTCCATTGCCCGCGACCGGTGAACTCACCTCTCCATCCGCAATCAGCGCAACCCGATGCCCTGCGTGTGTTTTCCGCAATGCCTCCAACTGTTCCAGCAGGAATACTGCGGCTTCCTCCACCGGCCAGTCATCGCTCGTGTTGTCGCAACAGGCGACGAATCCTTTCGCTTCCGCGGCGTGATGCGCCGGATGAAACAAATCATCCATTCCCAGAAGCAGGAAGAAATGCGAGTTTCGAAATGCAGGCGTATCCGCTTTCGGCGTCTCCGGCATTTTCCCTTCGTCAAGCCAGCGTCGCAGCGCGAGCGGGAACTTGTCGTACAGGGAATGCTCAGCGATGATGCGCTTCGCGTCTCCAACCGTGGCTGGGTCGGGAAGCGTCGGTCCAGACGCCAGCACCGATTCCTTTTCCACTGGCACGTCGCTCACGGCCAGCGTGACCTTCGTGGCGTTTTGCGCCGCAGCCGCGAGCCGGCCGCCTTTTACCGCTGAAATGTGCTTGCGCACCGCGTTGATTGCCTCGATTGGCGCGCCACACGTCACTAGCGCCCGGTACGTTTGCTGAACATCATCCAACGTCAGCGCTGAGCCCAGCGGCAGTTCCACGAGCGCCGATCCTCCGCCTGAAAGGAGAAAGAAAACTAAGGTTTTCTCGTCGCATTTTTTCAGCAGCGCCAGTATGGCCTCGGCCGCCTTCCAACTCTCGGCATTTGGCACGGGATGCCCCGCCACAAAATACTTCATTCCCGGCAATGGCTTTTGCGCCGCCGTAGGTGCGGAAACTATGCCTTCAATTCTTAAAAATGGTGCTAGCACCAGCCTCAGCCCCTCGACCATTGCGTGCGCCGCTTTCCCGATCGCCACCACGCGCAGTTTCTCGAAATTCCGCAGATCGATTTTCGTTCCGCCGCACAGCAGCACCGTTCCCTTGCGCTGCAGCTTTCGCTGCATCGTCGCGGGAATATCGATGGCCGCCAGGGTTTCGTGAAAAATTTGCCGGGCCTGTTCCTTCAATTGCGGCATGGGAGGTTTGCCTGGAGACTCGTTAGGTTGACTTCAGCACTTCCGGATTCAAAATGTTCGGCGGCCGCTTCCCCGCGAACAGGGCAACCACGTTTTCCGCCGCGATGCACGCCATTTTTGTCCGCGTTTCCAATGACGCGGACGCAACATGCGGGGCCAGCACCACATTCGCGCGTTTCAGCCCGGGATGAATGAACGGTTCGTTTTCGTAGACATCCAGCCCCGCGCCCGCGATCTTTCCGCCCTCCAGCGCCGCCACCAGCGCTGCTTCATCCACCACCGGTCCCCGCGACGTGTTGATCAAGAACGCCGTCGGTTTCATCCGGTGGAATTTCGGCGCATTAAACAATCCTCGCGTCTCCGGCAGCAGCGGCACATGCACGCTGATAAAGTCAGATTCACCGAGAAGCGAATTCATTTCTCGGAACTCCGCTTTCAACTCTTTCTCCACCGCTTCTGGGGCTCGCACTGCATCTGTATAAATTACTTTCATCTGAAAACCGCTCGCGCGACGCGCCATTGCCCGTCCAATCCGCCCAAATCCCACGATCCCCAGTGTTTTCCCCCACACATCCGTCCCCACCAGTTGATCCAGGTCCCAATGTTTCCATTTTCCAGAACGCGCTAGCGCCTCGGCTTCGCCCAGGCGGCGCGCCACCGCCATCATCAGTGTCCACGCAAAATCCGCCGTCGTTTCGTCCAGAACGCCGGGAGTGTTTGTCGCCGCCACGCCTCGCTTCGTGCACGCCGCTACGTCGATGTTGTCGAATCCCACCGCCACGTTCGCCGCGATGCGCAGTTTCGGCGCCGCTTTCAGGAACTCCTCGTTTACTTTCTCGGTCAGCAGGCACACCAACCCCTCTTTGTCTTTCACGCGCTGCAAGACTTCTTCTCGCGGCGGACGTTCCGGCTTGGCCCAGTATTCCATCTCGCAGCTCTCATTCAGAATTCTCCGCGCGGCATCGAACAAGCTGTGCGTCGCAAACACTTTCGGTTTCGACATCAGAATCCTCGCACGCAATTTTGGAAAATTTACACTAACACACCGTCCCCCTCCCGGCATAACTCAGCGCTTCGCGCGTCGGGCCAACCTATTGCGGGGTAAGGTTGACGTTTACGGGCACAGACGATGTGGCAGCTTCGGTAACCGTGGAGATAAAGAGAAGGCAGTTCTTGGAATAGACAGAGCAATTCAGATTCGCTTTTAGGATGATGCGCGCAGGGACGTCGTCCGGGAATGCCAAAGAATACTTGGCGGCGGAGAGGGCGGGAATAGTAGCCCGCAGTTCTTCAGAGCCAGACAGGAAAGTGACCTCCTCGACTTTGGGTCCATTGACGAGTGAGATGACGAATGCGGCTCTTCCCGACTCGCCTCGTAGCTTGGTTCGTAAAGGAATATTCATGCTTCGCATATCGGTAAGCCCCAAATAAGCGTCGGGGACAGTGCGCCGTACAGAGTTGGAGCCTGCTGGCGATGAACCTTTCAAAAACGGCCGCAGGCGCGTCAATTCTGTGGTGAGTTTCTCTTTTAGGTTCTCGTCGCGAGAGAGGTTGTGTCCCCACGCGGCATTTGCCAAATGGCAAACTCGAGCAGCCTTGGCTTTCTCCCCCAACCCCTCGTAGGCCTCGACCAGATGCTCGCCAATCTCAGCGCTCTGCATTAGCTTCCAGGCAGCTTCGGTATATTTCGCGGCGGAAGGGAGGTCACCCAAACGGAACTTGATCCACCCGAGAGTGTCCCAATTCGCTGCCAGTTGGCCCATTAGAGCGTAATCGCTTGGCTGGGCAGAGTCCGGAGAAATATCCATTGTTTCTTCGGATAGAGAAGTTACAGCGCGAGTGGAGTATGCCAGGGCTTCCTTGAGATGGGCATTGGCTTCAGCGAGAGAGTAGGCGATGCTGTTGAGGAGAGCAGGCTTCGGATCGTCGCCGAGGGCTTTTTTGTAATTCGCCATCGCCTTGTCCGCATCGGGGACAGCAAGGTAGGCCTGCCCAAGCGCAAAATATAGACCATCAGAGTCGTCGGGAGTTTCCGCTAAAGCTTTTTCTAGAATGGCGATGGCATCTTTTGGACGGCCGGTCCTGGTGTAGGCCTGACTCAGCGGAAACAGTACCATTCGATTGTCAGGATTGTCCGCGAGCGCCTTTTCAAGGAGTGGAATCATACCCTCCGGCTTGCCAGGATCCATGCCCATCAGGTTTGCCGGGAATGATTCTTCGCCGGGGAAATTGCCGCTGATCAGGATATAGCGATTTTCGGTATCGTTGATAGTGTTGCTCAAGTTGCTAAACTCACGTCGTTTTTCGCCGGGAACTTCGCGGACCAGAGTTTTCAGGTGAATAATTCCATGCAGAATGGAGTCTTTGAACGAGTAGTTCGCTGCGTACTCCGCGAATTCGGTCTTGCGGCTGACGCTGGGCGGAACGACCGCGGAGAAGCCGGTGGGAAGCTTGATCGTTGCTTCATGGATGACCTCGCTCAATTCCCCCAAGGGAAGCGGCTCTCTGGAGAGTTTTTGTTCTTCCGTCAAGGAAGCGATGACAGCAGGAGGGGCAGGGAGGGTAATACGATGGTTCTTCCAATCGGAGAAATCGGTGCGGTGATAGGAGCAGGAGACAGAGAATGGCTGCGCGGTATCCTCGGGCTGGGAAACGGAAACATCGCTGACTGTGCCGCCAAAACCCAACCGGGCGACGATGTTTTGCGTCAATTCCTGCCAGCTATTTTGTGGCGTGGAACGATACGTTAGACGGAAGACAAGTTCGGAGTCCCCACGCAGTTCCAAGCGAATCTTTCCATCCAGAGTGCCGTTTGCATCGAGCGAAGAGTCCATGTTGAAGTGCTGAAAGCTGGCGAATGGTGGGTCCGCAGGGGTCGCGACGAGTCGAGCGGGAGTGGAAGCAGGGATGACCAGGGTCTGGCGATCCCGAAGACTTGCAATGAGCATACTGAAAGGCGCGATTTCGGGAGTGGTATCGAGAAAAAGAAAAGAATCGCCACGCGGGATGGCAGTCAGGACATGATCGAAGAGGCTCGGGGAAGGAAAAGACGGATCGACGCGGAACTTGGAACTGATCAAGGCCGGATAGGCGGCGACACCCACAGCTTGCAGAAGTGCAGCAAACAAAGTGTGCTTGTCTTTGCAATCGCCATAGCGATTCGCAAGCACATCCGCAGCGGAGTGGGGAGTATAACGGCTCAGACCCAGATCGACACCGATGTAACGGTAGCGCGTGGAGACAAAATCATAGAGCGCATGAAGTTTCTCGTCATCGGTAGCCTTTCCTTTAGTCAGGTCATCCGCCTTGGCTCGAATTTCCGCGCTGACTGCAGCCTTGGGTTGTACGAGACTTCTGAACCACCGTCCAACCTCGTCCCACGAAGAAAACGAAGAAAGCTGGACGTCCGGAGGAATAATGCCGTGATAGTTCTTTTCCCACTCGGGAATTTTCGATTCTTCGAGCTTCTTCAAATTTGCGGTCCGGAAACTGTAGATCCTGCGATCACCATCATCGCGGGTCGTCGGCTGGGGCTCAGAATTGCGCAGCTTCACGGCTGGACTTTCCGGGACGTCGATTTCCAGAGTCTCTTTCAAGCAGATACCAGCGTGGAAATAAGAGTAATCGAACCAGAAGTGCCCGGGCGCCATCGGCTCGTGAATGGTCCAGTGAAGATGGGCTTCTAAAATGTCACCGACGCCCAGAGATTTAATGGCGATATGCTTTTCACGTTCGTCCGTGTACATGGGGGCTTCGCGGCTCACCGCGGAATCGAGTTCCTGGACATCGGAGGCGGGAGTTTCGACGATTGCGCCGTCCGGCTTGCGAACGCGAGCGTAAACGACTTCCAAAGACTCGAATTTGGCGGAAAAAGAGTAAACGAGCAGTCCAAACTCGTGGACGGCGGATTCGGATTGAACACGCACCCGGAGGATGAGGTCTCGATAGCCCTTGCCGTCTGGCTCGAAACGTACCGCGCTTTGAATCAGCTCATAGATGTAGGGTTCTTTGTCATAAGATTCGTCATGGGAATGCTTCGGGGGAGTAGAGGTGGCAGCGGGGGAAACGGGAGGCGCCTGTGCCTGCGAGAAAGGAGAAGAAAGAAGGTTGAGTGTCAGAAAGAGACAAGTCAAAAGCGAAACGCGCATTCGGTTTTGTCCTTTTTCCGAAGGACTAAAAGTACATGGTAACCCAGATTGGAGCCAGAAGGATGAGTACTAAAGCGAACCGCGGAAAGATGCAACCGGTGGAGCTCCTCCCGCACCATTTGCTTGCCTCGGGACTGAACTCTCCACGAGTGCACTCTGCTATCCCTCGGTATCTAGACCACTTAAAGTAATCCTCGACATATATTACTAATATGTCATAAATGAATGAATTAGTTGATCCAGTACGATTCTTTGTGCCTTGAGCCCATGCTCGCACACCGGGCGGTCCTTGCTACCCCTACGAACCCTTCGCATCTCAGCGCCGTCACCTTTTTTTCCGACGTCTCGCTCCCGTAACCTCTCTAGCTGCAACACTTACAAAAAACTGGGGGGTGGCTCCCTTCGCAGAATGGGCGGCCCACAAGGAAGTACCGGAACAGGACTCGTTGCCTCGCCCCTACGTCCTCACTTCGGTACGACCTTGCTCCAAGTTCCTTCCAGAAACGGCTACGCCCTTCCCGCAGCGATGGGGTAGCCGCGAAAAGGGCGCGCCGTCTTCAGGAGAGAAGATCGTTTGCTCAGTTGTCCGCAGGAGGCGGAGGAGGAGGTGCGCCCGGCCCGCCTTTGAAGTTCTGAATGAACCTTCTGTTTTTGCCGGCCGTCACCGTGTAGTCCGATGGCACGGCAAAGAGCGAAGCAGCCGGCTCCGTCCGCTGAATGTTCGTCAGCGTGTACGTCGATTCGCCGCTCCACGGATTGGTCCGCTTGCTCATGACCACCATCTGCAAATCGTTGGAGAACCACGTCTCGCGCACGATGACGATCGGCTTTTCGTTTCCGATTTGTCCGGCGGGAATCGTGCGCGTCAGGCGCGTTCCTTGCGCGCTGACTCCCGCAATCGTCTGGGTGCCCAAATCTTCTTTCTTGAGATTGCCGGAAGCAATTTCCTCCTGCTCGCGAGCCGCCATTTTCCCCTTAATGTCGCCCTTCATCGGTCCCTTCATTCCGTGAACCGGGCGGCCCATTTTCTCCGCAGCTTTGGTTTCGGGATGCAGCACGAAACTCGCGTTCGCAACGGGATCATTGATTACCACAAACGACTTCGGCTGCCCGGACGCTGCCAGCGGACCAAATCCCGACAGCGTTACCTCCTTGCGAAATCGTCCTTGGCCGTCGCGGAACAGGTTCACCTGCGATTTGCGAGAAATGTGATTCCCGTCCGCGAGAGTCTGGTTCGATTCCTGAACGGCTACCGCGCTGAAGGGCGCGCCGGTTACCACTTGCCCGCCGTGCAATCCTTCAAATCCCAGCAATTCAACGCCGTCGCCCATCTGCATGAATACGCCGGGACCTTCTCCGTGCACCACCAGGCCCACACCCGCGCCCGGAGGAGGCGGTGGGCCCTCCTGCGCCCACAAGGAACCAGCGGTTCCTGCCAGCATTCCAGCGAGAAGCAGGTTTGTGAATACTCTTCGATTCATTATTTCGTCTCCTCTTCTCTCCCGAACTGTTGCGAACTCTTTGCCATGGCAATCGCGGCCAATCCCTTTTTCAACTGCGCGATCCACGTTGTAACCAGTTTCTCGCGCTCCGTTTCAGCTGCGTGCCTTATTCTCTTCCAAAAAGCCGATGCCACCATTTGCGTGCTCCTTCCCGAGGCGCCCCGAAAGCGCCCCGCACCCAAGAACATTTATCGCGGCAGTCGCACCGCTTGTGGCAATCCATCATCCCCAACGAGCAAATCCACCTGGATCCATTCATTGGCTCGCTCTTCATTGACTGGCAGACCCAGCGCACCGAGCGCGCCGCGCTGCATACGCACGCGCAGAATGGCGGCGTCATCGGCATCCAGGGCAAGGGTTCCGGGCAGAAGCGTGAAGCCGGTCAATTCATTGTCAGCCACAAGTGTCTCGGAACTGGCAGCTCCCGCAGAATCTTGCGGCGGCATTCCATTCGTAACCTGCGCAGTGTTTTCATGATTCGTTCCGGCACTGGAATTACTTTCCGGAGGCTTTTTTGCAGCCGGCGCGGAACTCAGATGCTTCATAGCCACTTCCTGCCGGCCGTGGAGCCAATTGCGCCAAGTCACGACTCCGGCGAAGACGGCCGCAGCGGCCAGCGCCCACGCTGCCACCACGGCGGCGCGTCGAACCTTGAATGTTACGTGCTGCGTGCGAAACTCCTGGCGCAAACGCATCTCCACGCGCGCAGGCGCTTGAGCCATCGCCGTATCTTCCGCGAACGCCCGCAGATCAACTCCTGCCGCCTGCCACGACTCCTGCAATGCGGCGCATCGCGAGCAGGTATTCGCGTGCTCACGCGCGGCCACGCGCTCCACTCCGCTCAAGGTGGAGTCGCGCTCCGCGTCCAATCCGATCATTTCAAATTCTTCGCAATTCATCTCGCACATCCGTTGCTCATCGAAGCTATGAAACGGCAACCAAATCTCAAAGCCTTCTTCATCGCGCCGCCCTCGCGCGCCGCGGCACGTCGCGAAACATCTCCAGCTTGGCCATCAGCAAAGCCCGCCCGCGATGCAGCCGCGAACGAATCGTCCCGATCGGGCATCCGGCCATTTGCGCGGCTTCCTCGTAACTCATTTCTTCCAGTTCGCACAGCACCACGGCTTCGCGAAACTCCACCGGCAAATCCAGCACGGCGGCCCGCACCTGCTGCATGCGTTCGCGCTTTTCCGCCCACATTGCTGGAGTGGACGCATCTTGCAAAACAATTCCGCTGCCCGTGCCGTCTTCGTTTTTCTCTTCCAGCGGAATTTCCCGCGGCAAACGTTCCCGGTGTTTCATCACGCGGTTGCGCGCCACTCCATACAGGAACGCACCGAGCGCTCCCCGCGCGGCGTCGTACTTTTTCGGATCGCGCATCAGAGTCATGAACACGTCCTGCACAATCTCTTCCGCGGCCCAGGTGTTGCCTGTCATGCGCAGCGCAAAACGGTACATGGCCGCCTGGTGCCGTCGGTATAGGAGCGTGAAAGCCTCCTCATCGCCCCTGGCGGCCCGCCGCAACAGAACGTCGTCTCTGTCTCGCTCGGCGATCCTCATCTCTCCTGGTAAGACGTCCTGGCGGCTCTCAACTATCACTTCCTGTCGCGCCAGGGAAAAGTTCCCACCTGAAGCAGGTACTCCCGGCGAATGCCTGAAAGTCCCTGTTTTCCCAGTGGGTTAGACGCGAGCGAGGGCTTCCGGGTGTCGCTACAATCACGCCGCTATGGATGACCTGAGAATACCCAATCGCAACTACTAGACGGTTCCGGGAAAGGGCCTTTATTGGGTCTTGGGCTTGAACATGCTGGCGGCGATTTTGGTCACAAGATGGCGGGGGACCAGGCGTTGGCTTTGCGCGCCAAGATAATTCCCAAGACCAGAAATGACGTAACTTTTGCCCGCAGCCAAAGCCTGCAGTCCTGTGTGCGCAACCTTTTCAGCGGTTTCGGTCCTACGGCTGAATTTTTCCTGGCCGGAAACGACGTGAAACTCAGACTCGGTCGAGCCGGGGCAAAGCGCGCAAACACGAATTCCGTAAGGTTTCATCTCTTCCGCGAGGCCTTCGGCGAAAAGCAGGTCGAACGCTTTCGTGGCCGCGTACGTGGAAATATACGGAACGGCCTGAAAAGAAGCGGTCGAAGCCAGGATCAGAATATCGCCACGGCGGCGCGCGACCATTTCCGGCAAATACATCCGGGTCAGATGGACTACCGCGTGGCAATTCACCTGCACCATGTCGAGTAATCGTTGCTTGTTAATCGAATGGAATTCGCCGTATTGGCCATAGCCGGCATTGTTGATCAGCAGCTCGATCTCAATTCCTTTTTCCTTGGTGAAGGCGAAAATATTTTCAGGGGCATTCGAATCCGCCAAATCTGCCGGGAACACTTCGGTGTTGACTTTATGAGCAGCGGTCAGCTCGCGAGCCAATTCCTCGAGGCGATCTTTCCGGCGGGCTGTCAGGACGAGGTTTGTTGCACCCGATGCTAATTCTTCAGCGAGGGCCACACCAATCCCGGCACTGGCACCGGTGATGAGCGCCCATTTTCCGGACCAGTTTGCCGCTGTCCGCGACTTGGCATTTTGCAAAGCGCCCTCCACAAAACATGCATTCTGCTAGTTTCCCGGTCGGGGATAGCGCTTTCATTTTTTGCTCGCCGCAAAGCGGTCAGCCAATCGCCCGCCTTCCCGCTTGAGACGGTCCATCAAGCGGCGCGCCCAGACAAATTCCGCAGCCAGCAAACCCAACCCAAGAAAAATCACAAGCAATCCCGGTCCGGGAGTGACCAGCATAACGCCGCCCGCCAGCAGCAAGGTGAATCCGGCAATCATAAGGAAGACTCTCCGGACCTGCTCGACCGTGCGGAGGATCATGTACCCCTAGGGAATCGGCTTTCTGGCGGAGAGGGTGGGATTCGAACCCACGGTAGGGGTTAACCTACACACGCTTTCCAAGCGTGCGCCTTAAACCGCTCGGCCACCTCTCCGACGATACAAACAGCCAATCCAATTTAGCAGAAACCGTTGCTTGACGCACATCGCACCGGATCGCAGTGCGACACGCCTGGCGGAGTGCGAGGGAAGCATGGAACCGCCCAGCGGCCCAACGTGAGACGCAGGGCGGATTCGAACGATGGGTGCTGAGGTAGCGGGCGGCGAGTGAGTTGGGTATGCTAGGCGCGGCGTATCAAGATGGCAATCTCTGAAATTCCCGAATGCATCGGGCCTTACCGAGTCCTCTCCGTGGTTGGCGAAGGCGGAATGGGCGTGGTATACAAGGCCGAAGACCAGAGGCTTGAGCGCGTGGTGGCGCTCAAAGTGATTCGTGAATTCGAAGGAGACACAATCCGCCGTCGCCGCTTCTGGCAAGAAGCGCGGGCGGCTGCGCAGGTGGCTCATCCGAATGCCTGCCGAATTTACGACATAACCGAGGAACAGGACCGTTTGGTCCTGGTGATGGAGTTCATTGAGGGAGATTCTCTTGCACGACGCCTCGAGCGCGGTTCCCTGCCCGCTCAGGAGGCCGGCCAGATCGCGCTGTCGGTGCTATCCGCCCTGGAAGCGTTTCACAAGATAGGAATCGTCCACCGCGACCTGAAACCGAGCAACATCGTGCTTTCGAATGGGGGAACAAAGCTGCTGGACTTCGGGATTGCGAAGCACGTGGCGTTAAATGCCAATGATGAAACCGCAGCGACTCTTGGCGACGCGACAGCGCCTGGAATCTTTCTTGGGACTCCCAAGTACGCATCACCAGAACAATTCCTCAACCGGCCGGTTGACGCGCGATCAGATCTCTTTTCCCTGGGCGTGGTTTTGTTCGAAATGTTGACCGGCCAGCCGCCGTTCTCAGGCGAAACTTTCGGTGAAGTAGCGCATGCCGTTCTCGAGGGTTCACCGCCCGCGCTGAGCGGATCGCCTGCCATAGCGGCAATGGGCAGGATCGTTCATCGCTCACTATCGCGCGAGCCGCAGGACCGGTATGCGAGTGCGGAAGCGATGGCCGCCGATTTGCGCGCCACGCTACAGATGGATGGAATCGAGACGAACGCGCGGGCACGCCCATTACGGCGAATGATCGTGCTGCCATTCCGGATGTTGCGGCCAAGCGAGGAGATCCAGTTTCTGGCGTACAGCTTGCCGGAGGCGATAACGGTTTCGCTGGCCGGCCTGGAAAACCTGGTAGTGCGCTCGTCTATTGTGGCGGCGCGGTATTCCGGCGATGCGCCCGACCTGCAGAAAATCGCACGCGAAGCGGAAGTCGACGTTGTACTGACTGGAGCGCTGCTCAACGTCGGCACGCAATTGCGGATTACAACGCAGCTGGCGGAAGCACCGAGCGGAACGCTTCTCTGGTCGCATTCCTCGCAGGCAACGACTCACGAACTGCTGGAGCTTCATGACGACCTGGTACGCCGCGTCGTCGAGTCTATTCTGCCCTCCCTGACCGTCCAGGAACACCAGTCACTGCAAAAAGACCGCCCCGCCAGCCCAACGGTTTACCAGATTTTTTTGCAGGCGAACGAATTCGGCAGACAATGGGAAAATCTTCCCGGGGCCATCGAGATGTATGAGCGCTGCGTCAGTTTGGACCCATCGTACGCGCCGGCTTGGGCGAGGCTGGGCCGGGCCCGCTGGCTCTGCGATAAATACACGGTGGGTTCGCTTGAGGGCCTGGGCGCAGCCGATGAGGCGTTTCAGACGGCACTGCGACTGAATCCCAATTTAACGCTCGCACACAACTTATATACCCATGTTCAGATAGACCAGGGCCGCTCGCTGGAGGCGTTGAAACGGCTCCTCGGCCGAGCTCAACAACGAAGAAGCGATGCGGAGCTCTTTGCCGGGCTGGGGCATGTGTGCCGCTATTGCGGGCTCTTGCGGCCCGCACTGATAGCTCATCAGGAAGCCCGGCGCCTGGACCCGTTGATTCCGACGAGCGTGATGCACACGTACTTCATGCTGGGAGATTATGAGCGGGCGCTGGAAAATTCCGGAGGTGACTACGGGTACGGGACGGCGCTCGTTCTCGGCATGACCGGACGCGTTGAGGAAGCCGTGACCATGCTGCGGCAACGAGAACTGGACAAGCCCTGGCGCCTCGGAAGACTGTACCTAACCTCCTTGCGGACGCTGTTGGAAGGCAAACGCGAGGAGAGCTTGGCTGTGAGTGAAGAGCTGATGCAGGCCACATTCCGCGATCCGGAAGGAATGTATTATCTTGGCCGGCAACTCGCTTACTTGCGTCACGAAGCCCAAGCATTGGAAACGCTTTCCCGGGCCATCGATAACGGCTTTTTTTGCCATCAAGCCATGTTGCGCGACCCGTGGCTTGATTCGCTGCGAACTCGAACCGAATTCACGGCGCTCTTGAGCAAAGCTCACCAATTGCACCGCGAAGCGCTGACTGCCTTTCTCGCTGGGGGCGGCGCTTCCCTTCTAGGGATCCATTCAGAGGGATATTAAGGCAAGCGGATTATTCGTAACGCAGGGCTTCTACGGGATCGAGGCGGGCGGCCTTGATCGCGGGGTACATTCCGAAGACAAGGCCGACGCCCATGGAGACGCCCACGGCGAGCACAATGGACCAGAGTGGAATGGACGAGGGCAGAGTGGGCACCGCAAGATTGATAAGCAGACTGATCCCGCCGCCAAGCAGCACGCCGATGACACCTCCCGCACCGGTGAGCACCATGGCTTCGGTGAGAAATTGCCAGATGACGTCACGGCGACGCGCGCCGATGGCCTTGCGCACGCCGATCTCGCGGGTCCGCTGCGTCACGGACATCAGCATGATGTTCATGACGCCAACACCGCCGACAAGAAGTCCAATGGAGCTGACGGCAAAAATCAGGGTTGCAACGGAAGCCGTAATCTGACGAAACTGGTCCGCGATTTGCTGGGCGCTGGAAATTCCAAAATTATCGGGCTTGCTGTAAGGCACGTTTCTGCGGCGGCGCAGCACGCCGCGGATCTGGTCCTCGGCTTCCGACATGCGTCCCGGGTAAGCGACCGCGCCGATCATGTTTTCGTCGTCCTGCGGAATGTGCTTATGATACGTACGATAAGGAACCATCACGGCTTTATCCGCGGATTGATCCTTGACGAGTTGGCCCTTGCGCGGTTCCAGAACACCAATGACTTCGTAAGAAATTCCGCTGATGAGAATAGGTTTCCCGAGTGGTTCCATGTCGGGGTAGAGAGTCTTGGCAATGTCAGGGCCGATGACGGCAACGTCGGCACGATGCATATTCTCCGCATCACTGAAGAACCGCCCGGTTCTGGGCCTGGAATTAAAAACCTCTTCATTGGAGGGAAGCGTCCCGTTGTAGTCAATCCCCGAAACTTCCTTGCTGAGATAACGCGCCGTGACCGGCCCGGTGCCGGGCCCTTCATCCGTCCATCGCGGATAGACACTGGCGGTTACAGCCTTCACGGCAGGACACAATTGCCCGATAGCCTCGGCGTCTTCCAAGGTGAGCGGTTTGCGCGCTCGTTCGTCCGGAGTGAGCCTGCCGGTGTGGATGCCAGGATCGAAACGGAAGATGAAAAGGGTTTCGGAACCGTAATCGGACAAATAGGCGTTCACGTCTCCATCGACACCGACAAGGATAGACACCACGGAAAGAACAGCGGTAATGCCGATGACTACGCCGAGAATGGTGAGAAACGAGCGCATCTTATTCTCACGCAGGGTGGTGAGCGCCATTTGAGCGTTCTCGCCGATGTTCATGCGCACGGGAATATGCATGGCTCTCACACTTCCTGACGCAAGGCTTCGATGGGTTGCAGGCTTGCGGCACGGCGTGCCGGATAAACACCAAAGAAAACGCCGACGGCGGCGGAGATCACTTCGGCAAGAAGAACGGCGGAAAGGGAAACGTTCATAGGGATGGACATTGCGGTGGCAAGGGCTGCGATTCCGTAAGCGACCACCACCCCAATAGCTCCACCGACGGCAGCCATGACCGTGGCTTCGAGCAGGAATTGCAGGAGAATGTCGTTGTGGCGGGCACCGAGAGCCTTACGGATGCCGATTTCGCGCGTCCGCTCCGTGACAGTAGCAAGCATCACGTTCATGATCACCACTCCGCCAATAACCAGGAATACGGAAACGACGCCCACCATGGCGGTAGCGATCGCACCGGTCAGATTTTTCCACAATTCCATCAGCGTTGCCTGGTCGAAAATGCCGAAGTTATCTTTTTCGTTGGGAGCGAGGTGGCGCCGCGCGCGCATCATCACTCGCGCCTCCTCCTGAGTCCGTTCCATCCATTCCGCCCCACGCGCCTGAATGTTGAGCCAAATGGTGTCGTTGGTTCCATACATCTTGAAATACGTCTGGATGGGGATATACGCAAAATTATCTTGCGATTGGCCAAAGGCTGTTCCGACGGTCTTCGCAATGCCGACTACCAGGAAGGGCCGGCCTTCGATCATCAATTCGTGCCCGATGGGATCAACGCCGGGAAAGAGCTGGCTGGCCAAGTCGTTGCCAATCATGGTGACCTGGGCGCGACTCTGGTCGTCGCCCTCGGAGATGTAGCGGCCGTCTCGCGGCACGATAGGGTCAATGTCCGCCATGTTGGCTGTGACGCCGCGGATATTAGTGTCGTTAAGGCTGTGCGACCCGGCGCGGACTTTTGAATCAATGCGCAGTTCCACGCCTACACGGAGAGGCAATTTCAGATTGTCGCGGAGAGCTTCGAAATCGTCCCACGTGACCTTCTTGTTGCGGCGGTTAGCCTTGACATATTCTTCGACGTCCGTAATGACGGGAAAGCGGGTGAGAAGAAAGACGTTGGAGCCCATATTGGCGACCCGGTCCGCAATGTAACGGTCTACTCCGGAGATCAAGGCAACGACCACGATAAGCGTGGAAACCGAGAGGATGATGCCCAGGAGCATCAAGAAGGAACGCATCTTGTGGGAGCGCAGAGTCTCCAAGGCCACGCCGATCGGTTCTCGGAGCAAAACCCGCCGCTTCATGCGTGCGATTCCCCTGTCCATTCTACGCGCAAGTGATTGAAAAGGTTTCCAGATGCGCGGCCTGTTCCCGACACGCCGCAGTCCTGTTTAGAGGCGTTATCACCTTCACTGGCTGTCCGGGAATGGCGCGGAGAATGGAGCCGCGCAAATTCGTGAATGGGCCGCTCTTGGGCGCATTTGCGCGCGTCTGCTACACTATTTGGGCCGGTTCCGGGATCGTCTAATCGGTAGGACATCAGCCTTTGGAGCTGAGTATCGTGGTTCGAGTCCACGTCCCGGAACCAGATTTCCTCGCCCCAATTCCCTGCCTTGAGTTGAAATCGTCGATTCACATTTCGCGGTAGTTCAGTAGGACCGCTCCAATCAGAGCGATGCACACCGGCCAGAGGCGGGCCATTACGGCGCGCGTTTGATTCTCTGAAGGAAGCCGCAGTTCCAGCCAACGCGACCACCCCGCGGCTACCGCGAAAATGGCGATGGGGATGTGGCTTAGCTCGGCGAGAACTTCCTCTTTGAGGTTCCCGAGGCTGTGGGAATGGGTGAGAAGCAATGCGCCTGAGACGGCGATGAGGACGGGAAATGCCAGCCGGGCGCGGCCCGACATGACGCGGCCGGTTTGCACGCGCCACTCAAATATCGCCAGAACGATAACCAGCACGGCAAAAAAGCGATGCAGCAAGACTTCGGGATCCGCGAGGGTCGCCCAGAATCCCACCGGTCCGAGCGGCCACGTCTCCGGGTCGCTGCGGAGAAAGAGAAATGCCGAGAGGCCAAAGAAGGCGAGCGGCCAATTGCGGGCCCAGGAGATTTTTCCCGCCTGCGCGATGAATGCCAGAAGCCCCATCGCTAGAACGAGGATGCCCGCCCAGTGATGGTTGTACTCGGACCAGGCTTTCTCGGCGGGAGTATTCGGGCGCGTTCCGGTTTGGCCGGGGACGTAGGATTCCGTCGAGAGCGGCCCGACTTCGAAAGCTTTTTTCTGCGCGGCGTAAGCGTCCTCGGGCAACTCTTGAACGGACGGGCTGCCCAATCTTGGCGGATGCGGAGACATGCGCGCAATGATTTCTGAACCGGTCACGCGGTCCTGAGCAAGATCCGCGGCGGGAGGAAGTGACGTCAGCGAAGCGGCGGTGAGGATCACGGTGATGCCTATTCCAATTTCAGCTTCGCCAAAGCGCTTCAGGCTGGCGAGAATGGAGCTGGCCGGTCCGCGGCGCACGAGCTGAAAATTGAGCGCACCGAGAAACAAGAGAAGACCGAAGAGAACCACTTTGGTGGCGACCATCGCGCCGTAGGAAGTTCCATAGACGGCCTTGAGCGAGCCCACGTAGGCCAAACTCAGCGCGAAACCAGCAGAAGCGAGCACAGCGACGCTCACAAGAGCGAGTTGCGAAAACCGGGCGCTGAGCCGGCGAGCGAACTCCGGAGATTGCGCTTGACGGATGGCGATCAGCAGATACGGCAAGCCGCCAAGCCACGTCGCTGTCGCCGCTTGATGCAGGGCGGTGAACGCGACCAGCGGCGCGCGATAGTCCAGGCGGGCCATGGAATGGCTGGTCATGACGGACGAGGCAATGATGGCGGCTGCGGGGAGAAGCAAATCGGTGTAATTGGTGGAGCGCGTCGGAGCGGTCAGGACGATGACAGTAAAGGCCGCAGCGACGCCAATCACGGCAGCGAGAACAAAATTCGCGCCAAGGACGTCGCGAAGAGGCATGTCGGCGGATTGTCTAAGGATGATTGAGTTCGCAAGGACGTAGGAGATTTCCATCGCAGCAAGCGCAAGCGCAGAGCGCCGAATCCAGCGCAGACAGGCTTCGAGGAGGGCCGCCGAATCCTCTTCGGCTCTGCGGACAACGAGAATCAGAAAAACAATTCCGCCAACCGCGAGCGATTGAAACGTCAGAGTCGCGCCGCGGAACAGGACCGAGAGGAAGCCGAAGACTTGGAGTAGTCGGGCCATGAATCTCGATCAGGACGCAGTGATCGTGAAAGGGATTTCGCCGCGCGTGATGTGGCCGTCGGACGCCAGCACTTGCCACCGAAGGCGGTAGGCTCCAGCAGCCAAGCCGGTGGCCTCGGCGGAGAGCGTGTCCGCAGGCGTCTGCTTGCTGATTTCGAGGGCTTGCGTCGATCCGTCTGGACGAATGAGCGTCAGGCGGGAACGGAGCGCGTCGACGCGCACGTTAAAGCGGAGCTTGACCGGAACGTCCGGCCCGGGTACCGCGCTCTTCAGAGCGGGGCTTGATTCCAGCAGGACCGCATGCGCAGCAGCGGGAACGTCAATCAATAGAGCGGCGGCTGCTGCAAACAGAACGAGTGCGCAAAGATTTCGACGTCCAGGCTGCATGACGCTTCTCTTACCGGGGGCGGTGAAGAGCTCCATAAAAAGTTGGGCTGACTGCTGGAAGAAAATTATACAGAAGCCGGCGTGGATTGCTATTTCATTTGGGAGCTGGTGTGCAGACAAGGCTGCCTCCGCGCCCGGCGGAGAAGCCAAGAAAATCCGCCGGTGCAGCGGGGCCGAGAGTCAGTCGAGATTACTCCTGAGAATTGATCTCGTTGCTGTGGTTCCAATCAATCGTCGGGTCGGAAGCGGGATCGTAAACAACTTCAGTGGTGGTGGTTTTATCGAGCTTGCGCTGGGCGCGCTTCTCTTCCTTCATTTTGCGCTTCTCGATGCGCTTCATTTCTTTCTGCCGTTTCTGAAATGTTGTGGTCATAAGCTCTCCTTACAGCAGAGTGCGGCGAGGGCCCTGGCCCCTGCCGTCCAGCCTATCCATGAAAACGAAAACTACCAGCGCGGTTCGCGTGGCTGCCGCGCCGACTCACGGTAATCTTCGTTTGAAAAACGGTCGCGTCCTCCGCCCTTGCCACGTCCGCCTCCACCGCCTGGGCCGCCAAAATTGCGCGGACCACGCGGCGGTCCGCCTTCGCCCTTCGGGCGCGCTTCATTCACTTTCAAGTTGCGCCCGCCCACTTCTTTTCCATCGAGGGCAGTCATGGCTGCAGCCGCTTCAGCGTCATTGGGCATTTCCACGAACGCGAAGCCGCGAGCGCGGCCGGTCTCCCGGTCCATGGCCATATGAACGCGCGTTACCTGGCCAAACGGGGCAAACAGCTCGCGCAATTCGCCCTCCGAGGTCTGGAAGCTCATGTTGCCCACAAATAAACTCTTCATCTTGAATCTCCCTGTACTCTTCGAAGCACCACGAGCGCAGGATCTTGGTGAAGGGCCGCTTCCCAGACGCTACGAGCCGTTAGCCTGAAATTGGCTGAAATCAAGGGAGGGAGAACCGCCGAAAACACGCCCTTCCGGGAATCCAGACAATTCTACTTCGGGAGTCTACTTAACAACAGTAACACACTTCGGCGCGAATGGCCGCATGCTCGTTTTGAGGCCACGATTGCACAATGATCAGGAACAAACGATTTTGATGAGAAGAAGAGCTTGTTAGCCGCGCAGGAGTTCGCCAACGGCACGCCAGGCCTGATCGATGGCAAGTGCACAGCCTGATTATTTATAGATAGCCACCACTTCGCCGTTCTGGATCCGCAAGTCTGAAATCTCTGGAGGCAGCTTCAGCTTAGCGCGGTTTTCAGGAGAGTCCATGAGCCGCTGCACTGCCGATTCGAGCGCGGACTGCGAAATCGGCAGCGAGCCGATCTCCCCGCCAAGAGGTTCAAAGCGCAAATAGCCATCTCGAGCGGCGAGCCGGCCTTCGAGTTGCAGCGTCATGTCTTTTCCGTGCACGTCGAAAACAACGTAAGTCTTTACCCGGTCGTCGATCAACTGCACTTTGAAGTCTCGCACGTTCGAACGCATCTGTTCGACTTCCTGAGCCGTGGGAGCCGAACCGTTGGCAGCATCTTTTTCCCCTCCTGCGGGGGTAGGATTCGGCGCACTATTCCCTTCCAACGCCAGATGCGCGCCCAAATAGGAATTCAACTCCGTCTCGTCCATGCGCAGCGTTGCGGGTTGACCGTTTGCGACGGCCTTTTCCACTTGCTCCAGCTTTTCTTCCGCTCGCGCGGCGGCCTGCGGGCTGGTTTCCACCAGAGGTGGCGGCGCTTTGTGGAACACCAGAACCAGCGTGACGATGGCAAACGTGTAGGTTGTCCAGCGGATGATTCGGAAGATTCGCTTCCGCGGACTGACGCTAGTGGCATCGGAATGAGCAAACTCCATCGGTTCCGTCGGCCGAGCCATTTGCGCCATCATTCCCTCCTTCGAGGCTAAATGTTCCGTTAGCCAACCGACCGCGCGCATTCAGCCTACAGAAACCCTAGCTCCCCTCCGCGCTTGGAACAAGAGAACCAAAGCGCGACGGAGCCTATCGGACACCTGCCCCGGAAACATTCGAACGGCTGTAGCGTCTAGACTCTATGGCGTCTCACGACATATACTTCGGGGGCATCGATTTGGCCTCGACAATCATG
>Ga0209472_1000438_pt1 | contig 25120 bp, 21 predicted proteins | sample GraSoiAngelo_130_FD_185887 | JGI IMG/M metagenome (GOLD analysis project Ga0209472, IMG submission 185887) | Grasslands soil microbial communities from the Angelo Coastal Reserve, California, USA - 14_0929_02_20cm (SPAdes) (version 2) | ecosystem: Environmental > Terrestrial > Soil > Grasslands ...
GGACGGACTTTCGCAACGACTTGCACTTCGACTTCAGGTACCGGCCGAAGACTGCCGACAGCGTGAGCGATGCGCCGGCCGTGCTGGTGAACGGCTCGTTCAACGGCGGCGGCGCGCAGGTCTCGCGCCGGAACGTGGAGAAGGCCATCGGGCTCGAGGACCTCGCCTCCTACCGCCTGGGGCCGCACTCGCTGCGCTTCGGCGGCATCGTGAAGTCGAGACTCATCGACTACACGGACGCTTCCAATTTCGGGGGAACCTACACCTTCTCCGGTCTCCCGCACTTCGTGAACAACCTGCCGAGTCAGTACACGGTCAACGGCGGCAACCCCCGGGTGGGGTTCACCCAGAACGAGTTCGCCTACTTCCTTCAGGACGAGATCCGCCTGCGGCCGCGGCTCAACCTGCTCCTCGGGCTGCGGCACGAATGGCAGTCGAATCTCGACGAGCACGCCAATCTGGCGCCGCGCCTCGCGCTGTCCGCTGCGTCGGAGGACGGCAGGACCATCGTGCGCGCGGGCACCGGCATTTTCTATCAACGCCAGCCGGTCACTCTCGAAGAGCAGTACCGGCTTCTCGGCGGATCCAACCTCCGCCAGGTCGTTCTGACCAATCCGAGCTACCCGCTGACGGGGGATCCCTTCGCGCAGGCGGGCCCGCCGAACGTGCTGCGCCTCGATCCGCACCTCCGGGCTCCCTATGACATCCAGGCGAGCCTGGGGGTGGAGCGCAAGCTCGGCGAGCACACCACCCTCACCGCGGAATACACGCTGCTGCGCGGGCAGCGGCTCTATCGCATGCGCGACATCAACGCTCCGCAGCCGGCGACCGGAATTCGCCCCGACCCGAATTTCCTGAACGTCGATCAATTCGAGACTACGGGCAGCTCACGCTCCGACAGTCTCAAGCTCGGGGTCCGCGCCACGATAGCCGACAGGTTGCATCTGGTCGCGCAGTACACGCTCTCGCACGCAAGCGACGACACCTCGTGCCCCTTCCCGCAGCCGGACCTGTGCTCGCCGCCGGCGGACAGTTACGACCTGGCGGGCGAAGGCGGGCCCGCGGACCACGATCAGCGACATCGATTCAACCTCGCCGGCGTCTTCGACCTGCCCGGGGATTTCACTCTCGGCTGCGTCGTTTCGCTGAGCTCCGGCGCCCCCTACAACATCACGACGGGCTTCGACGACAACCAGGACACCGTGTTCAACGATCGCCCGAACCTCGGAAACCCCGCAGCGCCCTTCCAGTCCTTCGCCGTCGACGGCAGAGAGGTCGGCGGGACACCGGGTGTGCTCTACGACGGCCCCCAGGCGTTGTTCGCCGGCAGGCTGGTCCCGACCACCCCGAGCAGCGTGCACTGGCTGATCCAGCCCGGGCCGGGCAATGTCGGGCGCAACAGCGGCAGGGGTCCGGCCTTCGCCGACATCGACCTGCGCGTGGCGAAGCGGTTCGTCCTGAGAGAGAAGAGCAAGGGGTCGCAGGACGTGGAGCTGCGCCTCGACGCTTTCAACCTGCTCAATCACGTCAACTACTACAATTACGTGGGCACGCTCACTTCGCCGTACTTCGGCCGCGCGAACGATGCCCACGTGCCGCGGGAGATCCAGCTATCCGTGAGAGTGCGCCTGTGAGCGACTGCGGACGGACGGAGTACACAAGGGCAAATCCGCCCCGGGCGAGTAGTGATCAAATGAACGTCTGTCTCATTGCGGACAACCCGGAAACGACCGCGCATCCGGTCATTGGCGCAGTGCTGCGACAGCTTTGCTCGGCACATGCAGTGCGTCTTCTTGATGTTGCCGGGATCAGCGGTGATCAGGCCGTCCTGCGCGAAAGAGAGCATCCCTTAGCCGACATCTACCTGCTCAAGTCACATACACCCCAGGCACTGGAGGTTGCACATTACCTGGAGCAGCGTGGCGCATTGGTGATCAACAGTTTCGCGTCCTCATCGGCCTGTCAGGATCGCGCCCTCATGGCGCAGCGCATGGGCGAGGCCCGCCTCGCCTTTCCCAGGACCTGGACTCATCCCTCGCTCGGAGAGCTGCTCGAGCAGCAGCAGCGCCTTTCCATCTTATCCTTCCCGCTCGTCGTCAAGAGCCGCTACAGCCGGCGCGGGGATCTTGTCTACAGGGCAGACGGCGTCGAGCAACTGCATGCCCTGGCACGCCGGACCGACGAGCCCGTCATCATCCAGGAGTTTGTCCCGGCAGACGGCTGGGATATCAAGCTATGGGTCATCGATCGGCAGATTTTCGCGGCACGTCGTCGCTCGTCTCTGGCAGGGGAAGCGTCGAGGCAGAATTTCCCGATTCCCACGGAGCAGCTTCCCGGCTCCTGGAGATCGATCAGCCTGAAGGTCGGCAGAGTGTTTGATCTGCATCTCTACGGCCTGGATCTCATTGCCTCCGACCGAGGCCCCGTAGTCGTGGACGTCAATTCCTTTCCCGGCTTTCGAGGGGTTGCCGGCGCCGCGTCAGCACTGCTGTGTCTCATCGAGAGACTGAGCAATACGCGTCAGGTAGTTAGTGGTTGAGCTGTGGCCTCATTGATAGAGCGTCGCGCTGACTCGATGAGCGGCAGCACACGGCCAGGCTCAGGCGCGACCCTCTCGATTCGGGCGCTTACGTCCATCATGCAGCGCTTGCCCCACTCGCCGCGCGAGCAGGCCGGCTTGTCCATCCGGTATCTGCGCCGCAAACCGGGACGTGGCCTGGTCATCGTCTATGCTGCAGGCGCCCTCACTGCCGGTAGCGCGCCTCACGGGAGAGATCCTCATCGATGGCTCACCGTAGCGGTCGATGAGGCCGCGCTGGTCGGCACGCGACTGCGCTTCACTACCGAGCAGGTTCGGCAGGCCCGGCTGGGAACACATGTCGCCGTCCAGGTTTTTCCGGCCGACGACGCTCTGCCAACACTCGCCACGAGCTTGAGGACAGCTCCTGAGGAGCCTGTGTTCGCGGAGCTGGAGGCGGCGGCACGCACCCAGCTCTGCGATCCGGACTGGCACATCTGCCACGCGAGGGCCGATCCGGTGCGCTACAAGCCCGGCAGCCGTTGCCTCATCCGCTATACACTGAAGCTCGAGAAGGGGTCAGGGGAACGAGTCGCTCGGCAGGAGCTGTCGATCTTCGGCAACGTGTACCGCGATCATGAAAAGCCACGTGCGATTCAGGCAGCGATGCGGCAACTGTACGCGCAGCAGATGCAGGAGGGATCTCAGCCGATCATCCCCCGCCCGCTCCGTACTGTGGAGACGCTCGGACTGACCCTCAACGAAGCCGTGGAGTCGCACGCGAGCGCCAACTCGAAGGGTTCCCGCCCAGGCTTGCAAGTGCTGCGGCCTCATTTCACAAGAGCAGTCGACGGCCAGACACCCGGTGTCGTCATTCCCGGCAAGGAGTTATGCGCCACCGCCATCGCACTGGCACGTCTGCACACCAGCGCAGTGTGCCTGAAGGGCCCGTTGCGCACTGGAGCCAAGGAGGCCAGGCGGGCAAGGGAGCGAGCCGCGCTGGTCGCGACGTACTGCCCGGTACTGGCAGACCCAGCGCGGCGGCTCGCCCGGCAGCTGACGAAATCCCTGGAGCCACTGCAGCCCGATACCTATCGACCCGCGCACGGTGGATTCAAACCCAGCCAGCTGCTCTTCTGCGGCGAGCGGGTCTTCGTCGTGGACCTGGATGGACTGTGTCTTGCCGACCCGGCGCTTGATGTCGGCTATCTGCTGGCTTATTTGCGCCCCAATGGGCTCTGGTACGGTCGTGCAGGCATGCGTCGCTGGTTCGAGGGCGCGGCGGCGAAGTTCGTCGGTGCGTATCGGCTGGCGATGTGCCAACGCGGCATCAACGAAACAACGATTGGCGGCATCCTGGAGCGCGCGCGCTGGTACGGGGCCGCTACCTTATTCAGGATTGCTGCCAGACGCGTCCATCGCCTGAACAGTCCGCGCCCCGCAGAGCTTGCAGCCATGCTCACCGAAATCGAGGCATGCATGTGTGACGGGCATTGAGCCGTGGGAAGCGGGGCCGCGGCAAACCTCGAATGATGATTCGCGGCGTGAGCGCGCTGGCGACCGTGCTCGACATTGCACCCAAATCGGGACCCACCTCAAGCGCAGTGAGCGCGGGAACGGCTCGTTCCAAATCTGACTACCGTCCCGACATTGACGGCCTCAGGGCGTTGGCCGTCATCTCCGTCATTATCAATCACTTCAACACAGATCTGCTGCCCAGTGGATATGTGGGTGTTGATATCTTCTTCGTCATCTCCGGTTATGTCATCGCCTCGTCGCTCTACAACAGCCCAGGCAAGACCCTTGCCGATGTTTTTCTAGGCTTTTACACAAGACGGGTAAAGCGATTAGTCCCCGCCCTCATTCTGTGTGTAGTCATAACCGGCGTTCTGATATGTCTTTTCGATGAAAGACCAGGCACATCGCTCAAGACGGGCATCACATCTCTTTTCGGTCTTTCCAACATCTACTTGCTCAGGCGAGCGACCGACTACTTCGGACGTTTATCGCAACTAAACGTCTTCATGCATACCTGGTCCCTGGGCGTCGAAGAGCAGTTCTACGTCATCTTTCCATTCATAGTCTGGTTCACGGGGTTCGGTCGCGCGCACCCAAAGGGATTGGACAATCTAGGGCGTGTCGTCGGAGTGCTTGCTATCGGCTCGCTGGTTGCGTTTGTTCCACTGAGCGCCTCTAACCAACCTGCCGCCTTCTTTCTGATGCCGACCCGGCTGTGGGAACTGAGCGCTGGTTCTCTGGTGTTTGTAGCCCTGAGTCGCGTCCAGCGCTCTTCATTGCGGCTGCTCGCTCGGGTCAGTCCGTTGGTAGTGATGCTTTCCATCGTTGCCGTTCTCTTTATCCCGGCTCGGTTTTTTGTTCGTGCAACAATCGCTGTCGTGGTGCTGACGGCGCTGCTGATTGCGTCCATTCGCCCCCGGACCACTGCCTATCAAATCCTCTCCCACCCCACGGCAGTCTATGTCGGTCGTATCTCGTACTCTCTATACCTTTGGCACTGGAGCGTCCTGGCAATCAGTCGCTGGACTATTGGCATTCACTGGTGGTGTGTGCCTTTACAGGTCGGGCTGATGCTGTTGCTGGCAGGCGCGTCTTACCGGTATGTAGAGAACCCGATGCGTCACGCCGAGTGGTCTGCCTTTCGCTGGCGATCCATTGGCTACGGATTGAGTGCCTTGGTTGGCGCTGCTGCCTTGTTGGCAGGTCTGGCGAAGCCGCTCGACGGTCGTCTTTACACCGGCAGGTCCCGGAAGTTGGTGGCGGAGGGGGTTGAGTCGCTTACTGATACCTATTCCCTGCGTGACGCGCCAGGTTCCTGGCAAGGAGAGAAGTGCGTCGTCTCCGACAACAGGCAGGTAGGAAAGGTCATTCCGATTGACGAATGCACCCTTGGCAGCTTCTCAAGCGCCAGGCGCAGGGTTCTTGTTCTGGGAAATTCTTATTCCGCTGCCTTTGTCCAGGCATTCGACCAGTTGGTGCAGTCTGACAAGTACTCGGTCACCGTTACATCCGCCTGGGGCGCTTCACCTGTTGCTGAAATCCCGAACAGCAGCCCGTGGGATAAGGCGAACGACTATTATTGGCGTACGGTTGTTCCGTCACTCGTTTCCCATCTTCGAGCTGGCGACTGGGTGTTCCTCATCAATGACATGGCGGATCTGTCGCCGGAGCAGGCGTCAGTTGATTCCACTCAGAGATTGAGAGAACTTGAAATGGGTCTTGCCAAGCTTTCCGACCGACTTGCCGAGCGCGGAGTCGGTCTGGCGGTACTCCATGGGATTGCATTTGCTCATGAGACAGATTGTGAGCCCGTGCTCGCGGCGCCGCAGTGGTTCGCACCTTTCGGCAGTCCCTGTCGTTTCTTTTCTAAAGAGCAAACGCTTTCGCGACGCGCCAGACTCAACCAAATCCTCTCCAGTCTTCGTGATCAAGGAAAAATTGCGATCGTCGACTTGATCGATGTCTTTTGTCCGCGCAAGACTTGCACTTACCAGGCGAGCACCGGTCAGACGCTCTACAGGGATGTCTACTCACACCCGTCCGTCGAGGCGGCGCGATTGTCTGCGCCGCTCATTCGAGATGTGTTGACAGCATCAAGTCCCTCGCGTCGCGGCGCAGCGGAGCGACGGGCCCGATAGCGTACGGTGCGCTCGGCCGCGCATCGCGGCTCCGCCGTTTGGTGGATTGGAAAGTTCGAAGTCTCCGCGCGCGCGTCAGTGGGGCCTCCCGGTCGTTCCCCACCGAAACCCGTATTCGACCTCGATCGCCAGAACCCCGGGAACAGCCCAGAGTCTCACCAGGTCGTCGGACTCCATCGAACCCGTCAATACGCCGACCAGCGCGAGCGTCGCGCTGTGGTGAAGGCCAAGCGCGCGACAAGCAGCGGCGATCTCATGGATGCGACCGCGTGCGTCGTCCGCGACCGCGACCGCGATATTGACTCGGCTCATTGCGTAGCTCTCGCGTTGGGTTTCGGACCGTAGGTCGGGGCGACCATCCGCAGTGTCGCAACGGTTCTCCACGGTCACGTTCTATCTGTTCCCCAGAGCGCGCGCGTCTCAGCAGACGATCGATCTCTCGTCACGAAGCAAGTGAGAGTCGACGGTCTCCCGCGACAGATACCTGATGCGGCGCTTCCTCACGGAAGCTGAATCCGGCGATGTTGCCGACAGGGCGCGTACGCACGGCGCCGGCGGCGTGTACTACCACCTCGCTCCAGGAGAATGAGTATGAAATGCACAATCGTCACGCTTTTGCTCATGGCATCTGTCACAACCGCTGCGGTTGCGCAGGATGGAACCGGGCAAGGTCCCCCCCACCACTCGCCGGTGATCGTCATGCCACAGCCGGTAGCTGTGCCGACGACTGCTTCGCCGACCAGGCCGCTGTCGGTGTTTTTCCAGCTCAAGTCGGAATTAGCTTCAATGACGAAATAGGCACGACGAATCGGATCGGTCGTGGCTCGAGACGCGACCGCTGATTCAGGTGCACAGCGTCATCCCCACGGCGGCCGCCGCCTGGTTCTTACGTACGCCCCGAAGAGGTCATCAAAGAGTCAATCCGCGCACCGTCGCCACTTTCCCTCGGGATCGCTCATCCAGGATCCGGCATCCTGGAGTTCGCCGCTTTCGGCGTAGCGATTCACCATGAGCACGGGCACTCCTCGCTCGCGGGACCGGGGGAGCGACATCTCGCACGTGAACAGGCGGGTCTCGTAGCTATTCGCCCAACAGCCCCAGACGCGTCCCTCCTGAGCGGCCTTGGCTATGACCGCCTGCAGCGGGGGAGGCAGTGCGGCCGGGTCCCGAAGCTGGTAGCCGTCCTTCGGCACGAGATTGGCGCGTGAGACAAGCGCCTCCAGCAGCCTCTCTATGTGGGAGGGCTGCTGGAGGGTGCGCAACCGGCGCGTCTCCATGGAACTGGCCTCCTCAGGGCCTTGTCGTGGTTGCAGTCTTCGCTGTTTGGGCGTTGCGGGTCGGCAGGCCCGGCCCGAGCGCAACCACTGATACCTGAAACGCAGCCCAAAGGGCGGGATCCGCAGACCCGTCGCGCGACACGACCGATCGCATTGCCGCGCCCAGTGCCGCGGGTGGGTTCATCGAGTCGTGCAGCAGGTGTCCATAGAACTCTGTCATGAGTCGAGCGCCAATCTCATCCGAGACAGGCCAAAGAGAGGCCACCACCGCGCGCGCACCCCGGGCAAGCACGGTCGAGCTGATGCCGACCAGACCCTCGCTGGGCACTTCCTTGCCCAGGGCGGTGTCGCATGCGCTGAATACCGCAACGTCCGCCTCGAGTGTCTGCAGCGACAGGTCTGACACCCGCACCGCACCGTCGACGACGTTTCCGCCGGCGTCGTACGAGCCGAGAATCAACGCGGACAGCTGGGGAACCTGCGCATCCACGATGCCGTGCGTGGCGATATGGATGAACCGGTATTTCGACCAGTCGAGAGAGAGTAGCCGGTCGCGCGTGGCGTTGAGGCCGTTGAGTTGATCCACATCCGCAGGCGAAAACTGTGCCGAAATCTGGGCTGCCTCCTGGGCTGTGAACGGTAGGCGCCGATAGCCGCGACGGGCGGGATCCAGCGTACGCCCGTCCGGTACCCGCGGCGTCACCTCCACGCGTTGGACTGCCGTGAGCCTCGGATCGTCCGCCTGATATACCGGATCGGCGACGAGCAGCAGGCCGCGGCGCTCGTGCCGTTGAGCCCGTGTCCCGTTCGTGTCGAGCACCCACGCGGCCGGAGTGAAGGCGACATCGTGTTGCAACGCAACAAACGCGTCCTGCGTCCGCAGCGCCGCGAACGGCACGTAGTCGAGGCCGCCGTCCGGAACGAGCACCCATTGCCGCGCGCCGGACAGCCACGGCTCGATCGGCCGAATGATCAGCTCGTACAGGGCGCGGGCGTCCTGGAGCCGACGCTCGCGGGGCATATCGATGAGCCGCGTCAGCGAGCGGTGAAAAGCCGCGACCTTCTCCGCGATCGCCGCCGGCGACGGCAACTGCGCCCACCGAATTTCAGCAGGTGAGACCACCCATGCGTAAGCGGATTCGGCCCCGAGCCAGTACGACACGAGCACCGTATCGGCGGGAAGGGGCGCGAGACCCGCTTGCTCGCTCCCCCCTCGTGGAGGTCCTCCGACGGGCGTAGCTCGGGTCGCGATGAGGGTGTTGATCGCGTCCGCCTCGCGCTCCAGCTCGGCAATATCATGCATCAGATGCCTCGCCCGTGGGTCGCCCGAGCCCGAGCGGTCCAGCCGCGCCTCGAGGGCGAACCGACGCGCCGACAGCTCACGATAGAGCTCCTCGCGCCGGCGAAATTCAGACGCGAGTGCCCGTCGAACGGCAGGCGAGTACTTCTGGGCCGCGACGTCGGCGAACGAATGCGCGCGCGAGGCATCCGCAGTCGCGAACGCGGCCGCCGCCAGCGTGTTGGCCTCGTCGTTCCGGCCCGCCGCTGAGGCGACCTCGTAACGGGCCCGTAGCAACTCAATCTTGAGGTCGTAGGCCAATCGCAATGGTGTTTGCAGCTGTGCGCGCAGCTCGGGATTCGCGGTCTGAAGGCGGACGGCGTCGGCTTGTCGCAGGGCCCGTTCGATGGCCGCGAGCGCGGCGCGAGGTTGCCCAAGCAGTCGAAGTGCTCGCGCCTGCTCGAGGTCCGCTTCGAACTCTTCAGTGACACTGCCAAACCGGTGCAGGCGCGGTCGAGCGATCGCGAGATCCGCCAGGGCCTCGCGGGACCGACCCGTCTCGCGAAGCAGCACCGCGCGCTGCAGGAGCGCCTCCGCGTGGATGAGCGGATCGACCTTCGCGCCCGTCAAGAGCACCTCATCGAGCTGTGCCCTTGCCTCCTCGAAGCGACCCGCGGCGGCGGTGTGCGCCGCCAGTTGAATACTGATGCGCTCGATCGCCGAGGGGGCGAGCGCAAGGGCGAGCGCCTCCCGATCGGAGGCTATCGCGTCGTCTAGCCTCCCCTGCTCGGCGTCAATGGTCGCAAGCGCGCGCAGAGTGGCCATGCGTCCGCGGCCATCGAGCGCCACCGTGCGAATCGCGAGCGAGTGCTCAAGGAATTGGCGGGCGCGATCGCGGTCGCCCAGTGCGTAATAGTTCACACCAATGCCGTAGAGACTCTGCGCTTCATCCCGCTGGGCCTGAACTTTCTCTGCGAAGGCAAGCGCGCGATCAAAAAGACGCAGCGAGTCGTCGAAGTGGCCGAGGGCGTAATTTGCGAGCGCCGTGTTATTGATCACCCCGATGTAAAGGCTTGGGTAGGGTTCCGGACCGATATCGGTGAGCGCGCGCCTGAACCAGCGTAGCGCTTCCGGCAGACGTCCCAGGCCCCACAGGCACAGCGCCCGGTTGTGCCATGCCTGTGCGCGTCGCGGCGTCTCGTGGATGGATTCGAACAAGCGACTCGAGGTCGTAGAAGCCGTCACACATTCCGGGTAACGACCCTCATAGAGATGAGTCAACGCAATGTTCGTGAGTTGCAACCCGGCGTCATAGCGTTCGCCTCGCCGCAAGTGGAAGCGACTCAAGCGTTGCAACGCCCTGCGTGCGCGTACTAGAAGGTCGGTCGAATGCACACCATATCCCGGCACAGCTCGTCCAGCAGGTGCGGTCGATCCGATCTCGATCCACGCCGCGGCGACGAGTGCACGGGCGCGCGCCCGCCGGTACGGATCGTAATTCCCGAGCAATTCGGCAGCCGCTTTGGCCCACTCGGCCGTTTTCGCCCAGTCCTGCAGATCAAGGTACTCGACTCCCGCGAGGGCGAGTGCCGTCTGGCCGCGCAGCGGCCGATCCGCAGAGGTGGCGAGCGCACGCTCGGCGGCCGAGTACCCTTCCGCCGCCCGCAAGAACGCATCGTGTGCGCTAGGGGTGGGGGAGGCCGAGCGGCCCCTGGAAATCTCCTCGCCCGCCGCATAGTCGGCATCGGCCGCCGCGAGTGCCTTCACGATTGCCAGGCAGTCGGGTCGGTCCCGGAGAGTCGCAAGATCGAAGGCGCGAACGGTCGCCGAGCCGGCGGCGTTCGCGTGCTCCTTACCGGTGATGCGCACGCCGAGGGAGGCGGAGTCCGGTGCCGTCACCAGCGCACGACGGGTTCCCGAGCGTCGCTCGGGGTGGTCGGCTCGGGCCATGACCTCGTTCTTCGAGCCGAGAATCTCAACCAGCGCATCGTTGTCGCGCTCGCCGACCTCGATCAGGTAGGCATGCCCCGGCACTACGGCAAAACCCGCCATCGCGGGCTCGGTTCCGAGGGTCCTGAGAGGGCCTGCGGCGACCGCGGGAGCTCCGAGAGCACGGGTGCACGAGGTATTCTCCGCGGTGCCGGGCACGGCCCACCCCGCCAGAACAATCGCGACAAAAAGACGTCGGCCGGCGGCGTGGCGGTTCATCGCCGGCTGCGGTGTCTCGTGATTGCGGCTTATACTCGACCTATGATTGGTGTTGACGACCAAGCAGCACCCGCAGCGATGCCCCCGACGGCGGACGTCCCTGCCCCGGTTTCGGACCCGGTTTCCCACCTGTCGGCAGTCTATCGCGACTATCCCGGTCTTCGCGCGCTGATCTTGCGGCGTGTTCGCGACCCGGAGATCGCCGCGGACATTCTTCAGGACGCCGCGGTCACGACGCTCGAGAAACTCCGCAGGGGTGAGATCGCCCACCCGGAGAACGTGGGCGGGTATCTTTACCGCGTGGCACTGAATCACCTGCGAAATCATCGCCGCAAGGACCGGACGGCCGTGTCGAGTGGCGACGGCCTGGAGGAGCTTCCGGGCACCGAGGACGACCCTGAGTGGGAACGGGTCGGGCGACCGCAATGGGCCGCGACGGCGCGGCGGATGCTCGGTGAAATGCCGGCTGAGCGGGACCGCGACCTCCTGGTCCGGTTCTATCTGAATGACGAGGCGAAGGAACAGATCTGCCGCGAGCTTCGCTTGTCGGAGGAGCACTTCAATCGCGTGATCTTTCGCGCCCGCAATCGGTTCAGGGAGCTCCTCGAGCACCGCGGCTTCTGGAAAGCCGATCTGCTGACGCTGGTCGCGATTGGACTGATCCTGGGCCATGCGGCTATCCAGGGAGGTATGAAGTGATGGAAGTCGGCCGCGATTCCGAGCGGATGCAGGACTACATTGTCGGACGACTGTCCGACCATGAGCACCGCGCATTCGAAGATCGCCTGGTGCGTGATCCCGGGCTCGTGCACGAGCTGGAGCAGTCGCTGCGCCTGAGCGACGGACTGCATCAATTGCGGGCGCAGGGGTATTTTGACAAGGCCGCATCGCGAGCCGGTGGCTCCCGGATCTGGCTACCGGTCCTCGCAGCGGCCTCGATAGCCGGACTTGCACTCTTGCTGTGGCTGCAACCGAGTACGGGACCGTTACCCGTTCTGACGGCGTCCCTCGATTCGCGCGCGCCTGCTGTTGGGCCGCCGGTGGCGGCGCACTTCACATTTGTCGCAGTGCGTGGCAGTGCGATACCTGACCTCCTTCCGGCGGCGTGATCGAGTTTCGCGCGGCGCCGGCAACGCACCTGAGGGCTTCCCGGTACCGGATGACGCTCGTTCGACAGGACGAGGGAGGGGCTTGGAAGCCCGTCGGCGCCGCGGCGGGTCTTCAATTGAGCGCGGACGGGTACGTTCACGGCTATGCCGACGCCGCCCGCCTGGAAAGCGGTAGTTACCTGCTTCGCATCGAGCCTGACGCTCGAGCCCCCGGCACGGGGGAAGTGTTCCCGTTCAATCTCCGCGCCCGCGGAGCTCCGCCGGCACCGTGATGCGCGACCCGGATTCCTCGAGCTCAATTGCCGCTACCTGTTCCCGATAGCCAGCCCGTCTCACCCGCGGATCGCTTTCGGTGGCGCTTGCCTCAATCCGGTCCACAGTCTCTTTGATCGTCGGGGGACTGCTGGGGGCAGTCGCAACGCTTCCTGTGGCGCGTGCCACTGTCGCAGACGATGCCCAGATCCTCGCCAACTGTCCTGCGGTCGGAGATGCCAAAGGCACCAACGTGCGGGCATTGAACACGCTCAAGCGGCGCATGACGGTGCCAACGCCGGGGGATATCGATCCGAATGTGACCCTCAGAGCCATGGTGGCCCCGGGAGATGACACTACGCGCTGGGACGAGAAGCGTGGCGCCACCATCGAAGGCTATGTCGCGGACGTCAAAGTGGGTGGCGTCGAGTCGGTGAATTGTCACACGCATGGTCCCGCCTACCGCGATACGCACATCGAGCTGACGCTGGATCCGACAAAGAACGACGAAACCACCTATGTCATCGTTGAAGTCACCCCTCAGGTCAGGCAGGAAATGTCAAGCAAGGGGGTGGATTGGAGCACCAGGACTTTGCGCACGAGTCTTCTCGGTCGCTGGGTGCGCGTCACGGGGTGGCTCCTGTTCGATGTCGAGCACAAACCGGAGGCCAGGAACACAGCCTCCAGGGGCGCTCATATCTGGCGGGCAACAGTATGGGAGATACATCCCATCACGGCCATGGAGGTATTGCCAGGAAAGCCCCCAGTCAATCAAACGAGTCCTGGTGCGGGAAAGTAACAGAGCACGAGCGCCTCTCCGTGCCGCTGGGCCTGCGGCTTACGTATAGGATTTCAGCGCTTCCCACGCGGCCTCGGCGGAAGCCGGCAGATGGCGCGTGAGCGCCGCTGCTGCACGCCGAACATGCCGTACGGCGCTCCTGGGAACTGCGGTCAACGCGTCCTCGACCGCGCCGGGAAACCGCTCGACGAGCGCCTCAATGAGGGTCGCGGCCTGACGGAGATCTTTTGCGGGTTTGCTGGTGGTTTTTGCCCGGAGCTGGGAAACGAGTAACCGACCCTGGACCGTTGTCGCTCGCAGCTCGCCTGCTCTAGACCCGACCGTTAACGGGCGGATACCGGCCTTTGTGCACACGGCGCGGCTCGCGGACAGCGGGTCACGCTAGAAGAATCGCTCGAGGAAAGCCGCCGCTTCATCCGAGATGCCGACGATCTTGTTCGTTGCCTGACGATAGAATTTGAAATTGAGCTCGACTTCCGGCCGGCCGCTAGTCCAGTCGGTAAAGCGTTTAAGCTCGCTGCGCCCAAGGGGCTGCTTCGCCAGCCCGGTGCGCTTCACGGCGATGCTCACGCGAGGCGTTTGCCGGAGGACGCCACTCTTCTTAGCGATCGCTTCGGTGGAAGTCACCACGCCGCACGCGATGAGGCCTTGGCCGCCCTCGTTCTCGCTTGCGAAGACGAACACCGTGTCGCCTTTGGCGATGTGCTTGCCGCCATACATCGTCTTCTGCGCACTAAACATGAACGTCTTCGCCCGCAGATCACGAACCTCTGCTTTGATCGCGAACGCCACGCCTGTTGACATCGCTTTGACAAGAGCCCCGGCATCATCGTCGCTGCGCGGGTCCGGACGTCGAATCAAGCCAGGGATTGAACACGGCGACACCGGCCTTGAGGTAATCGCCGGTGTCGCGTGAGACGATCGTGAGGCCATGATGCTGGCCGGTCGCGGCAATAATCAGGTCAGGCTGGGAGAACGTATGGCCTGCCTTGCGGCCCTCCTCGACCATCAGTCTCCACTTAAACATGATGTCTTCGGTAATCGGCAGCACACGCTGCTCGAACATCGGGCGCACTTTGCGGGCAAGCCAGTCGTTAAGCGCAGAGCGGCGAGCGACCTCGGGCAGCAATTCGATGCCGAAGCGAATCTCGGCCAGCGTCACAGTACTGAGGTAAAGCAATTCGAGCGGCTGCGCCTCGATGAACGCAAGCACTTTCGGCTCCGGTCTCGGGCGCCGAATTTCCGACAGGATATTGGTATCCAGCAGCCATCCCGTCACGGCGTCACGTCGCGCACGGGCAGCGGACTGCGCCTTGCCTCGATGTCAGTATCACGATGCGGGGATGCCTGCACGGCCTCAATCAGTGCTTTTCCAGTGAGGCTGCCCTTGAGGCGCCGGAAGTCCTCTGCGGCAATGACGACGACCTCGTCGCGTCCGTGCACCGTCACGTGCTGCGGCCCCTCGCTGCGAACCTTGCGGACGAGCTCGCTAAAGCGGGCCTTCGCGTCCTGCAGGAGCCAGTAGCCGGAGCGCGACTTGGAAACATGCGGTCTTCGCGCTTTCGGCGCACCGGACTTTGCTTTGGATAATCTAGTCACGCTGACTAGATTATCACGGGGCAGCCCCCCACTCAAGCACGCCCTGCCCGCAGGTCGCCGCGCCTCGCTTCAACATCGGGGCCGTGCAGGGGCACGCTCGGGGTGCACTGCTCCGCGCCCTGCAGCTCCACGCAACCAGCGAACGTGGGCGTTGCGCTGCGGTCCCGGATGGCGCGGCGCCTGCGTACTGAACATCGAGGATCTTCCGCCAGCATCCCAAGCCCAAACGGTTGGCGCGAACGTGCCCGCACACGCCGTACATACGCCGCATTGCGGACTATTACGGGCGCGCGCCCATGATAGTTTCGGCAAGCGCATCTCTCTTCATTGGTAGCACGAACCACACATCCTCGGAGGTCTGGCCATGCGTCATCCGATCAAAGCGACCGCAAGAGCGACAGTGGCTCCGTTGCAGCAGCGGGACGCGCCGACGCCGCCTCAATGGCCGAGCTTCACCGGGACCGCGCAGTTCGTCGGGACGACCGCCAGCGGGCGGGTGACGGTCTATGTCGACCCGACAACGGGGCAATCGGGCCTGCAGAACGCACAAGACCTGCTCAATGACGCTGATCGGGTAGTTAGCGCGAACGATCAGCTATTCGGTACGAGCGGCGGACCGGTCAGTGTCGTCGTCTTCGCACTTGACGGCGCGACCGACGGGTCTGGCGGAGCCGATCATATGGGCTGTGACTATGCGACGGGCGCAGCGATCGAGGTATGCGCGTCTTATGGCAATTCAGCCCGCGTATCCGCGTTATTCGAAGCCGAGCTGAGTGAATGCTCAATGGGAGGAAATCTCTGCGGCGTCAGCACCGGCGAAGCGTTGTCCCGGTGGTGCGCAGCAGTGATTGGCAACAACGCGCTCGATGACTTCGCGACCGCTCCGACCTGGGCCCGGGATGGAATGGCGGACTACGTGAACCGGACCGACCCCACCGACCGAGGCGCCGACAGCACCGGATGCGGAATGGCCTTTATATCCTGGCTGATGAGCACCGGCGTTGACCTGGGGTCGATTGCCCGGACGATCGTTGCCGGCGGCGACACGGGCACATTGGCCGATCTGTACGCCCGGCTGCGGTCCGACGCTGGTGTCAACGCGTGGCCAAAGTTTCTCGCGGCGGTGCAAGCGCTGCCAAACGGCGTTACCGATGACGACCCGTTCGGCGGTGCATCGCAGCCTGCGCACCTGGGTCAGCTGGCGCCATGGACGGTAGAGCTCGCGGGCAAGGTATTCTCAACAATTTTGGCGGATATCGCTGCCGGGAAGGAGCCGCATCAGCTGACGGCCAGCGTACGTGCCGTTCTGGTGTCCGCAAAATTCGGACCTTCCAAAGCTCGCCCAAGCAAGAAACGCGAGGGGACCAAATGAAAATCACCTTCGGCCGAACCGCCGTGGGGACGCTCCTACTACTGTTTGTTCTCTCATCTTCTGTGTTGGCTCAGCAGGCATCCCTACGCCGCAATGTCATTCTTCGCCGCGACCCCTCAACGTCCAGTCCGGTTCTGGGGCATCTAGCCAAGGGAGCCAGAATCATGCTGGTAGATGCAAGTCCCGACAGCGGTTTCTATCACGTCAGGACAGAGGACGACCAGATTGGCTGGGTCTTCTCGAAGTATGTCACCGTTTCAGAGTCCGTTCCTCCAGGGACTCCAACGGATGCGGGCACATCAACCGCAGGTGGTCCGTCACCGGCAGCAACCTGTGATTCCAATTTATGGAATCACGTCTACCATTCGTATCGCCTGATCGTGAAACAGCAGTGTATCGCCGTGACCGGGACGATCGTGGATGCGACAGCGACTCAGAGGGTCAAGCAGTCAGATGGCGTCCGTCACGAGGGCGACGGGGACACACACGGATGGTTGAACGTGGACCCCGAGTTTCAGAATCTACTGAATGCCGGCAACATGAGCGATGAAGACGGTAACCTCGTGTTCGAAGTCATATGCAGGTTTCCCGTGACGCAGAAAGACGCTCGAAGTGCGTGCCAGGGCTACACGGACCATATCGTGCTCCCGCCAGTCGGCTCGCGGGTCAGGCTAGTCGGCAGTTACGTGCAGGACACTTTTCATGCGAAGTGGAACGAAATTCACCCGGTCACCAGTATCACAGTGATTCCATGAACCGTTACTCAAATGCGCTCGCACGATCAGTGCTCAGGAATCATCAGCTTCGTTTCGCGTCGCACTCAGAAGTGGTAGTTGATGTGCGCCTTGAACCAGCGCGGCATGCCGGGATAAACCTGCGCCAGGCCGTTGATCGAGGTGTTGTCGAAGCCCATCGTGCCGTAGTGCTTGTCGGCGAGGTTCTCGACCGAGACACCGATCTCGAGCTTGCCGCTCGCGGGCGTGTAGCTCGCGCGCGCGTTGGCGAGCCCGAAGCCCGACTGCTCGACGACCGGCAGGTCCGTCAGGTTGAACCAATAGCTTGAAAGATAGTTGCCGTCGACCTGGAAGGACATGCGTCCTGATCCAACCACAAACGTGTAGCGGGCGAGCGCATTCGCACTCCAGCGCGGTGCGTTGCCCGGCACAAAGTCGCCATTGATGCGCTGGTCGTTATTCGGGCCCGTGCAGCATCTGCCCAGCACGTTCTTGATGATCGCATCGACGTACGCGACACCCGCGCCGAAGCGCCACGATTCGGTCGGCGCCCACTCGAGCTCGAGCTCCGCGCCCTTGTGCGTGGCGTCCGCGTTCACGACCTGCTGCAACAGGCCCATCACGTAGACGAGCGCCTGGTAGTCCTTGTAGTCGTAGTAATAGGCCGCGCCGTTCACGCGCAGCCTGTGATCGAGGAACTCGCTCTTCAGCCCGACCTCGTAGGAGGTCAGCGTCTCCGGCTTGAAGGTCATGCCGTTGGTGTCAGCGATGAAGGCCGGGAACAGTGGCGCATTGTAGCCGCCGCCCTTGACACCGCGGTTGTAGCTCACGTACGTCAGTACGTCCGGTGCCAGATGGAAGTCGAGCTCTGCTTTGCCGCTGAACAGGCTATCCGAGCGGCTGTTGCTGTAATCGGTGAGCGGGACGCCGGCAAGCCGCGTGAGTTTCAAAATGTTGCCGGTGGTGCTCTGCGGGAAGAACTCATACGGAAACCAGGTGAATTGGAAGTCCTTCTTGTCCGAGGTCACGCGCGCACCGACCGTCAAGCCGAGCAGGTCGTTCAAGCGGTATTCGACCTGGGCGAAGGCGGCGTACGACTTGGTCAAGAGCTCATACGGCGATTGCGTCGACGGAATTCCACCGGCATCGCGCCCGGCGTTGGCCGGCGCCTGGACGAAATCGTTCCAGAACGGAGGCGTCCCATACGGCCACGCGCCGGGAACGTAGACACATGAACCAGGGGGTGGAAGGCACCCATTCGGGTTCGCAGAATTATCGAACTCTTCTGCGGTGAAGAACGACGGTCCCTGCCAGCCTTCGTAGTAGTTGCCGTCGATCCGCAGGCCGTAAACCCCGGCGGTCCAGTTGAGCTTCTTGTCGCCGCCGTTGAGGCGGGCTTCGACCGACTCCTGGTTGACCTTGCTGCCGTTGAAGAACTGGAACAGCGTGACGGGGGAAGCGTCGGAGTCCTCCTGGTAGTCCTTGCGCAGCGAGGTGAAGTCGCCGACCACGGTGAGTGCGATGTTGCCGAAGGGGCGTGTGTACTTTGCGGTCAGTCCGCCGCCCTTGAGCCTGGTAAAGCCGCTGATGCTGTCGCGAATCACGAACGGGCCGCTGTTCGGCAGGCCGCTGGCATTGCAGCCCGCGCATGTGTTGTAGAAGTTCTCGTTCGGGGGGACGAAGACGTCGACTCCGTTGCGGTTGTACTTCGTCGCATACTCTTCCCACGAGCCGGCATGCACGTCGGTGCGGCTCAGGCGCCCGAGCAGCAGCAGCTGCGAGCTGTCGGGGAGCTTGAACAGCAATTGGCCACGCAGCCCCCAGTCGTTGCCGTTTTCGGCGTCGCTCGCCGGTCCAAAGACGTTCTTGAACAACGGGTCGTAGTGGTTGGTCTGAAACGCTATCCGACCGTCGATCCCGTCGGCGAGCGCACCACCGAACGCGCCTTCGACACGCAAGAGGTTCCGCTGCCCGAGGGTCACGTCCATGTAGCCGCTCGTCTCGTCGCTCGGGCGGCGCGAGATGAAGTGTGCCAGGCCACCGGTGGCGTTGCGACCGAAGAGCGTCCCCTGGGGTCCGCGCAACACTTCGACGCGGTCGATATCGAAGGTCGAAAATGCCAGACCGATCATCTGGCTGACGTAGACGTCGTCGACGTATATCGCGGCCGGGCTCTCCTGATGGTCGGCGAAGTCGTTCTGCACCACGCCGCGAATCGCGAGGCTGAAGGAGGAAGGACCGTTCGGCTGCGTCAGCACGACCGCCGGCATCGATTTCGTGATGTCGGTGGCGTTCACAACGCCGAGTTCGGTCAGATCGGAACCGCTGACCGCGGACAGCGAGATTCCGATCTCCTGCAGGTTCTGCTCGCGCTTTTGCGCCGTGACGATGACCTCTTCGAGGCCGCCGCTCGTCGCCGCCGGCTGCTGCGCGCGTGCGGTCGGCGCTCCCGCGAGCGCTGCCAGGGCGGCCGCGATAGCGACCGTGAACTCAAATGCCCGGGGACTGACTGGATGCATGGTCTGCTCCCTTCGCTCAGATAGCGCGTATCAGGCGCGCAACCGCGTGAACCCCTGTTTGGTTGTTGGCTTTTCTCCGCCGCGTCGGGGCACGGCGCACGCCCACTCTATCCTTTCAGCGCGGCGGAGGGAACCTGCGGCCGCATTGGCCGACGGCCCTCTCCCGTACGGGCTCACAGGCCTAGGTGTGATCCCGTCTTGCATCGCGGCGACGCAACAGGGCCACGACGCCCTGTCCGATTTTGCGCACTTTCGGCCGAAGCGCTATGGTCGGAGGCCGAAAGCCGCGGAGTGTTGACATGAGAATCCTGCTCGCGCTGACCTGTCTTGCGCTCACCGGGCCGCTGGCGGCGCAGACCTACGCGATTCGCGCCGGCACTCTCATCGATCCGGCGCGCGGTGCGGTCGAGCACGACCAGGTGTTGGTGGTCGCGGACGGACACATCAAGGCGATCGGGCCGCACCCGGAGTTCCCGCCCGGCGCGACGCCCATCGACCTGTCGCGCGAGTGGCTGATGCCGGGACTAATCGATGCGCACACTCACCTGACGCTCACCGAGGTCGTCGGCGGATCGGCACCGTTCGAGTCGTTCTACATTCTCGAAAGCACCGCTTATCGGGCGCTGCGAGGCCTGCGCAACGCGGTCGGTGTGCTCGCCGCCGGCTTCACGACGGTGCGTGACGTCGGAAATGCCGGTGACTACGCCATGGACGACGTGCGGCGGGCGATCGATGCCGCGTGGTACCAGGGCCCGACGATCATCACCTGCGGCAAGATCATCGCACCGTTCGGCGGCCAGTCGCACGGCATTCCGCCTGAGCAGGGCGCATTCTGGAAGTACGAGTACCTCGACGCCGACGGCCCGGCGGAGATACGCAAGGCGGTGCGAACGAATCTCTATCACGGCGCCGGCGTCATCAAACTGGTGCTGGACAACAACCGCTACCATTACTCAGTCGAAGAAATACGGGCCGCAGTCGACGAAGCGCATCACGCCGGCGTGCCGGTGTCAGTGCACGTGTTCGGCGGTGAGGCCGCCGACAACGCAATCGAGGCAGGGGTCGACTCGATCGAGCACGGGTTCTTTCTGACCGAGGCACAGCTCACGCGCCTGCGCGACAAGGGGATCATGCTCGTCAGCACCGACTTTCCGCGCGCGCACCTCGATATCATCGGCACCTCCGGCGGCATCCTGCCGCCTCCGGAAGTGCTGGCACCGAAGATCATCGATCGCTTGCGGCGCGCCCATCGCCTCGGGGTGCACCTGGTCTTCGGCAGTGACACCGTGATGGACGTGGCCGGCCGCTCACGTGCCGACCTGATGCTCGACTATCTCGCAGTCTGGCGCGCCGCGGGCGTGCCGTCGGCACAGGTGCTGAAGAGCATGACGAGCGAAGCGGCCCAGCTGCTGAGGGTCGCGGGCGAGCGCGGCCATGTCGCCGTGGGCGCCGCCGCCGATCTGATCGCGATGCCGGCCGACCCGCTCGCAGACACCGAGAATCTGCGGCGCATTGACTTCGTCATGAAGGACGGACACATCGTGCGCCAGGGTCCGGCGGCCGCCCGGCCGTAGCCGGGCAGAAAAAGGAGTTGGCAAAGGCTCCGACTACCGAAATAATCCCTTTAACGAGAAATAGCAGCCGTACGCGCAAGCCGGGCGCGGCAAACCGGAATCGCCCTGGTCGCGCGGTGCCGGCCGGGGTTGAGCTGCGCGGCGCCGGCCTGGTTGAGCTGCGCGGCGCCGGCCTGGTTGAGCTGCGCGGGCGCCGGCCGGGGTTGAGCTGCGCGGCGCTGGCAGGGGGGTTGAGCTGCGCGGCGCTGGCAGGGAATTGAGCTTGCGCGGCGCGTCCGCAGGAGGTGTGCCATGTCGAATCGCCCGAGCCTTCCCGCTCTGCTCGCGCTCGTGGCCGTAGGCGCCGGCGCGCTGCTCGCGGGAAGGCCCGCCGTCGGGGCGGACGCCGCAGCGGAGGCAGCGGCGCCCGCCGCGCACACCGCGCGCCATGGCCCCACCGCGCGGCCCAAATCGGACCTGATGGGCGTCTATGCTACGCTCGCCACGAAGCGCTTCGTCGACCTGACGCACTCGTTCGGTCCCGACACGCCGCACTGGAAGGGCTTCGGCGAGATGAGGGTGCGCACGCTCTACACGATCGCCAAGGATGGATTCCACGTCGATGAGTTCTGCCACGTCGGGCAGTGGGGCACCCACGTCGATCCGCCGGCGCATTTTCACGAGGGCAAGAAATCGGTCGATCAGATCGATCCGAAGGACATGCTGATGCCGCTCGTGGTGCTCGACGCGCACGAGCAGGCGGCGCGCAATCCCGACTATCTGCTCACGCTCGAGGACGTGCAGGCCTGGGAGGCGCGCCACGGACGGATTCCGGAGCACGCCTTCGTCGCGATGCGCACCGACTGGTCGAAGCGCTGGCCGAATGATGCCGCGATGCAGAACCGTGACGCCGCCGGGGTTGCGCACTATCCCGGGTGGAGCATGCCGGTGCTCAAGCTCCTGTACGAGCAGCGCCACATCGCGGCCTCGGGCCACGAGACCACCGACACCGATGGCGGCCTCGGAGCCACCAAGGACGACTATTCGATGGAGTCGTACGTCCTCGGCACCAACCACTACCAGATCGAGATGCTCGCGGACCTCGACCAGGTGCCCGAGTACGGCGCTCTGGTGATGGTGACGTTTCCCAAACCGGCCCAGGGGAGTGGCTTCCCGGCGCGCGTGATCGCGATCCTGCCCTGAAAGCCGCCTTGAGTCCCGCACGAGGTGACCTGCGATGAAACCGAGCCCCACCCCCGTACCCCATTACCGCTGGGATCAGCTCCCGGCCGAGCCCCTCAAGGGCACGATCTCGCGGCGAATGATCACGGGCGAGCGCATGATGATCGCCCATGTCTATCTCAAGAAGGATGATGAGGTGCCGCGGCACTCGCACGAGAACGAGCAGATCACCTACGTGCTCGAGGGGGCGATGCATTTCTGGTTCGGTGAGGACGGCGCGCAGGAGCTCACCGTGCGCGCCGGCGAGGTCATCGTGATCCCTTCCCTCCTGCCGCACCGCGCGCTCGCGCTCGAGGACACGCTCGACGTGGACGTGTTCTGTCCGCCGCGTCAGGACTGGCTGGCCGGAACGGACGCGTACCTGCGGCGCTGAATGTCCGCCTACGACATCGCGCCCGGAGTCGCCGCGGCGCTCGAGAGCTTCGTGCTGCCGGAGAAGCTCGGCTTCGGCGCGGTGAACGCGCCGGTCATGTTCAGCGCCGAGTGGCGCGACGGACAGTGGCAGCGCGGCACGCTGCTCCCCTACGGGCTGATCGAGGTCTGGCCCGGTTCGCGGGCGCTGCAGTACGCCGAGCTCGTCTTCGAGGGCCTGAAGGCCTACCAGGTGGGACAGGCGCGACCCAACCTCTTCAGGGCGCAGGACAACTGCCGCCGCATGGAGCGCTCCGCGCAGCGCCTGTCCATGCCCCTCGTGCCGGAAACGCTGTTCTTCCAGGGCATCGAGGCGGTGACGCGCGCCTGCGCGCGCTTCATCCCCGGCCACTCCGGCCAGGCGCTGTACCTGCGACCCTTTCTGTACGGAACCGAGAGCGGCTACCTGCTGCGCAATTCGCACGCTTTCCGCTTCATGGTGATCGCGAACCCGGTCGAGTCCTACGCCACGGGCGCGCCGACGGTCGCGATCGAGCGGCGCGAGGTGCGCGCGGCCCCGGGCGGCATCGGCACCGCCAAGGCGGCCGCCAACTACGCCGCATCGCTGCGCGCCTCGAGCGCGGCGCTCGCCCGCGGCCACACCGTGGCGCTGTGGCTCGATGCGGCCGAGCATCGCTATATCCAGGAGCTCTCGGGGATGAACTTCTTCGCCGTGATCGAAGGCGAGCTGCATACGCCCGAGCTCGATGGCGCCATCCTCCCGGGCATCACGCGCGATTCGCTCCTGACACTCGCCCGGCACCTGGGCTACGTCGTGCACGAGCGCCCGATGCAGATCGACGAGCTTCTGAAGCAGATCGAGAACCGGCACTGCAGCGAGCTCTTCGCCTGCGGCACCGCCGCCATCGTCATGCCGATCGCCGCTCTCGCCGAGCCCGACGAGCGCGCCTACCGGCCGGTGCAGACCGATGAGGTCGCATCAAGGCTGCGCGCGGCGCTGCTCGCGATCCAGGAGCGGCGCGCGCCGGATCCGTTCGGCTGGACGCGCGAGCTCACATGACCCGGGCGATCGTGCTGCACGAGACCGGCGGGCCGGAAAAGCTCCGGTGGGAAACGGTCGAGGTCGGCGAGCCGGGCGCAGACGAGCTGCGCATCCGCCACACGGCGATTGGCGTCAACTTCCACGACACGTATGTGCGCAGCGGCTCATACCGCACGCTGACCCTGCCGGGGATTCCCGGTGTCGAGGCGGCCGGCGTCGTGGAGCGCGTCGGTCCCGGAGTGTCGGGCTTCGCGCCGGGGAATCGCGTCTGCTACATCGATGAGAAGTACGGCGGCTACGCCGAGGCGCGCCTCCTGCCCGCGCGCCTCGCGCTGCGGATTCCCGACGGGCTGAGCGACGAGGCGGCCGCGGCCCTCACCGTCAAGGGGCTGACGGCCTGCATGCTGCTGCGCCGCGTGCACGCGGTGCATCCCGGCGAGAGGCTCCTGGTGCACGCCGCCGGGGGCGCCGTGGGGCAGCTGCTGGTGCGCTGGGCGAAGCACCTGGGCGCGACTGTCATTACGACGGTCGGCTCGGCGGAGAAAGCCCGGGTGGCCCGCGAGTGCGGCGCGGACGAGGTGATCCTCTACCGCGAGGAGGACTTCGTGGCGCGCGTCGCCGAGCTCACCGGTGGCGAGGGCGTGGATGTCGTCTATGACGGAGTGGGTGCGGATACCTTCCTTGGCTCCCTCGATTGCCTCGGCTTTCTCGGCACGCTGGTCAACTTCGGGCAGTCCTCGGGTCCGGTGGCACCGTTCCCCGTCTCGCGCCTCGCCGCGCGCTCGAACACGCTGGTGCGGCCGCTCCTCTTTCACTACATCCGCACGCGCGGCGAGCTCGAGGCGATGGCTCGCGAAGCCTTCGCCGCGATCGAGGCGGGTGTGGTCCGCGCGACGATCGGGCTGCGATTGCCCCTCGCCCGTGCCGGCGAGGCGCACACGGCGCTCGAGTCGCGCGCGACGAGCGGCGCCATCGTGCTCGTGCCATGAGCGCGGGACTCTTCGCGGTCAAGGCGATCTGCGCTGCGGCCGAGGCGGGCGAGCAGCCTCTCATCCGCGCCCTGTCGCTGCCGTCACTGACGGCTTTCGGCATCGGCTCGATCATCGGCACGGGCATCTTCGTGCTGACCGGGACCGCCGCCGCCAATCACGCGGGACCCGCGCTGGTCATCTCGTTCCTGCTCGCCGGCTGTGCGGGCGCGTTCGCGGCGCTCTCCTATGCCGAGCTCGCCTCGATGATCCCGATCGCCGGCAGTGCCTACTCCTACGCGTACGCCACGCTCGGGGAGCTCGCGGCCTGGTTCATCGGCTGGAATCTGGTGCTCGAGTACACCTTCTCCGTCGGTACCGTGGCGGTCGGCTGGTCGGCGTACGTCGTGAGCCTGCTCGCGCAGTTCGGGATCCACCTGCCCGAGGCGCTGATTGAGCCCCCCATCGACCGCGGTCCGGGCGACGTCGGACTCATCGTCACGGGTGCCGTGCTCAATCTCCCGGCGGTGCTCATCGTCGCCGTGGTGGCCTGCATCTGTTACATCGGCATCCGCCAGTCCGCGGCGATCAATTTCGCGTTCGTCGTGCTCAAGATTGCCG
>Ga0209472_1000440_pt1 | contig 25065 bp, 20 predicted proteins | sample GraSoiAngelo_130_FD_185887 | JGI IMG/M metagenome (GOLD analysis project Ga0209472, IMG submission 185887) | Grasslands soil microbial communities from the Angelo Coastal Reserve, California, USA - 14_0929_02_20cm (SPAdes) (version 2) | ecosystem: Environmental > Terrestrial > Soil > Grasslands ...
ATTGGCAGGAAGCAGGCGTCGGGTTCGCGAGCCACTTTTGCTTTCCTGCTCGCCAATCGTGCCTGGTTCGACACGGAACCGTTTACAGGGTTCGAATGGATCGACGTGGATCCGGAAGAGCCGCATGCTGCCAATGCCCTGGCCCTCGCCAGCACCGTTATTTTCCCGGCTTCGTTCCCTCGCACACGCGCACGCATCGAGGCTCTTGGCTTTCACGTTACGCCGCTCGACATCTCCGAACTCCAGAAAGCCGAATCCGGCCTTACTTGCTCCAGCCTTCTTTTCGAAACTACAAATTCGGTCAGCTCCTGAGCCGTCAACTATCCGGGGCCTTGAAGTTCGGTCATTGGCCTCTGACCAAAAGAAAGCGGCCACGTGGAATCGTTCCACATGGCCGCTTCTTCACGACTTGCTCCCAACAACTTTTCCCAACGACGACTATGGACGGAAATTAAACTCCAGCTGCGTTGTGGTTTCTCCGCTGGCTGGCGCGTATTTCCAATTCTTCAGCGTGTCTTCCACCGCGCTCACCAGGATCGGGTGCCCACCGATAACGTTCTTTTCCTTGATCCGTCCGTCCGTGCCGATCACCACTTGCACCTTTACCACGCCGGTCAGCCGGAGCCTCTTGGCGACCTCGGGGTATGTCGGAGCAGGATTGGACAGCACCTTGCGGCCTTCCTGCGCCTGCAATTTCACCGCGCCCAGGCTCAGCGTCATCGCCAGCAACGCACCGCCTAGGATTCTTCCCTTACGCTCGTTTCTCATCGCCACGTTCCTCTTGAATTGGCGTTCCGTAATTTCTTGAACGCTTTGGATTTGCCATGCTTGGGACAAGTTTGAGACTAGTCTCCACACTACGCGGAACCCTCCGTCCACGCATTCTTTCCGCGGAACAGGTGTTTCTCCCGCCAAACTGCCCCGCCGGACTAAGTAAAAACCTGTAGAGGGGCCAGGTGGATCACCCGATGCATTTTCGCCGCTCTTTTTCAAACTTTTCCTTCACTTCCATGTGTGCCCGTGCTATGCTTTTCCCTGTAATGATGCCTGCCACCGCCAAGCGAATTACGTCCAAGTCGTCCATGTCGATTATTTCGACTACGACTAAGAAGACTATTTCCGCTTCTGGCGCGTGGAGAAACACCTAGCAAAGCTAGAAAAAGTTTCCAACCCACCGCCGGAAGCGACCTGGCGGTGGGTTTCTTCTCTTAAGCCCCCCTCCAGAGACGCTCCAGCGGTACCGGAAACAAACCAGGAGCGCAGGCCATGAATCTCGAAAATGTCCAGGAAGATGTTTCAGGCGAACGCAGCGCCGCCGCGCGAGCCGGCCGTTCCAAGGCCGCTCATGACGAAGTCATTCACTACGCCGGCGGGGTAGCCAGCCAACTCCCGAATATCGTCGCTTTCAAGTTCGGCGGCAGTTCGCTTCTCGGCGCGGACCGCATGCTCCATGCTGCGAGCCTTGTTCAATCCGCCGCGCGGTCATCCAATGTTACCGTGGTTGTCTCCGCCATGAAGGGCGTCACCGACCATCTCCTTTCCATTGCGCGGGCGCTCGCCGGCGGCAAACTTGCCCACGCCCGCCATGAAGCCGAGCTCGTTCTGGATCTTCACCTCGATGTGCTTTTCGAATTGCAGCTTAGCGAACAGGAAAGCCTTCGCGTGCGCCACGAGTTGCAACTCCTAGGACGCGACCTTCTCCACGAAGTCCCCGTTCACGGCCGCGTCGCCGCCGGCGCCGAGCTTTTCGATCGCCTCGCCTCCTTTGGCGAACGTTTCAGCGTCAGGCTTTTCGCAGCTGCTCTCGAAAAATCGGGCGTCCCCGCGGTCCCCGTCACTTCTTCGGAATTCGTTCTGACTTGCGACACGTTCCGTGATGCCGAGCCCCATCTTGAGCAAACCAGGCAGCGCGGCCGCGACGTTCTTCTTCCGCTCCTTGAAGCTGGCATTGTGCCCGTCGTTACCGGCTTCATCGGTGCAACTCCCGATGGCCGCATCACCACACTCGGCCGCAACAGCTCCGATTTTTCCGGCGCTATCGTCGCTCACGTTGTGAACGCCGATGAGCTCGTCATTTGGACCGACGTCGACGGCATCTACACCGCCAATCCCAGCGAATCCGCCGAGGCGCGCCTTTTGCATGAGCTCAGCTATGACGAAGCTCGCGCCCTCGCCGCCAGCGGCGCCAAAGTCCTTCACGCCAAAGTTCTGCCTCTCGCCGCCGAAACTGAAATGGTCGTCTGGGTTCGCAATACGTTTAACCCTCAAGCGCGCGGCACCCGCATTGGCTCGCCCCGTGTTCCGGAGCGTCCCGCTCCTGCCGCGACGAAAACATCTCAACACGGCGGTGCGGCATGAGTTCGCAATCTCAATCTGGGGGTGACAGCAACATGCAGTCGCAACAGCCACAGAAAAAATGGAAGGCAGGAGTCCTCGGTGCCACAGGTGTTGTCGGTCAGCGCCTCGTTCAAATGCTCGGCGATCATCCTTGGTTCCAACTCACCGAAGTCGCCGCCTCTGAGCGTTCCTCCGGCAAGACTTATGCCGAAGCCGTTCGTTGGCATCTCGACGCGCCCATCCCCGAATCTGCCCGTAACCTCGTCGTCCAGGGTCTCGATCCGTCTCTCGATTGCGACTTCGTGCTCTCCGCGCTCGATTCTTCCGTCGCTGGCCCCGCCGAAGAAGATTTTGCCCGCGCCGGCTATCCCGTCGTCAGCAATTCACGCAATCACCGCATGGATCCCGATGTTCCGCTGCTCATTCCCGAGGTAAACGCCGCCCATCTCGACGCCATCCCCGTGCAGCAGAAAAATCGCGGCTACGACACCGGCTTCATCGTCACCAATCCCAATTGCTCCACCGCCGGTCTCGTCCTTGTCTTAAAGCCGCTCGCTGACGCTTTTGGCCTCGAAAAAATTTTCGTCGTGACTCTGCAAGCCATCTCCGGCGCAGGTTATCCCGGCGTCCCCGCGATGGATATTCAGGGCAACGTCGTTCCCTTCATCAGCGGTGAGGAAGAAAAAATGGAGCTTGAGCCACAGAAGCTGCTCGGCAAATGGGATGGCTCGCGGTTCGTTGACGCTGGCATCGGCCTTAGCGCCCATTGCAATCGCGTTCCGGTCGTCGACGGCCATCTCGAATGTGTCTCCGTCGGCCTGAAAAAAATCGCCTCGCTCGAAGAAGTCCGCGAAGCCCTGCGCAATTTTGAAGTCGACGCCGAGCTCGCTTCGCTGCCTACCGCCCTGCGCAATCCCGTCGTCGTCCTCGACGACGAGAGTCGCCCACAGCCGCGTCGCGATTCCAACGTGGGCAACGGCATGGCCGCCGTCGTCGGCCGCGTCCGCGAATGCCCCTTGCTCGACGTAAAGCTCACGCTGCTCTCGCACAATTTGGTTCGCGGGGCTGCCGGCGCCGCCTTGCTCAACGCCGAGCTCCTCGCCGCCCGCGGCTTCCTCAATCGCCGTGCCGCCGTACCGGAACAAAGCGTCGCCGAACCCGTCTCCCGCTAAGTCGTGGCCTGCTTTATTGTGGCTTCTGTTTGGACGGCCTTCTTAGGCCGTCCGTTTGCAACTCTCGCTCCTCCGCTGATTCTTTACAGTAGTCACGCCGCTCAACACTGTGGTAAATCATCGCTTAACGCGAATGGCAGCTTAAGGGAAGCATTGTTCGCGAGCTGCAGTCGAGGGGGAACCGTGAAGAATCGACTTACGTCGCGCACTTTTTCAGAGCGCCCCTTTTCACGCCGCTTGACTTCGCGGCGCAAGTTCCTGGCGCAAACCGCCGCGGCGGCTGTTGGTCTTTCCATCGTTCCGCGACGCGTGCTGGGCGGCGCCGGATATGTTCCGCCCAGCGACAAAGTCAACATCGCTTTCATCGGCGTTGGCGCTCAGGGTCTGCGCGTCATGCTTCATTTTTTGCGCGAACCCGACGTTCAAGGCGTCGCCGTCTGCGACCCCAATAAATCCGGCGCGGATTACCCGCAGTGGGACACTCATGAATTCTGCAATTCTGTCCGCAAATTGCTCGGCGTCGACACCGGCTGGGACTGGCTCAGTCCCGATCAGCCCATTCAGTTGACTCATTCTCTCCGCGTCACCGGCGGTGTCGCCGGCCGCGAACCGTGCCAGAAAATCGTGGACGCTTATTACGCCACGCAGCAGCGCTCCGGCCAGTATCACGGCTGCTCCGCCTACACCGATTTCCGCGAGCTGCTCGAAAAACAGAAAGACGTCGACGCCGTTGTTGTCTGCACTGCCGACCATCTTCACGCCGCCGTCTCCGCTGCCGCGATGAAGAAGCGCAAACATGTCTTTTGCCAGAAGCCCCTGACGCACACCATCTACGAAGCGCGCCGCATCGCCGAAATCGCTCGCGAAACGGGCGTGGCCACGCAGATTGCCGTCGGTAACCAGGCCTCCGAAGCCACGCGCTTGCTCTGCGAATGGATTTGGGACGGCGCCATCGGGCCGGTGCGCGAGGTCGCCAACTGGTCGAACCGTCCTTTCTGGCCGCAGGGTGTCGAACGCCCCAAGGAAACCGAAGCCGTGCCCGAGGGCTTGGATTGGGACCTCTGGCTCGGCCCTTCTCCGGAACGTCCTTTCAACCATGCCTATTTGCCTTTTGTCTGGCGCGGGTGGAGCGACTTCGGTTGCGGCGCTCTCGGCGACATGGGGTGCTACAGTTACGACACAATTTTCCGCGTCTTGAAGCTGGAGGCGCCCGTGAGCGTCGAAGCCAGTTCCACTGAGCGCTACGAAGAAACGTTTCCGCTGGCCTCCGTCATTCACTACAACTTCCCGGCCCGCGGCGACATGCCTCCCGTGAAATTCACCTGGTATGACGGTGGCCTCAAGCCGCCGCGCCCCGAAGAATTGGAAGAAGGCCGTCCCTTGATGGGAGTCGGCGATGAAGAAGGCGAAGGTCTCCTTTTCGTCGGAGATCGCGGCAAGATTCTCTGCGCCTTCAATGGCGCCAATCCGCGGCTCATCCCCGAATCGAAAATGAACGCTTACAAACAGCCGCCCAAAACGCTGCCACGTTCGCCCGGCAACGAACGCGAATGGCTCGATGCATGCAAGGGCGGCAAAGTCAAACCCGGCGGAAATTTCGAATTCTCCAGCCTTGTGACGGAGACGTTGCTCCTCGGAAATGTCGCCACTCGCTTGCCGCAAAAACTAGCTTGGGATCGCGCCAACTTGAAAGTCGTCAATTCCGATGCGGCGCAAAAGTTAGTCCGCCCCGAACGCCGAACTCATTGGGAAATTTAGCGAATCCCTGGTCATAAATTAATAGGAGACCTCCATGCCCGAATTGTCGAGAAGAGAATTTCTCAAGAACGCCGCCACCAGCGCCGCTGCAGCCGGATTCCTTTCCGCGGGTGCGCTGGAGCTTCGCGCCAACCCGCTCGGCTTGCCTATTGGCTGCCAGACCTGGCCCGTCCGGGAAATAATCGCCAAGGATTTTCCCGGCACGATCAAGCAGCTTGCCGCGGCTGGATTTCAGACCATCGAGCTTTGCTCGCCGGTAGGTTACGCCGAGCATGGCTTCGGAGGCCTCGCTAACTATTCAGGCGCCGAGCTCCGCAAAATTCTCGGCGATGCAGGCATCAGCTGCATTAGCTCTCACTTCGGCATCAAGGAGCTTCGCGACAATCAGGAAGCTCGCATTGCCTGGGCAAAAGACGTCGGCCTCACGCAAATGATCGTGCCCAGCCTGGAAGGCCCCAAGAAGCCGACTCTGGACGACGTCAAGCGCGCCGCCGACGAATACAACAAAATGGGCGAACTTTCCGCCAAGGCCGGCCTCCAGCAGGGCCTTCATAACGAAGACTTCGAGCTTTCGACCGTGAACGGCAAGCGCACGTATGACTTGTTGCTCGAGCTTCTCGATTCCAAGCTCGTCCAGTTCCAGTTCCAGGTTTCCACCATCAGCCAGGGCTACGACGCCGCCGAATATTTTACGAAATATCCCGGCCGCTTCTTTTCCATGCACGTCCAGGGCTGGTCGGCGCAAACCAAAAAAATCATGGCGGTGGGGCAGGACACTCTCGATTGGAAGAAAATCTTCACCGCCGCGAAAACCGCCGGCGTAAAGAATTACTTCGTCGAAATGAACCTGGACCTGATGAAAGCCAGCGTCCCCTATCTTCGCTCCCTCCAGGTCTGATTTGCTTTGTCTCCTTTCTCCGCTGTAGGGGCACGATATCGGAGATTCCGGGCAGCGGCCGGAACATCGTGCCCTCCGTGTATCTCGCCATCCTGCCTTTGTAGTGGCGGGGCTTGCCATGCCTTGTTCGCAATTCCGAACGCATATGAGGAATCTCTCTTGCTCCTCGTTGGCGCCCATACTCTCGTCGTCCTACTGGTGAGAGCGAATTGGTAGAGGCGCAGAGATACTGCAGGAGTTAGAAAGACCGCGCGAGGGGCGCGTCCCAATGCATTTATGTTTCAGCGGGCAGAGGGTCTCGCAACCCATCACCGTGATCCTGCCTCCGACGCCCAACCGATGAATCCGCACTGATGCAGCGTCAGGCACAGCTTCAGAGCTCGGACGCCTCACTGCATCGTGAAGTCCCTCGACTCCTGCATCGTCGGCAAACGGGAAGTAATGGCGCAAATCAGGTCTGCTGACGTTACTGTTGCGACGGCTCAACGTCAAGGCAAGGCACGAGAATAGTGTTGCTGACTTATAGATTGTAAATGAGATGCGAGCGAGCAGTTCGCGATGCAAACAGAAACAAAGGAAAATCGGTGCGAACAGGTCAGGGTAGAATTAGCAAACCGGCCCGTTAAATTTCGGTTTCGCAAAAGGAGATCCCTTAGATGAACCAGCAACCCTACAGCGTCGCTTTTCGTCTCTCGCGTCTCGAACGCGAGCTCTTCCTCTGGAGGATTCTGGGTCTTGTTGCCGTGGTTTGCCTCACGCTGGCGTTTCATTCGCCAGTTCCGGACAAGGAAGTCCGGTTTGTCAGCGCTGATGGTCGCCAGACAGTCGTGCTCTCGGCGGACGGTCTTTCCCTTCTAACCAAAGATAAGACCCTTGCGCGTCTCAACTTTGCTCCCGTGGGTGAATCGGAAAAGCTCGAAGCCGAATTGATGATCACCGGTGGGCTCAGCGCTGGCGGCGGGCTGAGCATTCGCGCTGGGAAAGATGTCGCCCTCCTCAACGCCCAGCATCTCAATTTCCTTCAAGGCCCGGCGATGAGGGCTTCCTTGTCCACCGACGGTCTGGAGCTCTCAGACTCGCAAAGACGAGCCAAGATAAATCTAAGTACGCCTGACCAAGGACTTGGCGGATTGGTGTTTCTCGATCAGCAGAGGGCCATTCTTTCTCTCGGGTCACTGGGTCTATTCCATGGTGACAATCCTCCGCGACGCGACGTGGGCGCGATCCTCATCAATGATTTCGGCACACCGCCCAACCGGCGGCTCATTACTTCATCAGAAGGACAACTCACGCGTAGTAACTAGAAACTAGAAAGCAGAAGCTATCTTGGATAGTTTTTGTAAGTGAATCGCACGCCGCATTATGCGGCAAGTGGCAGCCAAGACTTGGGGGTCTTGAGGATGACGGAATCCTTATCGCCAGCGTCGTCGAGCCGCTTTGCTACTTCCTCGTAAGTTGCTCCGGTGGCGATAACGCGAGTTTCGTCCTCCGTCAGAGCAATCCAAGAGTCGAGAGGTGCGCCGCGCAAGGCTTCACTGCGAGGGGTATTTAGAATGGCAGACATGGCGTAATCTCCGACGTTCCTTAGAGGCATGAGGCTATAGGGGAGGATATAGCCGAGTCAAGGCGCTTCCTGATGGTCACACTATGGTTTGGACGCGTCAATAGCGCCATCGTTTGGCGAGGCCGTCCCTATAATGGCTGTGCCACCAGTCCCTCAGGCAGATCGTCCGCGCGAATGAGAATAGACCCATCCACCTCGGTGTCGCCGGCAATGTATTTGCGGCGTACCTCCTGCTCAATGACTTGGCGGTTCGCTCGGAACACTTCGAGTTTATCCTTACCGTCTCCATGGAAGTGATCGTCCAGGGCTTCCCTGCTGATGGCGCAGCGCACCCACGCTTCGCCATCGTGGCCGTAGAAAAAGACCATGTCGCGCTCGGGAACAAAAGCCTCTTGGGGCGCGAGAAATGTCAGGTCGTGCTGCTCAAGGCGCCATTGCACGCGGCGGACGATGAAGGCCGCGAACGGATGGATGTCCATTTCGACGCTGGCGCGGTCCATGGCGCTCAGATATGACTTGCGATCCCGGATGCGAATCACCGTCCAAGGATAGCCGCCCGAAGCCAGCATAACGTTCATCAGAAAACGCGCCATGCGGCCGTTCCCATCCGGGTATGGGTGAATGTAACCGAAAAGCCAGTGTCCCAATACGGCGCGCACCGAAGGCTCGGGTTCTTTTTCCAGAAGGTCGAAGAACGCCGGCATGGCGTCGCGCACCGCCTCCCACCTCGGCGGAATGTAGCGCGACCCGCGCAGATACACAGGTATGTTCCGGTATCCGGCCAATACCCCTGCTTCCATCAGGCCGGCGGTGACGCAGGGCTGGAACAATTCGCGATACCAGTCGTTGTGCACAGTGCGCGCCAGCGCGGGGGCGTTCTCACCCGCGATCACCTTCTCCACTCCTTTCTTCACCAACTGGAACGCTTGCCAGTATCCCCGCGATCGCCGGCGTCATGCTCGGGGTCCCAGCCGCCCTGCCGCACTCTCTCAACCAGGGCAGGCGTGACGGTGTAGCCTTCAATGGACAACGAGTGGTAAGCATCGGTCCGATAGATTTCGCCGACGTAGCGAAGATACGCTTCATTGTCTGCCGGAAGTCCCGGCGGTTTGGGGAACGTCGCGAGGACCGGGCCACGCATCGATTCCCAGAGCATCTCAACGCGGGCCACGATCGGGGCGGTGGGGCGCGGCGGCCTCTTGAATATGTGTCCGGCTTCAAATGGGCTGCTCTCTCGTACATCGTATCCGGCGCCCTTCATGGCACGGAGAATCTCGTCCGCGAGGTCGCCGCGCCCGGTCTGGCGGAACGCTTTAGCAAGATAACCGGCTTTCGCGGAATGCCCGCCGTTCAGGAGCAGCCGAAGCACGTCCGACACGTCTCCAAGGCTCGCCATCACCACTTGCGACTCGATGGGATACAACTGAAAGAAGGATTCCGGCACGCGTACCAACGCCGCCGCCGGCGTAAACAGACGCAATCCGTCCTTCACCAGGAGAGCTGTGGTCGCGGGTATTTCCGCAACCTTCAGATCGTAAAGCGTTGTGCCGAATAGAAGCTGAATATCGTTATTCGTCGCTTTCGGGCTGTGTACAACCAGTTGATCCGGGATCACCGTTCTCTCGCCGTGCAAGAAAAGGGACTGCTCCGGCGACAGGTGCCATTGTTCGCCAAAGCGCTCGTCGCAGTAGCGTGCGCAGAATTCCCAGAACGACGCATGCCAGGGGGTGCTCTCGCCGGCTTGTGAGTCGGGGCTGGAAGAGATCAACCAGCCCTTCATGACTTCTTGCAGGAAACCGTTCTCCACCAGGCGTTCGCGGTGAACGCGGCTGAGGTCGTCAGAACGGAACACACGCCGGTTGGCTTGCTGGAGCACCTTGAGCTCGTCGAGGGATTCAGCCAGCTTTTCGTTTGGCGATGGCACGGAGCCTCCCATCTTCATGGGGCATTACAAGTCTATTGTGGTGCGTGAATACAAGTATATAACGCCGTGTGATTACAAGTCAATTGCGCCGTGTAAGTACAAGTCAATTATGTCGCGTAAATACAAGTATATACTGTTTATGTGTGGCTAAACAGCTTTTATTCAATTAGTTGCATGTTCCTAGAGTGATTGGGAGCATCCCCTTGCGCTCTGCAAAAGGGGCCGTCCGGCGTGCAAATCAGGGGTGCAACTCGCCGCTGTGTCCACCTCTCAGATTCCCACGCAGAAGATCCTCGAGGTCGCCCATTTGGTCGCCCAGCAGATTCAACTTGCGCGCTAGGCCTTGAATTTCGGATTCCGCGCGGCGGTTCACGGCGTAATCCAGTTCGCTGCGCACGCGGTCTTTCCGGTCTTGCCGGTTCTGGCTCATCATAATCACCGGCGCCTGGATCGCCGCCAGCAACGACAGAATCAGATTCAGCAAAATAAACGGATACGGATCCCAAGCTGCCCTGCGCATGCCAACATTGATAGCCGTGTAGATGCTGCTGATCACCATAAACCCAATAATGAACTTCCACGATCCGCCGAACTGCACCATGGAGTCCGCGATGCGCTCGGCCAGCGTGGATTTCTCTTCGATCACGTCGTTGGCGTTGCGCATGGCGCGAAGGCGCACCAGTTGCTGCGAGGAGTGAAACTGTTTCCCCAGCACCGTCAGCATGTCCATTCCCGCATGCGGCTTGCGTTGCAGCAGTGTCGCAATGTCGCCGCGGCTCACTTCCAGGCATTGCGTATCTTCCAAGGCCGTGGCGTTGGTTTGATGAGGCGTCTGCTCCAGCATCGAAGCGAAGCCGAAGAATTCGCCGTGCGCCGGCTCATCCACAACGACTTCCTGCTGGTCTTCGTCCACTGTCGTCACTCGGACTTTTCCGGAGACCATCACGTAGGCTTGTCCGCCCGGATCGCCCATTTTGTAAATGCGCTGCCGCGGAGCGAAATTCTTCAACTCCACTTGCGCCGCCAGCACCGCCGTCTCGTCTGCGTCCAGCAGCGCAAACAGCGGAACGTGTTTCAACACTTCAGGATTGCAGGCCATCGGCCACCTCTTCCACGGAATGGGATCGATTCTCAGTCTTGCAAGCGTTTGATTCGACCGCAACACGCGACAGCTTCGCTCCTAGTAAACCCGATGATTGGCGCGGCTTCAAGAAGCATTCGGCAAAGGTCGGTAAGGCCGGAAAAGCTGGAAAGGCGGAAAAAACGCTGCGAACAAAACACCGTGTGCTAGGGCACGTTAGGCTAAAAGGATGTCCTTATTCAATCAATCGGATTTCCACGTCCTGGGCCGCGGCATACTGGTTCAGCAGATCGGACATTCTCTGCGCCCAGCGCCCGAGTCCTTCCCGGCCGCTAAAAGAAATGATGACTGCCAGCACTTGCTTCGTCGCCGCCGTCACCATCGTCCGCTCCGAATCGCTCGTTGCGCTGCCGTGCGGGCCCACGGTATCGGCGAACAGCGGCAATCCTTCCAGATTCAAATCGTATTTGCCGATGCCTTTATACGTTTCGCCTTCGCGACCCGCGCGAAAAACGATGTCGCCCACAACGTGCCCAAGGTCATATAACCCAACCGGCAGCCGGCTTTCCACGGACACCAGATTGATCACGTCCACGACCGCATTGATCTCCGGCAAGCCCTTTCCGCCGACCACGCGCCGCAGCAGCGCTTCCGCGGAATTTCGGTACCGGGCCGGGTCTTTTCCCAAAGCTTTGTACGCCTTGCGCGTCGTTTCCACTTGCATCGATTCCAGCACGCCGCGCGGAAAGGGCAATTTTTGAATTTCGTTTTCCCGCGTCTTCATTTCCTGGAGCAACTCCGCCGGCGACGCTTCCGCTTTCACGTGTGCCGTCACGCACCCGAGCGCCGCCCGCGGGCATTTCGCCTTCAGTTTCGCATCGATCGTTACATTCATCGCGCCTCAGCCCTCAAACTGGTTTCAGCTTCGCCGAAAAGTGCCGCAGAAATTTTGCCTGCTCGATTATCTCGCAGCCACGGATTTTGTCCCGTTTGCGCCAAACATCCAGAATCACTTCCACAACGTACTCGATGTGGCTCTGCGTATACGCCCGCCGCGGAATCGCCAGCCGCACCAGGTCCATCGTCGCGTGTTCGCCGAACATCAGCGTCCCAATTTCCACTGAACGAATCCCGCCTTCCAGATACAGCTCGTTCGCCAGCGCCACTCCCGGAAACTGCGCCGCCGGAATATGCGGCAGAAATGCCCGCGCATCAATATAGATGGCATGTCCGCCCGGCGGCTGCACGATGGGAACTCCTTCACTCGCGATGTGAGTCCCGAGAAATGCGGTGGAGGCGATCCGGTATTTCAAATATTCCTCTTCCAGCGCTTCGTTCAATCCCACAGCAATTGCTTCCAGGTCGCGTCCCGCCAGTCCGCCATAAGTCGGAAATCCTTCAGTCAAAATCAGCAAATCCTTTTCCTGCTGCGCCAGCCGGTCGTCGTTGGTGCATAGGAACCCGCCGATATTCGCCATGCCGTCTTTTTTCGCGGACATGGTGCAGCCGTCGGCATGCGAAAACATTTCGCGCGCAATTTCGCGCGGAGTTTTATTCTCGTAGCCCGGCTCGCGCAATTTGATGAAGTAAGCATTCTCCGCGAAGCGGCACGCATCGATGTACAACGGAATCCTATGCTTCTTGCAGATTTCTCTTGCCGCGTGGATATTTTCCATTGAGACGGGCTGGCCGCCCCCGGAATTATTCGTTACGGTCAGCATCACCAGCGGAAATTTTTTCGCGCCTTCGCGTTCGATAGCTTCCTCCAGCCGCGCCGTGTCGATATTCCCTTTGAAGGGATGCATGCGCGCCGGCTCTTTAGCTTCCGCGATCGGAAGATCCAGCGCCTGCGCGCCGACAAATTCGCAGTTGGCGCGCGTGGTGTCAAAATGCGTGTTGTTCGGAACGATGTCGCCCTTTTTGCACATCACATTGAACAAGATGCGTTCGGCAGCGCGGCCCTGATGCGTGGGAATCACATGCCGGAAACCGAAAATGTTTTGCACCGAGTCGCGAAACCGTGCGAAGCTCGGCGATCCCGCGTAAGACTCGTCGCCACGCATCATCGCCGCCCACTGTTCCGTGGACATCGCGGCGGTTCCGGAATCGGTGAGCAGATCGATCAAAATCGCGTCGGAAGGAACGAGGAAAAGATTGTAGCCGGCGGCCTCCATAAGTTTCCGGCGTTCTTCGCGTGTGGTGCGGCGGATGGCCTCGATGCTTTTGATGCGAAACGGTTCAATGATCGTCTTGATCGGCATTTTCCCCGGGATTCTTCCCCGGACACACTACCACACCGACTGATTCCGCGGCGGAGACATCCTCGCTGGAAGAGAAGATGAACAGAAACAAATTACGAGCCCCAGCGCTGCGCTCGATCCGCCAGCCGTGCTAAACTTTATGGATTCTAGGCCCGTAGCTCAGTTGGTTAGAGCGCTACCTTGACACGGTAGAGGTCTGGGGTTCGAGTCCCCACGGGCCTACCATTCCAATGTTGACGTCTTTCCTCTACATACTGCAAAGCGAGTCCTCTGAGAGATTTTATGTTGGTTCGACCGACGATCTCGATCGGCGATTGTCCGAACATCTCCGTGAGCACACGCCCTCAACTCGAGGTCGCGGCCCCTGGAAGCTCGTCTACACCGAGCAGTTTGAAACTCTGATCCAGGCGCGGCGCAGGGAATTGGAAGTCAAACGCTGGAAATCGGCAAAAATGGTTAAGGCGCTGATTGATAGCTCAGTTGGTTAGAGCGGGCCGACCTGGTCGGCCAGGTCTGGGGTTCGAGTCCCCACGGGCGTACCATTCAGCTGCAATCCGCCCTGCCGGTAAGCTCAGACTCGCGTTCAAGACTCCAATCGTAAATTGCTCTGGGCTTTACGTTTTCCCGGGCTGTATAGTAGCCTGCGCTTGGGAACTTCACCTCCACAGCGGAGATGAACATGAAACGGTTGCTTTGTTTATTCAGCTTGTTGCTCCTCCCGGCCACTTGCCTTGCTGCCGACGATCTCTTCGACATCAAGCCCGTCGCGGACGGCGTATACGCCGCTATCGCGAAGCCTGCGTACAAGGTCAACTGCAACGCTGCCATCATTTTGTTCGGCGATGCCGTGCTCGTCGTCGACACACACTCCAAGCCTTCCGCCGCCCGCGCTTTGATCGAGCAGATCAAGAAGCTCACGGACAAACCCGTTCGGTACGTCGTGAACACACATTTTCACTGGGATCATTATCAGGGCAACCAGGCGTATCCCAGTTCATGGCCTGCCGGCGTCGAGATTATTTCCTCGGAGGCGACACGGGCGAACATTGAGCAGCGAGGTATACCGCGGGTAAAACACGAAATCGTTACCATGCCCCTGGAAATCGAAAAACTGAAAAGTGACCTCGACAAGGCATCCGACGTAGGGCAAAAAGAACAACTTCGCGCCAACCTGCTCCAAGCAGAAGCGTACCTTGCTGAACTCAAGAGCGTGCAAGTGACGCTTCCTAGTGTGACCTTCGATCACTCGCTGATCCTCCACCGCCCCTCAAAAACCGTCGAAATTCTCTGGCTTGGGAACGCACACACCAATGGCGACGTCTTCGTTTATCTTCCCCGAGAGAAAGTTCTCGTCACGGGTGACGCCCTGCACGGATGGACTCCTTACATGGGCGATAGTTATCCTTTTGACTGGATTCAAACTCTCGATGCCGCGGAGAAACTTGACTTCGACCAGGTCATCGGCGGACATGGCGACGTTATGCGCGGCAAGGAAAGATTCGAACTATGGAAGCATTACTTCCGCGACCTGATGGACGAGGCCGCACAGGCTTACGCTCGCGGTGCATCGCTGGAGGATGCCGAGAAAGGAGTAAGCAAAACCCTGATAGCGAAATACGCGGACAGATTTGACCCTGGTTTCCCCAAGAGCGTGATCGGCAACATCGCCAAGGCTTATCAGGTGATTGCCTTCATGCCCTAGCCCGTCAGTTAGCCAAACTTCCCAAGTTGATGCAAGGGAGATTCTCTAACCTCAAATTCAGCCTGGCCTACCATCGTTTCCAATCACTTAGACGGAAGCCGCAGAAAACTTCGGCTGTATCTTGGTCGGTCTGTGCGGTTATTTGTGATCGCGAGGTCTTCATCGGTCGCCCGTTGTTTAAACCGTTGTAATAAAGCGCCACTCAGTCCTACAATGCCTCCACCAAGCAGGCCCTAATCCGCTTCCCAATTCAGGAGGGAATATGAAAGCAAGAGCGACCGTATTGACTCTGGCATTGTGTATGCAGGCGCAGCCGTGTGCTTCGCCGCCGACGCATTTATGGGCACATGGAAGTTGAACGAGGCCAAGTCCAAGATCGGTGCGGGGTCACCAAAGAACACCACTGTTGTCTACGAGGTTGCTGGAGACAGTGTGAAAGTAACGACGGATGGCACCGACGGCGACGGTAAACCATCGCATGGCGTTTGGACCGGCAAGTTCGACGGCAAGGACTACCCGGTCACAGGAGATCCGAGCACGGATACCCGGTCCTACAAGAAAGTAGACGATCATACACTGACGTTCATCAACAAGAAGGGTGACAAAGTTACGATTAGCGGTCGTGGCGTCGTTTCGGCCGACGGGAAGACCCGCACGGTCACCATCACCGGAACCGATTCGAAGGGCACGAAGTTCACCACTACTGCGGTGTACGACAAGCAGTAGAGACAACTACCCGATAGCGCCCACAGCTATGCCCTTCCGCTCACCTCTGGGCGGAAGGGCGGGAATTCAGTTCTATTTTTCACATCTACTTCGACGGTGCCTGAGGATCCAAATTGTGTTGACGATGCTTGCCCCGATCCCTCAGGTTGGCGATGCGGCCAGGCCGAACTCGCGGTGCGTTGTGTTGAGAGCGGTTTTGACGGATTTTTCGTCGATCACGAAGGAAATGTTGGATTCCGAAGAGCCCTGAGCGATGGCGATGAGGTTTACGTTGTCGCGCCCCAAGGCGTTGAAAGTTCGGCCGGCGATTCCGGGCGTACCGCGCATGTTCTCTCCCACGACGGCTACGATCGCGATATTCGAATCCACGGTGATGTGTTCTACCTTGTGATGCGCGAGGTCGTGCGCAAACTCTTTGCGCAGGGCTTCGACCGTTCGCTGGGCATCCACAGTGGAAACGATAAAGCAGATATCGTTTTGCGAGGACGACTGCGAGATTAGCAGGACGTTGGCGCGCACTTCGGCGGTAGTGGAAAATGTGCGTCCCACGACGTCAGGCAAGCCGACGATTCCCGGTCCGCCCACGCTGATTAATGTTACGTCGCGGATGGCGGTCAGCGCCTTCACGCCGCCGCCGATGCTGCGGCCTTCGGGCGTAATTTTTGTGCCCGGCTTTTCGGGCGCAAAGCTGTTGCGAATCCACACGGGGATCGCCGCTTGCACTACGGGATTCAACGTTTTCGGATGCAAGACTTTCGCGCCAAAGTAAGCCAGCTCCGCGGCTTCGCGATACGAAATCACCGGAATCGTGCGCGCCTCCGTCACCAGCCGCGGGTCAGCGGTGAGCACGCCATCGACGTCGGTCCAGATGATGACTTCATCGGCATCCATCGCCGCGCCCAGGATCGTCGCCGAATAGTCGGAGCCGCCTCGCCCCAGCGTGGTCAATTGGCCTTGCGTGGTGGCGCCGATGAAGCCGGTCACGACCGGAGCGATGCCTTTTTCCAATAGCGGACGCAGTCGCGCCTGCGACTTCGCTCGCGTCAATTCCATCTGTGGTTCCGCGCCGCCGTGCAACGCGTTGGTTACGATCAATTCCGTCGCTTCGATCGCTTCGCTTTGCAGTCCGAGTTCGCTGACGGCCGCTGCCACCAGCGGCGCGGAGAGCCGTTCTCCCAGGCTCGAAATAGCATCGAGTGCGCGCGGGGTAAGTTCGCGCAGCAAGGCTGTCCCTTCGCAAAGCCGCCGCCCCTCGGCGAATACCTCTTCCATCTGTTGCCGGATGCGCGCTCGTTTGTCTTCGCGCGGGACCAGGCTTGTCAGAGCAGTTTCGTGTTGTTGACGCAGCGCGTCGAGCATTGCCGTAGCTTCACGCGCGTCTCCGGCCTGCGCTTTCTTTGCCGCCTCGATCAATCGATTAGTCACGCCGCTCATGGCGGAAACCACGGCGACGCAGGCGTTTTCCTTTGCCGCCTTCGCGATAATCTGTGCCGTCCTGGCGATGCAAACCGCATCGCCGACGGACGTGCCTCCGAATTTCATTACCTGTAAGCGCGCTTTCATTTCCGTTCCAGCTACACTGTGGATTCGATTCGCCGGTCAGGTATAAACCACATCACGGCAACTACAACATAGAGCAAGAGGGCGATCCATGGGCGCGCGTACGCCAGCAGAATCGCCAATGCGTAGACCGATAGAGATACCTTACTTTTTAGATCGTTGCCGACCGCGCGGGCCAGTTTTGAGTCGGGACCGTTGCACGCGATGATGGATCGTTCCAATAGAATGTAGGCAATCGCGGCCATTGCCAAAACCAAGCCGTAAGCCGCAGTGGGCGCGGCTGCGAAATGAGTTTCATCCATCCAACGAATGACGAACGGAACTAGCGATAGCCAGAACAGCAGGAACAGGTTGGCCCATAGTACGGCGCCATTAATTCGTTCCGTAACATGGAGCATGTGGTGATGGTTATTCCAAAAGATGCCAACGTTGCCAAAGCTAAGTGCGTAGGCCAGAAGTACCGGGAGACCGGACGCGAGCGAGAGAAAATCGGAGCCGGCGGGCACCTTCAGCTCCAACACCATGATAGTAATGATGATGGCGATCACTCCATCCGTGAAAGCTTCCAGACGTTGCTTATCCATCGGCGAACCTAGTTGGGAGTAATGACTAGCGACCCGGTGCTGCAGCCTTGCTGATTCTGTTCTCAGACCTCGAAGGAGTGTATCTCACGACCGTAGGACATTCACAAGCCCCGATGATCCCGCCAAGCGTGGATCGACTCATTACCGGGGCGACGCCTGCGTTGACTTTCTTTCTGCCGCGCTTCTAACATGGCAAACGGGTATTCCACGCCAATCAGATTGGGACAACCGGTCTCGCATCGGCGCGGCGGATTTTCGGCGGCTCGTTCGAAAGGCGGTTTGGCATGAATCCACGGCGCATTCTCGGTCTGACCCTTATCATTGTCGCGATCCTAGTGGCTATTGCGCTTCGCTCTTCCGCGGACAACAAAGCGAAGCCCGGGGACGTGAACGAAGCGCGTGTCATGTCCGATGCAGCCACCGGGAACAACTGGCTTCTCAACGGCCGCACTTTTGACGCCGGCCATTTCAGCCCGTTGCAGCAAATCACCGACAAAAATATCGCTGGGCTGGGTCTGGCCTGGTCCCTGGATATTGAGAGCGCGATGGGCGTCGTATCGGAGCCGATCGTCGTGGATGGAGTGATTTACGTCAGCGCTCCGCTTTCGAAAGTCTATGCGGTGGAGGCGGCCACGGGAAAACTGCTTTGGAAGTTCGATCCCCAAGTTCGCCTGGACCAGGCCATCAATGGTTCCTATTCCGCGCGCGTCAATGGCGGCGTGGCCGTGTGGAACGGCAAAGTGTACGTCGGCACCGGCGACTGCCGCCTGGTAGCCATCGACGCCGCAACCGCGAAAAAAGTTTGGGAAGCCACGGTCTGCGAACCAACGCAAACCGGCATCACCGGCGCGCCGCATGTGGCCAAGGGGAAGATTCTGATGGGCTTCAACGGCTCGGATGACGGCGTGCGGGGCGCGCTGGTCGCTTATGACGCGGAAACCGGCAAGGAGGCGTGGCGCTTCTGGACGGTTCCGGGTGATCCCTCCAAGCCATTCGAAACGAAGGCGCTCGAAATGGCCGCGAAGACCTGGTCCGGCGACGGATGGTGGAGGGTTGGCGGCGGCGACGTCTGGAACGCTATCACCTATGACGACGCGACAAACCAGGTCATCTTCGGAACGGCTGGCGTGGGAGTGGACTATGGTGAGTTCCGCCTCATCAAAGCAACCGGCGACCGGCTGTTTGGCGAGTGCATCATCGCGGTGAACGCAGACACTGGAGAATACGCCTGGCATTATCAGACCGGCACCGAAGGCGTCCATTCCGAAAACAATCACATTGTTATGGCGGATCTGGTGATCGACGGCGAGAAGCACCACGTGGCCATGACCGTGCCGAAAAACGGCTTCTTTTTTGTGCTCGATGCCAAGACCGGGAAACTTCTTTCCGCGAAGCCTCTCGTCAAAACGGTATGGGCGTCCTCGATTGACTTGACGACCGGGCGCGCGGTGCGGATTCCCGCATCGCAAGGCGGCGGTAGGCAGTGGACGGTTCACAACTGGTGGCCGATGAGCTACAACGCGCGGACCGGCTTGGTGTATATCCCCACAACCGATCGTCGTGCCGATGTGAAGGCCGCGTCCGAAGCAGGAGAAGGCGGCGAAGGATTATTTGGCCGCCTCATCGCCTGGGATCCGGTCGCGCAATCGGCGCACTGGTCCGTCGAAGAAGAAATCGCGACTAATGGCGGAGTTCTCTCCACGGCTGGCAACCTGGTTTTTCAGGGCCAAGGCACTGGCGAATTTGCGGCTTACACGGCCGACACAGGGAAAAAAGCCTGGTCGGTCAAGACGGTCTCAGCCATCGAGTCGATTCCCGTCACGTTCTCCGTGAAAGGCGAACAATATGTGATCACTCCGGTCGGATGGGGCTCGGGCTCACGCTTGTTCGCGCCAGCCCGCACGATGGCCACGCCCGAATCAAAACGCGGCCCGGCGCGGCTGTATGCGTTCAAGCTTGGCGCAACGACGCCTTTCCCGTATCCGAAAATTGTGATTCCGCCTGTGCCGAAGCCTCCCGAGCAAAACGTGAGCGAGGAAATCATCCGCAAGGGCGAAAAGCTTTACGGAACATTTGTCTGCGACGGTTGTCACTCGCCCGGACTTGACGGAAGCGGCGCCTGGGTTCTTGATGGCGCGATTCCCGATCTTCGCTACACGCCGCCCGACGTTCACAAAGATTGGTATCAAATTGTCCTGGGCGGCAGCCACTGGAGCAAAGGCATGCCCGGCTTCGCCGATCCTCCGAAGTTCGCATTTCCGCATGACAAGATGACCGTGCAGGATGCGGACGCAATTCACGCTTACGTCATTGATGGAGCCTGGAAAGCGTATAAGAGCGAACAAGCCGCGGCGCAATCTCAATCCAAGGAAAACCACTAGCTCGGCTTTGCGCTGGCAAAACCGGCCGCCAGGCTGAGCAGGCCGACACCGAGGTGGATGAAATTGAAATGCGTGTTCAAATCCAGTTGGATGGGACCGAGGTCGCGCAAACCGGCGAAGCCTGCGATGGCCACCAGTGTATAGATCGCGCCAAAAATCAGACCAAAACGTCGCGGGCCATCCGCGCTTTTTCCGAGCCCGGCCCATAGGGCGATTACGCCGCTAGCGAAGTGAAATATGTTATGGGCGAGAGGAACGTAAGGTTGAACATTTCGTGACGAAAGAATCCCACCACACCGACCACGACCAAAATCGCCCCGCTCAGCACGACATAGATTTTTGCCAGCGCGCTCGCCATCGGTTCCTCGCAGCCGTTTGTTCGCTCCAGGTGCAATCGCGAAATGTCGTGGAGCTTACGGCTCGCATGGATGTGCCGTCAAGCCCACAGAGATTTTGGCTACTCGGAAAACGTCACGCTTTAGGGCTATAATCTGCGCTGATCGCAGAATTAGAAATGGTGAAATATGAACGCGACTGAACCGAACACGAACGCGCGCGGCCGGTTGGCAAGTATTCTCAGCGACATCCATTTTTGGGTACCCGTCGCCGTTCTGATGGGTGGATTGCTGCTTCTGCGATTTATTCGCTGATTTTCGGATCGGAGCAAAATGCCGCCTGTTGCTTATACCCAGATCGGCTACACGACCGAATCGCGTGCGAAAAAACTTCAACTCCTCGGCATTCTTTCCGGCTTCGCGGCGGGAGCCTGGCTCGGCGCCGCCGAAGCTCCAACGAAACTTGTGTCCATTGGCATTTCGCCGATGGTCATTTCGCTCATCATGGTCATCGGCGTTTTCCTCGCGCGCTGGAGCCTGCCCGCGCTGATTCTTGGCACGTCGTCCGTACGCGCCGATGTTCTCCGCGCGCCTCACCTGGTTATTTGGGCGCTGCTTGCCGGATGCCTCTGGGCCGTGGCCAATACGCTCACAATTTTCGCCATCCGTGATATCGGATTGAGCATCGCCTTTCCCTTGTGGAATTCGAACAGCCTCCTTGGCATTCTTTGGGGCTTTCTTTTCTTCAACGAGCTGCGCCAGGCCGGTTGGAGCCGTCTCGCTGGCGTTCTGGGCGGAGCGCTGGTGATGTGCGCCGGTGCGGCGCTCCTGGCAATCGCGTCTTCCTCAGGACGCGGCCCCGTCGCACATTCGCTGAACGGAGTTTGGGCCGCGCTCGGCGCGGGAATTCTTTGGGGGACGATGTACATTCCTTATCGCAAAGCCTACCTCACCGGCATGAATCCCCTTTCGTTTGTGACCTTCTTTTCCTTCGGCGAACTCGGCATGATGACGCTCCTCTCCGTCAGTTCCCTGGGACTGGCTCCCTTGTGGCAGGAATTGCTCGGCGCGCGCAGCATTATTTTCTGGCTGATACTCGGCGGTTTCGTCTGGGTGATTGGCGACATCTTCCAGCAATTTGCCGCAAAGTACGTAGGCATTAGCCGCGGCATTCCGCTTTCCAATTCGAATCAGTTTTGGGGCCTGTTGTGGGGGATTTTGGTCTTCGGCGAATTGCACGGCCGCAGTTCTTCCGTCTACTTCGAAGTCATCGGCGGCTCGCTCCTGATGATGCTGGGCGTCGGCGCGATCGCGTTTTCTTCCGCCACCGGCCAGGAGCAGACGCGATGGAAAGAAGCCGCCATTCGCGAGAGTGACCGCTACGGCGTCGCGGCGGACTTCGTCGAAGCCCGCATGGACGGCCGCCAGCTTCTGAGCGAAGCCAAACCTTCGCGCGGCGCGCTGGACTGGCTGCTGGTCGTCTTCGCCACCAGCGTATTCGTGATCTTTGCGGCGATGGCTCGCGTCCCGCAGCTGTCCTTGCACTGGGGGCCCGCCGCGCTTTTGACCGCCGCCCTGTTCCTGCTCCTTATTATTTGCGGCCTCGCCCTCTGGCGCACCACGCGCTTCCACTGACGCCGTCGCTCCGCCTTTGAAAACGTCCACGCATCCGGTAAAGTTGCGGGGCCTTATGACGAATCCGCCTAAAGTGGATGTAGTCGGCGTCGGGCTTAACGCCACGGACACGCTGATTCCCGTCGCGCACTATCCCGCGCGCGGCTCCAAAGTCGAGTTCCGTTCCGCGAAGGTGCTGCCCGGCGGCCAGGTGGCCACGGCCGTGATTGCCTGCGGGCAGTGGGGCTTGCGCGCGCGCTACGTGGGCAAGATTGGGGACGACAGCGCCGCAGCGCTCCATCGCGCGGAATTTGCGCGCCTTGGCGTCGAGGCACATCTTTTCTCGGCGGCCGGTTGTCCCAGCCAGCAGGCCTTCATCCTTGTGGATGACGCTGGCGAGCGCACCGTTCTTTGGAAGCGCGACGACCGCTTGACCCTCCGCCCCGAAGAGCTGGACCACGATTGGATCATCGGTTCTCGCGCTCTTCACGTCGATGGCCACGATACGGCTGCTGCGGCCGTCGCTGCGGAATGGGCGCGCGCCGCGGGTATTCCCGTCATCGCCGATTTGGACGAACTTTATCCCGGCGTCGAGGAACTCTTGAAGAGCGTCGACTACCTCATCACCAGCAGGGACATCCCGGGACGCCTGATGGAAGAACCGGATTTGCGGAAGGCTCTGCCCGCGCTTCGGCAACGATTTGACTGTCGTCTCACCGCCGCGACACTGGGCGAGGAGGGCGTATTGGCTTGGGACGGGACGCGCTTCCACTACGCACCTGCGTTCCGTGTGGAGACGCTTGACACCACAGGCGCCGGAGACATTTTTCACGCGGGCTTCATCTACGGACTCTTGCAAGGCTGGCCGCTGCAGCGCCAGCTCGATTTCGGCTGCGCTGCCGCCGCGCTCAACTGCACCGCCATCGGCGCTCGCGGCGGCATCCAGCCCGTCGATTCCATAGAGCGCCTCATCGCCACCGGCGCTCGCCACTCTCCGGCTTACGACGCCCCGAGCTTGACCTGAAAGATTGACTAGCTTCCGGTCTCTCAAGCTTGGGGCTCCAGTGCCAACGCATGGTAATCAACATGGAAATCGGAGCTCTAGTCGCACTTGTATACGAGTTGAAAATGAAGAGAACATCGTCTTGGAAACCGCTGTGAGCGAACACGAAACAAAAAGTAAGCAGAATTGGATGGTTGTATTGTGTGCGTTTCTTGCGTTCGTTCCGTGCGCAATAACAGCGTTCTACATCAAGGCGGACATCGAAATCGCCAGCTGGCAAGCTTTCTTAAACCCCATCGATTTGTCTGCGCTCCTCTGGCTTGGCCTAACTTATGTTTTTTATCGACGCACTCGTACGAGGCGCGTCGCTTGGTTATTCGCACTTTTCCCCTTTGCTTTTGTTGAGCCGGCGCTGCTCGCGTGTCTTTGGTTTTCGAGTACTTACCCACACCAAGATATGGCGCGTCATCCTGAAGCCTTAATTGTCTGTTAGGGAGCCAAACACACTAATTGGGTCAAGTTCGAAGGCACCGACCAACTGAGTTATCAAGTTGACGTAGATTATCCGGCCAGCAGCATCGTTTCCTGCATCTCGGCGCACTTGAAGGAAAAGGGGTGGCAACCCCTTCAAGAAGATTTTTGGAATCCGGGGCTCGCGTCGTCACACGTCAGCGGATGGACAAACTTTGTTGACGCCACAGTCCATCCAGAAGCGACTGTCGACGCGTGGGTTGCCCAATGGGAAAATGAAACCGGCGACCTAGCTTGGTACTACTTGTCTTACCGGTATCCGCCAGGGGACCGCCACACGCTAGCCATCAAAGCAGGTCTCATCCCCGCAAACATGGCGAAGAAGATGACAAAGCTCCCTCAGCCGCGGAAGTAACTCGATACACATTCGATTTGCGCTCGACTCAAGTTGAGCCTTCGCCAACGCGGGTGCTATCCTGCCTTCTATGGCGGATCCCGTCATTTCACCGCCCGAAGTCGCCTTCGCCTCGCCCCTCGAGCATTCCCGGAGGCAGCTCGAAGCCTTGCTCGAAGTCAGCGAAGCCATCGCCCAGCAGCGCGATCTCCCCGGGCTTTTTCACGACCTTGCCGGCCGCCTGCATTCCGTCATTGAATTCGACTTCCTCACACTGGTCCTTCACGATCCTGTCCGCAACGTGATGCGTCTTCACATTCTAGAAAGTCGCGTCCCCACGGAAAAAGTCGCCGGCATGGAATCGCCCATCGAAGGCCATCCGTCCGGCTGGGTCTGGCAAACGCAGCAACCTCTGGTCATCGCCGATGTCGACGAAGAAACGCGGTTCCCCGACTTCATAACGAGGATTCGCGAACACGGCGTCCGTTCCATGGCGATTTTTCCGCTCACCACGGCGCAGCGCCGCATCGGCTCGATGGGCTTCGGCCGCATGGCCCCGCAGGGCGTCACGGACACGGAGCTGCAATTCATGCAGCGCGTGGCCAGCCAGGTCGCGGTGGCCGTCGATAACGCGCTCAATTTCGAGAATTCTCAGGCCTACCAAACGCAGCTCGCCCGCGAGCGTGACCGTCTGCGCGTGCTCCTGGAAATCAACAACGTTCTTGTGATCAGCCGCGAGGTCACCGAAGTATTCCGCGGCATTGTCTCCACGCTCGAGCGCGTCATTCACCACGATTACACTAGTCTCGCGCTTCTCGATCCCGACAGTGGCCTGCTAAAAATTCATGCGCTCGATTTTCCCGGCCGGCCGGGTTTCCTCAAGCGCGAAATCACCGTGTCGCGCGACACATCTCCCGCCGGCCACGCCATCTCCACCGGTCTGCCTCTCCTTGCGCGCGGTGCGGAACTCGAACGCTACCCGAGCGAAATCATCGCCACGCTGCGAAGCGACGGCATCCAGACGATCTGCTGCGTTCCGCTCATCACCCACGGCCGCACCTTCGGCTCGCTGAATCTGGCGAGCCGCCGCAACGATGCTTTCACTCCCGAAGACGTCGAGCTGCTGCGCCAGGTCAGCGCGCAAATCGCCATCGCCGTTGAAAACGCTCTAGCCTTCAAGGAAATCGACGCTCTGAAAAACAAGCTTGCCGAGGAAAAGCTCTATCTTGAGGAAGAAATTCGCACCGAAATCAATTTCGAGGAGATCATCGGCGATAGCACGGCGCTGAAACGCGCCCTC
>Ga0209472_1000442_pt1 | contig 25043 bp, 16 predicted proteins | sample GraSoiAngelo_130_FD_185887 | JGI IMG/M metagenome (GOLD analysis project Ga0209472, IMG submission 185887) | Grasslands soil microbial communities from the Angelo Coastal Reserve, California, USA - 14_0929_02_20cm (SPAdes) (version 2) | ecosystem: Environmental > Terrestrial > Soil > Grasslands ...
CTCCGCTCTGCTGGGCTCGCAAAGCAAAGGCAGCATCGCCTAAATTTAAAATGCGCATGGCCAGAATCGGTCAAAACAGCTCGACGCGCAGCCAACCCACGCGGCATTTGCGCTGGTGGATTGGGGCATTGCTGTTCGCGTTTACGGTCATTAATTATATTGACCGGCAGACGCTCTCGTTGCTCGCGCCCTATCTGAAACAGGACTACCACTGGACCAACACCGATTACGCCAACATCGTCATCGCATTCCGTGTGGCCTATTCCATCGGCCAGACCTCTGCGGAAGGTTGCTGGACCGCATTGGCACAAGGCGCGGGTTGACGCTCTCCGTGTTGTGGTACTCGCTGGTATCGATTTTTACTCCGCTGGCTCGGGGGTTTCTACGGTTTCGTGGCCTTCCGTTTCCTGTTGGGAGCGGGAGAATCCGCCAACTGGCCCGGCGCAACCAAAGCGGTTTCCGAATGGTTCCCCCAGCGCGAGCGAGGTCTGGCAACGGCTCTTTGACAGTGGGTCGTCTGTCGGCGGTGCCACTGCTCCCTTCCTCGCATTGACCGTGTACTTCCGGTGGAGATGGCGGCTGTATCACACGCCTCTGGAACATCCGCGCATCGACGAAGCCGGACGCCAAATGATTCTCGCCGATGTCCTGGACGCCGTTGTGACAGCAAGTCAGCCGCGGCAGCGCTGGGCAGCCCTCCTCAACCTGCCTCAGACGTGGGGAACGATTGTTGCCAAGGGTCTGACTGACCCGGTGTGATTCTTCGTCACCGACTGGTCCCCGATTTATCTGGTGGCAAAAGGCATTCCGCTAAGGGGCGGCCAGCTCGCGGTTTGGGTTCTCTGTATCGCCAGCGATTTGGGAAATTTCTTTGGCGGGGCCGCCTCCGGCTATCTGATCAAGCGCGGCTGGTCGCTTGGCGCGTCCCGGAAAGCGCTGGTTGTGTTCGGCGGATTCGGCCCGTTGCTGCTCATCCCACGGTTTTCACGTTCAAGCGGTGGGCGATAATAGCGCTTTTCGCTCTGGCCACGTTTTCCTATGCTGCGTTTTCGACCATTGCCAATGTGCTGCCTTCGGACTTGTTTAAAAGCGCCTCGGTTGCGTCAGTGAGCGGTATGAGTGGAAGCGGCGCGGGCATCGGCACGATCGTGGCTTTTAAGCTGATTGGATACTTCTCCGATGCGCGCCAGACTGCGGGCGCCCATTCTTTTGACGCCATCGTGATCTTTGCTGGCATGATTCCTTTTCTCTCGATGATTCTCGTGTTACTTCTCGTTCGCAACTCCCAGGCGACCGAGGAGGGGCCGGTCCGGCGTATTTGACGCGTGTGGTCCGGTTCCTTGAGTTGCCGCCGCCTCAAAGGGTGATACACTCTCGACCGTCAAGTCGAAGGGTGCTGGCTAAAGCCTAACTCACAGGCCACCAGCTCGCGTACAGCTCTGAGGTTCCCTAGGGAGGCAATGTGGCCACCACAACCCAGGAGACCCTTACGACCTCAGCGACGGTGAAACGCGTCCCGCCCGGACGCGGGACGGAACCGAAACGCTACGCGTCGCTCGATGCCTACCGCGGCTTCATCATGCTGATCCTCGCTTCGGAAGGTTTTGGTTTCTCCGCATTGCACGGCGATCCCACATGGGGCGGCATTGCGCGCTGGTTTGATCACGTGCCTTGGGACGGCGGCGTCTTCTGGGACATGATCCAACCCGCCTTCATGTTCATGGTGGGTCTGGCCATGCCCTTCGCGCTGGCGCGGCGCAAGGAGCTGGGCGCGACCGAACACGATAACCTCCGCCACGTCTTGATGCGGTCCCTGCGCCTCATCTTCCTGAGCCAAATCATCATTTGGATTGGATCGGGAGCCATCAAGCCGCAGCTCATCAACGTGCTGTCGCAGATCGCATTCACTTATACCCTGACGTATTTGCTTCTAAAATTGCGATGGCGACATCAGGCCGCTGCGGCCATTGTCCTGCTCGCGGGATGGACAGCGCTGTTCTTCGCATTCCCTGGTCCCGACGGGGCTTTTTCTTATCGGAATCATATCGGGCTCGTGGTGGACCGCGCGATTTTCCACTACGACTACGATCCGGCTTATTCCACGCTCAACTTCATCCCGAGCACCATGTGGACTTTGGGCGGCGCGTGGGTAGGAACTTTGCTGATGCAGTCCAAATCGCATGCGGACAATTTGAAGAAGCTGGCTGGCGGAATGGTTTTGTCCTTTGCCGTGGCATTCGCCTTGCGCCCGTGGATTCCTTTTATCAAGCAGCTTTGCACGGCAAGCTTCATCCTCTATAGCCTCGGGTGGGTGCTGTTCATGCTGATTGGCTTCTACCTGATCATCGAAGTCCTGGGGTATCGGAAGTGGGGCTTCCCTCTTCTTGTGGTGGGGATGAATTCAATTTTCATTTATTTCGTGAGTGAAGTCCTGCGCGGGTGGCTGGACCGTGCCGTCGGCGTGTTCACGTTCCACTACAGCTTCATCGGAAAACTCGCTCCGGTGGCGCAAGCAAATACGGTGTTGCTGGTGATGTGGTACCTATGCTATTGGCTGTATAAGCGCCGAATTTTTCTCAAGCTTTAGCTGTTCGATCATTCGAGAGGTGAGCTATGCCCAAAGACGAGAAAGTGTTCGGTTTCGGGACCCTTCCCGGTATCGTCCTCTGCCTCGCGCTGCTCGTTCTGACGGGGCCAGGCGCTTTCGGACAGATCGGCACCGGCAGCATCACGGGCATTGTTCTTGATTCGTCGGGAGCGGTGGTTCCCGACGCGGAGGTCACCATAACCAATGTCGAGCGCAACACGCATTTCGTGACGCGCACGAACGCTTCCGGGGATTACACCGTTCCGGCCCTCGAGCCGGGACACTATTCCATTACCGTCAAGCACCCCAGCTTCCGCACCTCGGTAGTAACTGCCTTTGTGCTACAGGTCGACCAGAAGGCTCGCGTCGACATCACTCTCCAGGTCGGCCAAGTAACCGAAACGGTCACTGCTACAGCAGAAGCGCCCCTGCTCTCGACCGAGTCCAGCAACGTCGGCCAAGTGATCGATAACAAGCGGGTGGAGGATTTACCGCTGAATGGGCGCAGCTTCCTCGATCTCGCCACTCTCGGCCCAGGCGTTACCTTCACTAAGGATTCCAACACCGCATTTCAAGAAGTCCGCGACGTCGGCCGGCGCGTGAGTGACCAGTATTCTGTGGGTGGCGCCCGCGCTCAGGACACCAACTTTCTTCTCGATGGCGCGGTCAACACTTCGCCGGACTTCAACACCGTCGCCGCTATTCCCTCTGTAGACGAAATCCAGGAATTCAAAGTCCAAACCAACTCCTACACTGCCGAGTACGGCCGTGGCGCTGCTCAAATCAACGCTGTTACCAAGGGTGGCACCAATGAGTTTCATGGAACCGCGTACGAGTTTTTGCGAAACGAGGTCTTCGATGCGAGAGACTTCTTCGATAACATAAACCTCGGCGAGGGCGCTCCCAAGCCGCCTTTCAAGCGTAACCAATTCGGCGCAACCGCGGGCGGAAAAATTGTTGCCAACAAGGTGTTTTACTTCGGCGCATATGAAGCCTTGAGAGACCGGACGAACTTCTCCGGCCTCATCACCGTGCCCATGCCCAATGTGAAAAACGGCGACTTCTCCGACTACGGCGTTCCTATCTTTATGCCGCACGACACTAATCCGGACGGTTCCCCGAAATTCCGCGCCGGCAATACGCTTCCGGCTGGCTGCTTCAATTCCAATCCCAACACCGACGTGCCTTGGCCAAACATGAAGATTCCTCAGCAGTGTTGGAACGCCGCAACCGTGGCCTTTCTCGCCTCCTCCTACGTGCCCGCGCCAAACCAGCCCGGCCTCCGTGACAACTTCTCCGCCGTTGCTGGCGTTCCCACGAATCGTGACCAGCTCGCCGGACGCCTCGACTACGTTCTCAAGCCCAACATGAACCTCTGGGGACGCTATTCCTGGGGCCGGGAGGACGTGGTCAACAATGACCTCATGCCCGTACGCGATTTGACTGAGGCCGTCAAAACCACGACTGTCGGCCTTCACTACTCCTGGTCCATTTCCGCTAACATGGTGAACGAGGCCAAGGTCAACTATGTCCGCGCGCTTGGTAGCCGCATCGGCCCTCTTACTGGCAAGACCAATGTTGTGCAACAATTGGGGATACCCGGGGGGTCAGGCGACCCTGTCGACTTTGGTACTCCGAGCTTTAGCGGTGGCGGTGACAGATTCGAAAGCCTTGGTGAAGATTCCTTCGGCCATCCGCTGCGCAAGATTCAGGCAACTTACGAATATGGCGACGATTGGTCGCTCATCAAGGGACGTCACGTCCTCAAAGCGGGCGGGGACTTTCGCCACGAAAATTTGAATTTGCTCTCTCACAACCTAGCCCGAGCCTCCTTCACCAACCCGTCTTTTGCAACCGGGTCGCTGCCCGATCCCGTGACCGGCGCGATTACAGGAGGCCTTTCTCTTGCGAGTATGCTTCTGGGGATCAGCAACGATTCCGAAGTCGCCACGGGCGACTCTCACGTCCATCTCTTTCGTTGGACACAGGCCTATTACGTTCAAGATGACTTCAAACTTCGTCGAAATCTCACGTTGAACTTTGGCTTACGTTACGACGTTGCGCCCTATTGGCATGACCTTAAGGATTCCATGGTCAATGTGGATGTCAGCGGCGCAATTCCTGTAGTGGTCCGTCCCGGCTCAGGAGATCCCTATCAGGGCTGGGATCCCAGCGTACAACTCGACTCAAACCCCGCATCACCTACGTATTTGCCCTTTGTCAGAGACAACCGGCTCGGACACAATCTCGTCTTCACCGACAAGTCCAACGTCTCTCCGCGGTTCGGCTTCGCCTGGACTCCTGGCTTCGGACACAACAAAACCGTCATCCGCGGTGGTGCAGGAATCTTCTACTCGCCCATGAACGCTGATCCCTGGTTCGATTTCGCTCGAAATGCGCCGCGCTCTGCCAAACTCATCCGCAAGGGGAGTCAGCTCACCATTGTCAATCAGGTCTTCGCGAACACTTCGCAGAATAAGATTCAACCTTCCATGTTCGTCGTCGAGCCTCACTTGAAGACTCCTCGCATCCAGCAATGGAGCTTGGGAATCCAGCGGGAACTCAGGAACAATCTCATCTTCGAAATCGCATATGTGGGTTCGGCTTCTACGCACTTACCTCACCTTACCGACCAAAATCAGCCATTCCCCTCGATGCAAGGCGACAAGGTTTTACAGCCCGTCACCTTTCTGCCGCCAAAGTACGCTTCCCTGGCTTCGTTTTTTAACCTGTTCGAAAGCGCTACTTCGGCCAACTATAATTCCATGCAGGCGAAAGTCGAAAAGCGCTTCTCCGGCGGTTTTTCCTACCTGAGTTCCTTCACCTGGTCCAAGACCATGGACACCGCCTCTTCCACGCGCGATGGCGGTAACGGTCAAGCCACGCCGCACATCTATGACCTCCGGCTCGACTATGGGCCCTCCATTTTCGACGCCAAAATCAATTGGGTCAACAGCGCTCTCTACGAGCTTCCTTTCGGCAAGGGCCGGCATTGGGCCTCGGCGTGGTCTGGTCCTCTTGAGAAACTCTTTGGCGGATGGCAGATTGGTGGTATCAGCGCGGTGCGAACCGGTTTTCCTGTCTCCTGCCTCGATGCGAGCCTCGACGACGCCGTCAATAAGGTCAACTTTGAACAAGACAACTGTGACCTGATCGGAAATCCCAACTCTGGCCCAAAACAAATCCTGGATTGGTGGAATCTGTCTGCTTTCGCGATCGCGACGCCCCAAGAGGTCTTTGGCAACGCCGGTCGCAGCGTGCTGCGTGGGCCGAAGTATGTGAGCTTCGACTTCAGCTCCATGAAGACCACCACCATCACCGAGCGGCTGAAACTCCAGTTCCGCTTCGAGGCTTTTAACTTTCTGAATCACCCCATTTTTTCAATGCCCAACCCGTTTGTGGACTCGAATCCGACTTTCGATCCCACTGGCAGATTCCCGACGGGACCACTCAGCGTAGCTAATATCGGCGCCTTCAACAGCATCAGCAGCACGGCCGCCAGCAACCGCCAGCTCCAGTTCGCTCTGAAGCTGATCTGGTAACTCACGGTTGATGGGGCGGAGCACGAGTTACAGTTCGGGATGGGCTTGATAAAGTCAAGCCAGGGGGACAGCTATGGACAGCGCAGACAGCAAACTGAACCGGAGAGAATTTCTGCAGAAGGGTGCGGCCGTGGCTGCGGGAGGTGCAGCCATGAGCAGTTCGGCTCTCTCTTACTCCCGCATCGTCGGGGCGAATGACCGGATCTCGCTCGGACACATCGGAGTTGGAAACCGCGGTACGGAACTCGATGGGATTGTGGCGTTTCTGAAAGATAAGAAAAACGTGGAGGTATCTGCGGTCTGCGATGTGTGGACTCACAACCTCGACCGCGCCGTGGCGGCCAATCAAAAATACTACGGTAAGGCGCCGCGGGCTCTTAAGCCTCCGCAGGAGTTGCTGGCGCTCAAGGACGTTGACGCAGTGATGATTTCCACGCCCGAACATTCGCATTCGCCGATATTGAAGCTGACGGCAGAAGCGGGCAGAGACGCCTACTGCGAAAAGCCCATGGGCAACGTTCTCGAAGAGGTCAAGGGGGCGCGCGACGCCGTCGTCGCCCGGAATCTCATCGTTCAGGTTGGCACGCAACACCGCAGCGAACCGTATCAGCTTGCTGTGCGCGACCTGATCCGCACCGGCGTTCTCGGAGACGTCACCAAGTATGAGATTGTGTGGAACTACCATGGGCCTCGCTGGCGCGGGCGTCCCGAAGTAAAGATGATTCGCGAACAGGATACAGACTGGCGCGCCTGGCTGATGACCAAGCCCTTCCGGCCGTTCGATCCGCAGCTTCACTTCGAGTTTCGCCTCTACAAAGATTTTTCCAGCGGCATCGCCGACCAGTGGATGAGCCACGGCATCGACCTCTGCCACTTCTTCATGGACGTGAACTATCCGTTTTCCGTCGTGGCAAATGGCGGCATTTTTGCCTGGCCGGATGGCCGGGAGAATCCGGATACTTTCCAGGCGCTCTTCACTTACGCGAACGGTTTCTTGGTGAGCTACTCGACCAGCTTTGGCAACGACGCTCCTAGCTTTACGCGGATCATGGGAAAGAAAGCTACGCTGATTAACGCTGGAGGCGAGGGCAGCCCACGCTGGCAGGTGGTGGAAGAGAAGGGCAATCACGAAGACGACCTGACGGTTGACTCAAAGCGGATCGTCAAAGACGTCTTGCTGCCCGGCGAGACAAGTCTCCCCCCCATGGGAATGGGCGATGAAGAACCCTCGCACATGACCAACTGGCTCGATTGCTTGCGCAGCCGCAAACAGCCCAACGCGACCGTGCACAACGGATTTGCGCACTCCGTAGCCTGCATGATGGCCACACGCGCGTATTGGTCCGGGAAGAGAATTTACTGGGACCCGAAAGCCGAAGCGATTCTTGACGAAGCGCCAAAATAGGGATGAAGGGGGAGCGTCCGATATATAATTCGTCCCATGAAGATGAGGAAGCCGAATTCCTTTGCGCCAATGCTTTTCGCAAAATCTGTTTGCTGTGGACAGGGGTTAGCGTGTGTTCTGGCGGCATTGTCGTTTCTGGCCTTGCCGGGGCTGGCACAGAACCAGCCTGTGCGCGTCATCGCGTTCGGCGCACATCCCGACGATTGCGACCTTGGCGCCGGAGGCCTCGCGGCCAAGTATGCCGCGCACGGGGACAAGGTGAAGTTCGTGTCAATCACCAACGGCGATGCCGGGCATCAGTCCATGAGTGGAGAAGCACTCGCCAAGCGTCGGCGCGCCGAGGCGATGGAGGCTGGACGGCGCATCGGCATCGAATACGAAGTGCTCGATAACCACGATGGCAAGCTCCTGGCTACGCTGGAGGTCCGTGAGCAGGTTATCCGCGAAATCCGCCAGTGGAAGGCGGACATCGTCATTGCGCCGCGTCCCAATGACTATCATCCGGATCACCGATATATGGGAGTGTTGGTGCAGGACGCGTCCTACATGGTGATGGTGCCGGATTTGGTGACCGACACGCCGCCGCTCAGGCGGAATCCGGTTTTCATCTACTACAGCGATCGCTTCACGCTGCCGCAACCGTTTCGGGCTGACATTGTGGTGTCGATTGACGACGTGTTCGAGAAGAAGGTGAATATGTTGGACGCGCATGTGTCGCAGTTCTACGAGTGGCTGCCGTGGACGGAGGGACAGCTCGAGCAAGTGCCGAAGGATCCCGCGGAGCGAAAGAAATGGCTCGCGGCGGGGCCGTTGGCGTCGAGAAAGCTCCAGCCCAAGTGGCGGGAAGCTTTGCAGAAGCGGTACGGTGCACACGCGGATCAGATTCAGCATGTGGAGGCTTTTGAAATCACGGAATACGGCCATCAGCCAAGCGAAGAAGAGATTCGCAGGCTTTTCCCCTTTTTCCCCGACCACTGACAAGCCCTTGCGTCTGAGCGACCCGTGTGATTCCGCCAGACAGGCTCGGCGGCCTGCAAACGTGGAGAAGACGTGATGCGAAAGGCGCTATGTTTGATCTTCTTTCTAGTCTTCGCTTCCTCCAGTTGGGGGGCTCAAAACACTCCCGCTGTTCCAGAGTTGCCTCGCCTGAGTCTTGACAATTTCTCTCCCGGCATCCAGGAGCAGATTGGGGAAGCTTACTCCTACGCTCGCAGCCATCCAGGGGACGCCGCCGCGAGCGGACGGCTAGGTATGGTTCTCCAGACTTACGGCTTGTTACAAGAAGCAGCCGTGTGTTATCGGCGCGCCGGGCAACTCCAACCCGACGTTCTTCAGTGGGCTTATTATCTGGGAGTTGTTGAAGCGGATCAGGGCAAGTGCGACGGGGCCGCTTCCACTCTTCGCTTGGCGTTGCACATTGATCCCGACTATCTCCCCGCAAAATTGCGACTCGCCAACTGTCTGCTTGCCTCCGCGGAATGGGACACCAGCGGAAGATTGTATGCCGATATTGTGGAGCAGCACCCCGATAACGCCGACGCTTACTACGGTTTGGGGCGGGTCCGAGCTGCACGCCGCGACCTTGCGGGCGCGGCTGTGGCTTATCGCAAGGCGACTGAATTGTTTCCGGAGTTTGGCGCCGCGCGTTACGCTCTAGCGTTGACGTATCGCGCGCTTGGAAAAGCGGACCAAGCGGGCGAGCAGCTTCACCTCTATGAAAAGAACAAGGTTGGAGTCCCTCCGGCGGGGGATCCGCTGCTGGCTGAGGTCCACGCTCTCAATCGGAGCGCAACCTATCAGGTGCAATACGGCGCCGAATTGGAAAAACAAGGGAAGTTAGAGGAATCGGCGGCCGCGCACGAGAAGGCGCTGGAAATCGATCCACAATTGGTCCAGGCGCATATCAACTTGATCGAATTGTACGGGCGGTTAGGTCAATTCGAGAAGGCGGAGGAGCATTATCGCACGGCCATTCGCCTCAATCCAGATTCGGCGGAGAGCTTCTATAATTACGGAGTGGTTCTTTTGAGCACCGACAAATTTCAATTGGCGGAGGACCCTTTCCGGAAAACCATCGAAATCAATCCTTATTACTCGGGCGCGCACAACAACCTCGGATATCTTCTGGAGCGCCGAAGCAGTTTTTCTGAAGCGGAGGCGGAATACCGGAAAGCCATCGAGAATAGACCTGCTGACCGCCAGGCGCACTTCAATTTGGGGCGAATTTTGGTGAATCAGAAAAAATACCTGGAGGGAATTCAGGAGTTGGAAAAGACGATTGAGCCAGAGGATGAGAACTCGCCGCGATATGTCTATGCGCTGGGTGCGGCGTTCGCGCGGTCCGGAGACCGTCAAAACGCCCTGCGCTATATTCGGCAGGCACGGGATGGTGCGGCAGCGCGTGGCCAGTCTGCCCTGCTCACCAGCATCGAGCGCGATCTGCGCGCCCTAGAAACACCGGGAACGCCGCAGTGAAGATGCCAAAGCGGTATTCAAGGAATCTATTCCAAACTGCGCATCAACGAAACGGATTTGGACGGCGCGATTTTCTGGGGGTCCTGCTCTCGGGGCTAGCGTGTGCAGCAAACGAGCTTGCCAGTCCCGTTTTCGGCCTTCCTTCGCAGGTTCCACTCTTCCGCGAAGTCGCCGAGGAAGTCGGGCTGAAGTCCCACCATTTTACGGGCGCTAACGGCGAATACTACATGCCGGAAATCATGGGCGCCGGTGTAGCCCTCTTCGATTACGACAACGACGACGACCTGGATGTGTATGTGATTCAGGGCACGACGTTCGATCCTACTCAAGACGCGCGGCGCGCGAAGTTTCCCCCTGCGCCGGGATGGAGGCCGGGCAACCGCCTGTTCAAGAATCTGCTTAGCGAGACCGGAAAGCTCAAATTCGTGGATGTCACAGAAAAAGCTGGAGTCGGCCATGTCGGCTACGGCATGGGGGTCGCGATCGGAGATTATGATAATGATGGCTTCCAAGACCTGTACGTCACGAATCTCGGGAGCAACGTTCTCTATCACAACAATGGCGACGGCACGTTTACCGACGTGACGGCAAAGGCCGGTGTGGATGACCCGCGCTGGAGCACGAGCGCGGCGTGGGTTGATTATGACCGCGACGGGCGCCTCGACCTTTTTGTTGCGAATTATTTGGATTTCACCGTAAGGGGAAACAAGCACTGTTATGCGCCGACCGGTGAGCGGGATTATTGCACGCCGAAGATGTACCAACCGGTGCCGGCGCGCCTGTTCCACAATCGCGGCGATGGGACGTTTCAAGATGTCACCGAAGCGGCGGGAATTGCCGCCGCTGTGGGCCCCGGTCTCGGGATCGTTTGCGCCGATTTCAACGGTGACGGGTGGCCGGACATTTACGTCGCCAATGACGGCGCCGCCGCTCATCTCTGGATCAACCAGCGAAATGGAACGTTTAAGGAGACGAGCCTACTGTCGGGGACGGCCTATAGCGTCGATGGGCTGCCGCAGGCAGGCATGGGCGTGGCTACGGGCGATTTTGACGGTGACGGCGACCAGGATATTTTCAAAACCAATTTGACCAATGAAGGCGCCAACCTCTACGTCAACGATGGTCATGGAAACTTTAATGATGCCTCAGCGGAATTTGGGCTGCTGCTGCCGACGTTTCCCTACACGGGTTTTGGCACGGAATGGTTTGACTACGACAATGACGGCCGCCTTGACTTGTTTATAGCCAACGGCGCAGTGAATCGACTCGAATCATTGCGGGGAAGCGCGTACCCGTTTGGCCAGCCGAATCAGCTGTTTCACAACGAGGGTGAAGGGAAGAAATTCCGGGAGATGACGGGAGTCGCAGGCCCGGCGTTTGCCGCGACTGAAGTGAGCCGCGGCGCGGCATTCGGAGACATTGATAATGATGGAGCCGTAGATATTGTGGTAGCGAATAACAACGGCCCGCTGCGGCTTTTGCTGAATCAGAGTCGTTCATTGAATCGCAACCACTGGCTGGTTGTTCGGTTGGAGGCAAATCACGGGAATAGCTATGGGATTGGCGCGCTGGTTGAGCTGCGACAGAAGGGGAGAAGACTCCTGCGTCGTGCGCATACGGATTCGAGCTACCTGAGTGCGAACGACGCCCGCGTTCATTTCGGACTGGGAGAAGATCCGAAGATTGAAGATCTAATTGTTTGCTGGCCCGACGGGCAGCAGGAAGCGTGGGACAAGATTCAAGCAGATCGAATCGTCACGATCCGTCAGGGAACCGGCCGCAGCATCCGAAGTTAGGCGAAACATTCAGAGCGATGCCTCCGCAGCAAAGATTCTAGGCCGCTTCAGATCCCTCAGGTGGACTCTCGATTTGCGTGCCGCGCCAGGACAATCTGGAAAGGGACTCGATCATGAATCGCGGTGGTTTCAAAGTGGGGATTTCGAAGTGTTTTTCCAACGCTATCGATCCGGCTCCCAGGACGCTAGCTTCACTCAATTTTCCGAAAAGGATGCGCATGTTCTTCGTTGAGTAGCTCAAGGCCTGCCTTTTCACTACCTTGATCACTTGGTCGAGCAGACCTTGTCCTGCAAGCTTCAGCCGCTGATCGAGAACCAGAACCGAAGGATTGAAGAGATTCACGAGGTTGGCCAGGCCCAGTCCCAGGTAATTCGCTGCCTGCTCAACAATGGCGGCGCAAGCCTTGTCGCCGGCTTTTGCTGCGCTCAGAATCATCCATCCGGAAACGTTCGCAGGATTGCCGCCGGCGAGCGCCAAGACTTCAGAGCCACCTCCATCCGCAATGGCTTTTTGGATTCTCGTTTGGATCGCGGCTGCTCCAGCGATCGCTTCCAGGCAACCGAAGCTTCCGCATTTGCAGGCCGGACCCTCCTCGATCATGTGAGTGTGCCCCAGTTCGCCGGCGGCATGCCTTGCGCCATGCATCAGTTTTCCGTTGCTAATGATTCCAGCGCCGATTCCGGTCTTGCCATACTCCACGTAAATCATGTCATCCGCCATCGCGCCGGCGCCGAGGGTCCTCTCTGCCACGGCTTTGGCGCCGGCGAGATTCACGACCATTACGGGGGCTGAGAACATCTTTTCAAAAAAATGGCGAAGCGGCACTTGGTTGAGGAACTCAATCGTGGAAGACATCACCATCGTGCCTTCCTGGCTGTTTACCACCCCCGATCCGGCAACGCCGATTCCGAGAAGCGATTGCTCGTTGATGTCCGCTTGTTTGATGGCTTTGCGTGCACACGACAGGAGTTGTTGCAGGAGTTCGTCTGTGCCCGAGTCGAGGCGCGTCTCTTCCCGCGACATTGACACGATGCGCAGATGAAGATTCATTACTGCTGCGAGCACAGCTTCATCGTCAAACCCAATGCCAAGGACAAAACCGTGCTCTTCATTAAGCCGAAGCAAAACCTGTTTACGGCCTCTCGAATTATTTGACCGGCCCGCTTCGACAAGCCTTTCTTGCTTTAGCAGGTGGCGCACCAAGCCGGAGATTGCGCTGCGTTGAAAATGAGTAAGGTCATGGATCTCCACTTGGGAAAGAGGACCTAGCTTTCGAAGCAGAGCCTCGATTACAAGCAAGTCGCGTTCGCGCTGCGTCTTGCAGTGCTTCATTCGGTACATGCAGAAATCCCCCTGATGGTTTCCACACAAAATTCCGATACTAGAAGTAATTAGCTCCCTAGGGGAAGATTGTGCACTAATTAATTCTAAAAAGTAAAACAAATTGCTTGACAACGGGTTCCTTCCATTGTTAGCGTTCCCCCCAACTTGTCGAGGAGTATGGGGCGCTTTCCAACCGAGAGAGCGCCGCCGTCGGGCGAGGGCTCGGCTTGCAACAGTGCATGAGCAGCTTGGCATGACGCCATCAGTTCATTGAGAGCTAAGGAGGGCAGGGGTGATGTTTAGAATTAGACTGAGTGGTTTTTTTCTTTCCGTGTTTGTCCTCGGTTTCCTCTTGCTGGGATTCGTTCAGCGCGCCGACGCGCAGGTTTTGTTTGGATCGGTGAGCGGCACGGTGACGGACCAGAGCGGGGCGGGTGTGCCGAAAGCACACGTGACCCTCATTAATAGAGCCACCAGCGTTCAGAAGGAAGCGGACGCGGATGAGAGCGGCCATTACACGATTACAGACGTGCCGCCTGGGAACTACGATCTTAAAGTGACAGCCAGCGGGTTCAAGCCGCTCACACAGACGAATCTGTCAGTTTCAGTCAATACAGTCACCAATGCCGATGTCAAGTTACAAGTTGGGGCCGTGTCCGAGCAAGTCACAGTCGAAGCATCAACTGTGACGTTGCAGACGGAGAAGACCGACCTTCACACCGAGCTCACGGAAAAAGCCATCTTGGAAATGCCGCTCAATCAATACCGGAATTACCAGACGCTGATCAATCTTGTACCTGGCGCCACACCTGGAGTCTTTCAGAACGCTATCGCTGATACGCCGGAACGCGCCTTAAGCACGAACATTAACGGCACCAATCGCAACAACAACAACACGCGCGTGGACGGCGCCACCGATGTTTTCGTCTGGCTGCCTCACCACACTGTCTATGTGCCCCCCGCAGAGACCATTCAGGAAGTCAACATTTCCACGAACAATTTTGACCCCGAACAAGGCATGACCGGCGGCGCAGCCGTTACGGTGATCACTAAATCGGGCACCAATCTATTCCATGCCACCTTATTTGAATACCATGCGGACCAGGCGCTGCGCGCCAGGCAGTTTTTCGAGACCCCTGCCAGTAGCCCGCGCAAGGGGAAAAGCATCCTCAATGATTTGGGCGGCACATATGGAGGCCCAATCAAGAAGGACAAGCTGTTCTTCTTCGGGAGTTACGACGGGACGTTTGAACGCGACAATCGCCAAGTGTCTACGGGCCCTCTAGCTGGTATTCAAACCGTGCCGACTGCTCCCCTCCGTGCAGGAGATTTCAGCGCCATTACGACCAAAATTTACGATCCTGCGACTGGAGGGGGCAATCCCAGCGCTCGCACCCAATTTATCGCCTCGTCGAATTCGAGCAGCCCGAACTTTAATGCTGCTTGTACGAGCGCGAGCGGCTGTCCCAACATGATTCCGACGGCTCGGCTTAGCTCCGTTTCGACGCAAATCTTGGGTCTGGTCCCGCTGCCGAACTTGCCGGGCGACACTGCGAACTTTTTCTCGTCGGCTACGCAGCGCCTAACGCGTCACAATTTCGACGGCAAGATCGACTGGAATCGAACCGGCAAGCACAATATTTTCGCCAAGTACAGCGCTATGAGATCCGTCTTTCACGGCGTACCCAACCTTGGTAAAGCCATTGGAGACTGTGCCTGTGACGGCGGGTTGGGAGACTTTCATTCTCTTGTGCAGCTTGTAACCGTGGGACACACTTTGACCCTTTCTCCGACGCTTGTCGTTGATGGAAACGTCGGCTTCACGCGCATGAGCGAATATGGCCAGACGCCCGACTTTGGCACGAATATTGGGCTTAGCGTGCTGGGGATTCCAGGCACTAACAACCCGAACGACCTGCGGGACAGCGGTATGCCGTTTTTCGCCATCTCCGGCTATGCCAATATTGGCAACCCTGAGGGTTGGAATCCCGCCTTCCGCAACGACTGGAGCTTTACCAGCAACCACAACGTTCGTTGGTCCCACGGCAAGCATCAAGTTAGCGCCGGGACAGACATCGTTCATCACCACCTCAACCACTGGCAGCCCGAATTGGGCGCCGGCCCGCGCGGAGAGTTCGACTTCGGTGGCGGCCCGACGGCATTGGCGGGAAGCGCTGCTCCTGACCGATTCAATGCTTTGGCCGAGTTTGAGCTTGGCCTCTTCGGTGAGCTGAACAGCGGGGCTGGCAGCAATATCGGCGCGGGGAGGAGCGAGCAATTCATTAAGGCCACTGCCCGCGAATGGCAATTTGGCTGGTTTGTTGGAGATCGCTACCGGATTACGAATAAGCTCACCGTTAACCTGGGCTTGCGCTATGAGTATTATCCCCTCATGACACGCAATGGCGCTTTCACCTTCGACCGTTATGACTTCACGACAAACCAAGTGCTGCTCGGCGGAATCGGCGGCAACTCCGACAATCTCGGTGTCACCACAAGCAAAAAACTCTTCGCGCCGAGAATTGGCCTAGCTTATCAGATTAATACTAATACCGTGGTGCGGGCCGGCTTTGGAATTACCGTCGACCCGTTACCTCTGGCCAGACCGCTCCGTGGGTTTTACCCACTCACCGTGGGTTCCAACTTCACGGGAATAAACAGCTTTAGTCCGTACGCGTCCCTTTCGAGCGGCATACCTGTCATTTGCTGCAGCAACATCAACATAAGCAGTGGGAGCATCACGCTTCCTGGCGCGGCGCTGGAGAGAAGCACTGGCACTGGTTTGCTGAAGCGTGGTTACATCGAATCCTGGAATCTCGTGGTTGAGCGCAAGCTCCCTGCTAACTTTCTTGTTTCCGTCGGATACGTCGGCACACAGACGGTTCACCAGTTCGCTGACCGCAATGTCAACGCTTCCCTTCCAGGCACAGGCCAGTTAGGGCAGCCGCTGAACTGTGCTGTACCCAATTATGCAACGGGAACCTGCACGACCCTAAAGTTCGGACGCACCGCCGAAACCGACCTTTGGCAGGGCTATCTGAGCGCTAACTATCACGCGCTCCAGGCTTCCATCAATCGCCAGTTCTCGCATGGCCTGATGGTCAAAGGAGCGTACACCTATTCCAAGGCCATTGACTTCACGGATGACGATGGATGGGCTTCCCTGGCTTGGAACGATCCCAGTGTCTTTCGGCGTAATCGCGCCCGAGCAGGTTTCGATACTCCTCATATCTTCCAACTCGCTTACATCTACGAACTGCCCGTCGGGAAGGGCAAACAGTGGGCTAGTGGCGAAAGTGTTGTTGCCAAGATTCTGAGTGACTGGCAGGTTAGCGGAATATTCAGCGCCATTCACGGCCAGCCATTTTCCCTCACGGCCTCTGCTTCCTCGCTGAACGCTGTCGGTCAGCGGCAGACTCCTGATCAAGTCGGGCCCGTCAAGAAACTTGGAGGAATAGGGACAGGTCAACCGTTCTATGACCCAACGGCCTTTTCGGCCGTGATCCGCCCAGGAACAGGCCCAAATCCTTATGGCGATGTCGGCCGCAACACTCTGTTTGGGCCTGGCAGTGTGAACATGGACTTCAGCCTGTTTCGGACCTTCAATCTCACCGAGCGGCTTAACTTGCAGTTCCGCACGGATGCAGCCAATTTCTTTAATTCACCACATTTCAATAATCCGACTGGATCGCGCAGCAGCGGGAATTTCCTGATAATCACCAGTGCCAAGAATGACGAGCGGCAGTTCCGGTTCGGCCTGCGGCTTGCGTTCTAATTCGTAGAACTTCAGCCCGGGGCACGCTACGGCGTGCCCCGGCCTTTAAATTCGATTCTCCGGCCCTCAGGATGATAGTGTTTTTCTCCCGATGAGTGCTAAAACCCACAGCCCAGTGAAGGCGGAGGCTTTGCCGTGAAGAGATGGAGTGGCATTTTCGCAGCGATCTATTCCTCGGACTCGGCACGGCAGCCCAGGCTCCTCGTGAAAGCAGCTGGGTTGCTCTCTTCAATGGGAAAGACTTGAGCGGCTGGAAGAAGAATGGCGATGAAAAGTGGGTCGTCGAGCAAGGAACCATCCTCTGCGAAAGCACGGCCAACAAGTACGGATACCTGACCACGGAAAAAACGTATCGGGATTTCACGCTGCGCCTAAAATTCAAAGGCGAGGCCGAGGGCAACAGCGGCGTATTCGTTCATGCCAAGATTACGGGAATCGACCCACAGCATGGTCCGGACATTGAGGGGATGCAGGTGGAGGTCGACCCGAACATAGGCAAGCACACGGGCGGGCCATACGAAAGCGGCGGGCGTGGCTGGGTGGAGCAGCCCACGCCAGAAGGCGAGCAGGTGCTGAAGCCTGGGAACTGGAATGAGCTGGAAGTGTCCGTGCATGGCACCCACATCGTTACGCAGCTCAATGGCGCAAAGATTGTGGACTTTACGGACCCGGCGCCCAAATTCGCAGATGGGGTCATCGGCCTGCAGATCAACACCGGCGGCGGCGTGAAAATGCGGTGGAAGGACATTTCCATCAGAGAGCAATAAGAAATAAGAAGAGGAGTCTTTGTTTGGCACAACCGAACCTATGCACAACAGGCAACCATGAATAAACGGAATCGCCGTGCTTTTCTGCAAGCGTCCGCAGCAGCGGCCTTGGCCGCGCCTCTCGGCGGAGTAGCGATCGCCGCAAAAGACGCGTCCGTTCCTGGTGTTTTGCCCGCGGAGATCCTTAATCCTGCGCAAAACGCGCCTACAGTTGCCGCCAATGAGGGCAAGAAGCCGCTGCGGCTCGGTTTGATTATCGGCATCGGCAAGGATCCCGACGCGGCCATGGCCAAGGTGCGCGACCTTGGGCTGCCCACGAGCCAGGTCTTTGTGGACGAGTTTGGACCGGAGATTGTTGGCCGGGTGCGTCAAGCCCTAGAAAAACACCAGATCGAGGGGACGTCTGTTGTCGTTGGTGGACCGGGTGAAGAAGTTTGGGACTTTTATCAAGGGCCGCTGACGATTGGCCTGGTTCCGCGCGAGACGCGTGCGGCGCGAATCGCGCACATCAAGAAGGCGTCGGATTTCGCCAAACAATGCGGCATCGCGGCGGTGCAGACGCACTGCGGATTCATCCCCGAGAATCCAAACGATCCAGTTTACAAGGAAGCGATCGCGGCGATGCGAGAGGTCGCCGCCTACTGCAAGAACAACGGCCAGAATTTTCGGTACGAGACCGGCCAGGAGACGCCTATCACGCTGGTGCGCGCGATTCAGGACGTGGGCCTGGACAATCAGGGCGTCAACTTCGATCTCGCAAACCTGATTCTCTACGGCAAGGCCAATCCCATCGATGCCATTGAGCTCCTTGGCCCTTACGTGCAGGGAATCCACGCCAAGGACGGGTTGTTCCCTTCGAATCCGAAGGAACTCGGCAAGGAAGTTCCTATTGGCAAGGGCAAAGTAGATTTTCCGCGCATCATCGAGCGACTGAAGCAACTGAACTATCGCGGGGCCGTCACCATTGAGCGGGAGATTTCGGGGCCAAAGCAAGTGGAAGACGTTCGCGATGCGAAGACATACCTGGAAAAACTAATCGGGTAGCTTGCAGACGCAGGAGGACAACATGGCAGGGGAAACAAAGCGGCCAAATTTCTCGAATGAAGTCGACCGCCGAAAATTCATTAGCGTAGCCGCGGTTACGGCCGGGGCGATGTTACTCAAGCCGGCGTTGGTACGCGGCACGGCCGCGAATTCCGCAGTCCGCGTGGGCCTGCTCGGTTGCGGCGGGCGCGGCACGGAGGACGCGTCAAATATGGTTGACACCGGCGGCGCTCGCGTTGTCGCGCTGGCCGACATGTTCCAGGATCAACTTGACAACGCCAAGAAACACTTCGACGAGATGCAGCAGGCCAAGGACTATGCGGCGATTGATGCTTCGCAGGTCTTCGTTGGCTCTAACGCTTTTAAGCAGATGGCAGCCTCTAAAGAAGTGGACGCCGTGGTGATCGCCACACCGCCTTATTATCATCCTCAGCATTTGGAAGCGGTCGTTGCTAGCGGAAAGCATGTCTATTTGGAGAAACCCGTGGCTGTGGACGTGCCGGGCGCATTAAAGGTAATCGAGATCGGCAAGCGCGCGGAAGGCAAAATCAGCCTGGACGTTGGATTCCAGATCCGCGATTGCCCCCCGTTCGTGGAACTGGTGAAGCGTATCCACAACGGGGCGATCGGTAGTATTGTCTGCGGAGAGGCGCACTATCTGGCGGGTTACATCGACAGGCCACCCTGGTCCAACGCAGCTCCCGTCGAGAAACGGCTGCGCAACTGGGTTTACGACCGCGTCCTTTCCGGCGACATCATCGTAGAGCAGAACATTCACGTCATTGACATTTGCAACTGGGTGCTCAAGAACCATCCGTTGAAGGCATCCGCGACGGGAGGGCGGCAGGGCCGTCCGACGAATGATGGCGATGTCTATGGCAACTACAACGTCATCTTCCACTATCCGGATACCGTGGACGTGACCTTCAGTTCTACACAGTTCGCCAAGGGCTGGTGGGACGTAACTGAACGTTTCTTTGGCACAAAAGGCACATCGCAATCTCCATACACAGGACCGCTCGGCATTTGGGGCGACGAACCTTGGCAATCTCCGCAAACCGTTAAGCCCGGCGCCGAGCAACAAGCATTTTCTGTGACGGGAAGCTTCACGTCCAATTTGGAATTCGCTGACCGCGAGAAAAAGAAAGCGTTCGTGGAAAGCATCACCAGTGGGAATTTTCATAACCAGGCCGCTAAAGGGTCCGAATCCGCGCTTTCCTGCATGATGGCGCGTACCGCGGCGTACAAAGGAAACGAGGTCACGTGGGAGGAAACCATGAAATCCACCGAGGTGTGGGACCCGAAAATCGACTTGAATAAACTGCGCTGAGGTGAACTTATGCGTCATCCATCGCGTCGCGAGTTCTTGAAATCCTCGGCTACGGCCGTCTGCGCAGCGAGTTTCGGCCATGGAGCATTGGCCAACTCGCAGGCGGCATCCTCTGCGCCTCCTCCCTTTCCCCCAACACTCTCTATCAAGAAGGGCGTCTGGTTCGAAATGTTGCCCGCGAAGCTGAGCACCGCGGACCGCTTTAAACTGGCGCGAGACGTCGGCTTCGAAGTCGCGCAGGTACCGACAGAACCAGATGAGCGAAAGGCGGAGGAAATCAAGGAAGCCGCCGAGGCAGCGAACATCCGAATCGATTCTGTGATGAACATGGATCATTGGAAGTATCCATTGTCATCGAGCGACCGTGCGGTCGTGGAGAAGAGCCTCGCAGGTATGCGCACCTCTCTGCACAACGCCAAGCTCTGGGGTTCGGATGCCGTATTGCTTGTCCCAGCAGTGGTGAATCCCCAAACGTCTTATCATGACGCCTGGACGCGCTCACAAAAGGAAATTCGCACGCTGATTCCGCTCGCGGAGGAATTGAAAGTAGTTATTGCCATCGAGGAAGTTTGGAACAAGTTTCTCCTGAGTCCGCTCGAGATGGCCAACTACATCGACGAATTTCAGAGCCCTTGGATTAAGACCTGGTTCGACGTAGGTAACGTGCTGCTCTACGGGTATCCACAGGATTGGATTTACACTCTTGGAAACAGAATCGTCAAGGTGCACCTCAAAGATTTCAAACGCAAGAAAGACGGATACGCCTGGGTCAATCTGGGTGACGGGGACGTGGATTGGCCCGCAGTACGGCAAGCGTTTGGCGACATAGGTTACTCTGGCAGCGCGGTAACTGAGCTCGAAGGAGGCGACGAAAAGTATCTCCGTGACGTGTGCAAGCGGTTCGATCGGTTAGTCATCGGCCGCGGTTGAGTGCCTATGCGAAAAGATCCGCGCAATTCCCGCGCAAACTCTGATGTGGGTCTCTGCCCTTGATGTTTTCTCGAAGAGATTTCCTTGGCGGCGTCTGTACCTTTCTGCTCTCGCAGTTGACTAGAAAAAGTACGAACGCGAAGTCCTCGTCCGCACTTTCGCCTATTCGATTTCGAGAGATTGCCCAACATGCTGGTTTGGACTTCGTGCTTCAGAACAATCCGACACCGCGTAAGCACATGATCGAAACCATGGCGGGCGGGGTTGCGGCCTTTGATTACAACAACGATGGACGGATGGACATCTTTTTCACAAATGGTGCGTCAATTCCTTCGCTGGAAAAGGATTCGTCGAAGTTTTTCAACCGGCTCTACCGGAACGATGGTGGTATGAGATTCACCGATGTCACGCAGGAAGCCGGGGTCGCTGGCGTCGGTTATTCGATGGGCGCTGCGGCGGCGGACTACAACAATGATGGCTATAAGGATTTGTTTGTTGCAGGCGTCTACCGGAACATTCTTTATCGCAACCTGGGCAACGGAAAGTTCGAGGATGTGACGGAGAAAGCGGGAATCAAGAGTGACAAGTGGTCGGTTGCCGCCGGCTGGTTCGACTACGATAACGACGGCTGGCTGGACCTGTTCGTGGTCAATTACGCTCATTGGACTACCGGTTTTGACCGCTACTGCGGTGAGCGCGACCGCAATCTGCGTGTTTACTGCCACCCCAAGTATTTCGAAGGATTGCCCAACACACTCTACCGGAACCGCCGCGATGGAACCTTCGAGGACGTCACGGCGAAAGCTGGCATTGAAGGCCACATCGGGCGCGGCATGAGCGTCGCTTTTGCCGATTATGATGACGATGGATTCTCGGACATTTTTGTCACGAATGACAATTTGCCCAACTTCCTGTTCCACAATCGAGGTGATGGGACGTTCGAGGAGGTAGGGCTCCAGGCTGGCGTGGCGTTAACTAACAATGGGCTGCCCGTGGCCAGCATGGGAGCGGACTTTCGCGATTTTGACAATGACGGCCTTTGCGATCTCAGCGTTACGGCCTTGGCGGGCGAGACGTTCCCCTTGTTTCAGAATCTAGGCAAAGGCTCGTTCCAGGACGCGACCCACAAGAGCCGGTTAGCGGCGCTCTCCACGACGCGCAGCGGCTGGAGCAACGGCTTCTTCGATTTCAACAATGACGGGTGGAAGGACCTGTTCACGGCCAACTCCGACGTCAACGACTTGATTGATCTTTTTGGATCCACGCACTACAAACAGCCCAACAGTCTCTTCGCGAATCTTGGAAACGGCACGTTCCGCGACGTTTCTTTGGAAGCGGGCTTTGATCTTGCGCGTGCGCACCGCGGCAGCGCCTTTGCGGACTTTGATAACGATGGAAAAATCGACGTGGTCGTTAGCGCCCTTGGTGAGCCGGCGGAACTTTGGCAGAACGTTAGCCCCGACGCGAACCACTGGCTGAGCTTGAAGCTGACTGGGACGCAAAGCAACCGTGACGGGATCGGCGCAAAGGTCCGGCTGGGCAATCAGGTCAATCACGTCACCACAGCGGTAGGTTACGCTTCGTCGAGCCCCTCAACAATACACTTCGGGACCGGCAAGCTGGGGAAGATTGACCGGATCGAGATTCGCTGGCCAAGCGGCACAGTTCAGGTGTTGCGAAGCGTCGCGACCAACCAAGTCCTCGAAGTCCACGAGCTCTCGAAATAGTTTGTACACTTCCCACCAGTTACGGAGCTGTGATCTCCGTTTCCCGCTTGGCAGACTCACGCACGGCCGCATCCGAGCGTTGAATCGCCTGATACTCAGCAAGGGTTTTCTTGGCAAGTTCGGACTGGCCACTCGCCTGGTAGGCCTGCGCTAGCTGGTAATGCAGGCTTTCATCATCATCGGTGCGCAGCGCTGCCTTTAGGTGGGGGATTGCTTCGACGGGCTTTCCAGCGGCCAGTTCGGCTCGACCTAAGGATTTGTGTGCAGCTAGGAATTTTGGGTCGCGAACTACGGCGCGCTTGAGCAGGGGGATCGCTTCTTCAACGCGCTGCAAATCGAGCAGCGTGTCACCCACAAGGTAAGTTAACTCCGCCGATGCGGGCTGCTGCCGGAGAAGGTCCTGAAGCACTGGTAGGGCCGCGCCGTAGTCCTTCCCAAGCTTTAGGCTGATGGCGAGCTGTTTCTTGATCTCCGCCCTAGAAGGTGAAAGCCTCAGCGCTTCGCGCCACTCGCGGGCGGCCTCGCTGTATTTTTTTTTACTGTCGTAAATGCGGGCTTTAAGCTCGTGCAGCTCCGCAGAAGGCGGTAACTGACCGAGCCTGGTGAAGGCGTTGATTGCCAACTCGTTGTAGGCTCTTGACCGCCAGTAAAACGAGTCCGCCGTATTGTCCTCTTTTGCAGTGGCGATCAACTCGTTGTAGCGTCCCGCCTGGTAATCACATTCCTGCGTCTGAGCGCGACAGTCCGGCGAGGGAAGTGACTCTTTTTTTTCTTCCGCTTCTGCCCAATCCGGATGTCCGGTTTGCCGATAAATCTCTGCTACCGGCTTGTGAAGGCCGCGCAACGTCGGTTTCGCTTCTAGCGCACGACGATAAAGATAAAACGCGCTCGAGAATTGCTGTCCTCGCAAACGCGTTTCCGCTAGTAGACTCAGAGAGTAGGAAGATTGTGGAGCAGCCTCTTGCAATTTGTCGAAAGCGCGGCCAGCAAGCGCTTCATAAGAACGCCCAAGTCCATACCAGGCCTGCGGGCTTTCGGGATCAAATTCAGTGAGCTTCTGATATTGCCACGTTGCCTCTTCGATTCGGTCCAGGGAAAGCAGTGCACCCGCGAGCATTTGGCGCGCCTCCCGGTGGTCCGGCTGCAGATCCAGCAGAATGTTGAGCGCTTCAACGCCTGCGGCCGTCTCGCCCAATTGCAGACGAGCGGTCGCCAGGAAGAGCCATGCCGGAGCTAGGGCGGGATCAAGCTTGACCACCGCCTCCAATTCCGGGATGGCCTCGCGCTTTTTGCCAGCCATGTGCAGTGCCATGCCCAGATTTAGCATCAGGCCTGGGTTGTTGGGCACGGCCTGATTCAGCTCGCGGTAGAGAGGAATGGCCTGCGCAAAATTACCTTCCGCCATCAACTGCTTGGCGCGCTGGGACTTAAGCGCCAAACTGTCCGTCTGCGGGAGACCGCTCGATTGTGCCGGGATCGAAACTAGGCAAAGGAGGGCCAATCCCGTAGTTCTCATAATGACCCGAAACATCAAGCACGACCTTCGATACGAATTATAGCCAGATGAGGTGTCGGCCGTCATACGCCGGAAAAGGGTATTGTGACTTGAAGCGTACGTTCTGCACGACTGAGCACTTTTGCACACCTTCGTTCAATATCTCGGCACCTTAATTGAACAGTAACGAAATAACGACATTAGGGTATTTCCCTAGATAGCTTCGTAATCGTGTGCACCCTAGGATCGGAGCAGCAAGAGCCCTTAATGCCCCCCTCTTGAAACCGGCGCAAAAAGGACTCAGCTCCAGAGGTGAAGTGAACATGGCCTACTACAGCGTGCACAGTACTAACCCAAGAGAGAAAAACCAGCTGAGCATCCGACGCCCCACGCAGATCGAACGGCGTCGCGCACCCGCCATCACTTCGTAAGCGCCGTGGAAATGATCAATGTAGAATCACGGAAGCAACTCATTTCCCTTACTCGCAACTTGAGTCTCTGCGGTTGCTTCGTCACAGTTAGGGTTCCTTCCCCCAAGGGGACAAGAGTTAGCCTGAAAATCTCAAATTCGAAAGCGAACTTCTCCGCTGTAGGCGATGTGACCCATAACCTGTTCGACGAAGGGATGGGCATCGAGTTTCTTCCGCAGGGTGGGAACGCCGGGATAGAGCTTCCGCGCTTCGTCCAAAAGCCGAAACAGGTCATCCACAACGTTTTCTTGAGTGCCGCGAGAGCGATGCAGCAGCGAAGTGATGAGGTCCTGAACATCGGGGTGGTTTGGGAGCGCTTCGTACGAAGCGCTCCGGATGAAGCTGATAAGCAACATCGAGCACGGCTTGACGTTGC
>Ga0209472_1000446_pt1 | contig 24823 bp, 19 predicted proteins | sample GraSoiAngelo_130_FD_185887 | JGI IMG/M metagenome (GOLD analysis project Ga0209472, IMG submission 185887) | Grasslands soil microbial communities from the Angelo Coastal Reserve, California, USA - 14_0929_02_20cm (SPAdes) (version 2) | ecosystem: Environmental > Terrestrial > Soil > Grasslands ...
GCAAATACATCCACCAATGAGAAATCAAAACACTGTATTGCTGCAGGCTTGAGAGCAGGTTGCCCCAGCTCGGCATCGGCTCAGGTACGCCCAAGCCGAGAAACGACAGCGTCATCTCCGCCAGCACGTATTGTGGTATCAGAATGGCCGCCTGTGTCAAAAGCACACTGGAAGTTTCGGGCAGAATGTGGCGCCGGAGCAAGTATCCGTTGGTTGCTCCGAAGCCCCGAGCGGCGCGGACAAAGTCGCGTTCCTTGGCGCTGAGTACCACGCCACGAACGAGCCGGGCCGGCCGTGCCCAGCCCACAGTTCCGATTATAACGATGATCAGGAAGAAAGCTTTGAGCGGGCTTACCGCCAGCGGCAGGAAAGCGCGTATTGCGAAGAGGAGGTACAGCCAAGGCAACGCCATGAAGAGTTCAGCTAGGCGCATGAGCAGGGTATCTCTCCAACCGCCGAAGTACCCCGCTACGGCGCCAATGCACAAGCCAATGAACAACGTGATTCCCGCGCCCAGCAGGCCTGCGACCAGAGACACCTGCCCACCGAATAGTAGCCTCGAAAGCTGGTCGCGGCCATAAGCATCTGTGCCGAGAAGGTAGATTCGCGCGTTCTCGGCGCCGAAAAGGTGCCTTCGGCACGACAAGAATCCGAACAAGCGGTAGTAGTCTCCACTTGGAAGAAATTTTACGGGCCGAGGATCCGTTATGTCTTCCTCATATTGGTCGAACGAGCCTACACGCAATTTCGGCGGATAGACAAAAGGCCGGGCGTGGAGATGGCCTTGGGCATCCACAAGATGAACCCGCATGGGCGGCAGATACGGGTACTTGCGATCTTGCACCGCTGGATCATACGGAGCAAAGAAACCCGCACAGACCACAGTCCCATGGAGCGCGCCAAGGGCAAGAAGCCATCTCGTAAGAGCGCGCTGCATCTTCATTGTGCGTTGCTCTCTGTCCGGATTCGGGGATCCGCCCAATAAAGAAGTAAATCGGCGAACAAATTTCCTCCGACCAGGAAAAATGTCGAGAAAAGGATACCTCCGATAACTACGTATAGATCGCGCGCCAGAATGGCCTCCAACAATAGCGGGCCCAGGCCCGGCCAGCTCATCACAACTTCAATGAGCAGCGATCCGCTCAACAACATACCGATGCTAAAACCAAACAGAGATATAAGAGGATTCGCCGCGGCCGGAAGCGCGTAGCGATATAGAAGCGTGCGTTTCGGGATCCCATGCCCCAATGCGGCGAGAAGAAACGGGGCGTCGAGAATGTCCGCAATGGCTGCACGAACATGACGAAAGAGCAACGGCAGAGTTGAAAGCACGAGGGCCGTGACGGGCAAAATCATGTGCAAGGCCACATCGCGCAGTTTATTGAAGGGCGAGAGAGTTTCAAAACCGACAGACGCCATTCCTCCCGTCGGAAACCATCCGCTTCGTACAGCAAGCACCAAGAGTCCAAGAGCAAGCGCCAGGTCGGGGATTACCAAGAGCATCGCGGTTCCCCAAGAGAGCAAGCGGTCCGGCACTCGCCCCATACGTTCCGCGCTCCATGTCCCGAGTGGTAGAGCGATCGCCCAAGCAAGCAGCGTGGATGTGATTGTCAGGAGCAGCGTGTTCCCCGCGCGCACCAGCAGAAGTGGCGCTACGGGACTGTTGTAAGCGAAAGAAAATCCCATCTCTCCGTGAACTAAGGAACTTAACCAGGATACATATCGAAGAGGAAGCGGTTTGTCGAGACCGTATTGAGCACGCAACGCTGCTATTGTCTCCGGCGCAATCTGCGGGTTCATACGCATTTCGTCGAAGTACGTTCCGGGAGCCAAGGCCGTGAAGAGAAACGTAAGAACAGACACTCCAGCCAATAAGAGCAAGGCGTGACCGAGCCGGCGCAGCAAGTAGCGCATCATTGCTCCAACAACGGCGGAGCGAGAGTGAGTCTAGGCACGGCTGCCAGCAGTTGACGGGTGGTTTCCTGCTCTGGCTGTTTCAAGATTTTTTGTGCCCGTCCCTGCTCAACGATCCTGCCACGGTCCATGACGGCGATCTCGTCAGCAAGTTGAGCTGCCATGGCCAGGTCATGCGTAATGAACAGATACGTCATTCCCAGAGAGCCTTGCAACTCCACCAAGAGGTTTGCTATTTGCGCCTGCACGGAACAGTCAAGAGCCGAAAGCGCCTCATCCAGAATCAGAAGCTTGGGTTCGAGTGCCAATGCACGAGCGATGGCCAGCCTCTGACGCTGGCCGCCGCTCAACTCCGTCGGAGAGCGTTCCACAATGTCTGGAGAAAGACCAACTCGTTCGAGCAACGAAGAGATGCGCCGGTCTATTTCTTCGCGTGTGAATTTGCGCTGCAGAATCAACGGCTCAGCAAGTACCTCCATCACCCTCCATCTTGGGTTCAAAGAGCTTGCGGGATCCTGAAATATGACCTGAATTTGCGGGCGAATTTGCCGGCTCGCGCGTTCCTCAAGTTTGGCAATCTCTCTTCCCTCAAACCAAATACTTCCTGCCGTAGGGGATTCAAGACAGGCTAGACAAGCGGCAAGAGTGCTTTTGCCCGACCCCGATTCCCCGACTACTGCAAGAGTCGTCCCTGGAAAAACTGTGAGGCACACTCCATCCAAGGCAAGGAACTCCTCCGGAGTGCCAGCAAGACTCCGCTTCGCATAACGCTTCACCAGGTTTTCGACTCTCAGGAGTGGTTGCATGTTTTTGCCGATGGTCGCTTCAACTTTCATACTTGAAACAGGAAACCGTGTGAGACGCACTCAAGTTCACCGCTGCGGGCTCACGCTCCTTGCAAATGTCCATTTTCCCCGCGCATCTCGGTTCAAAAGGACAACCTCGGATGGGTAATGAGCGTGCGGAGTCGCCAAGTATTGCGGGCAGTTTCGTCTTTCGTGTATTTTCGGGCCTGTCGAAAACTGTAGGGATGGAGTGAAACAGAGCCTTTGTATAGGGATGGCGGGGCGACGCGAGCACCGTCTCAGCCGAACCGCATTCAGCGACCTTCCCGGCGTAAAGAACAAGCACACGATCGGCAAAGCCACAGAGCAGAGCTGGATTGTGTGTGATGAAGATCATCGCGAGACCCAGTTTTTCTCTCAGATTTCGAAATACTCCCAGGATTTCCATTTGCGTTGTGGGGTCGAGCGAGGCCGTCGGCTCGTCGGCAATCACTACGGAAGGGCCGCAGGCAATCGCTTGGGCAATCAGCACCCGTTGCCGTTGCCCTCCACTGAGCTGATGAGGATATGAGTGCGAAATGCGGTCTGCTTCTTCAGGAAAAACCTGGTCGAAAACTTGGCGCGTCTGTTCATTCAGCGCACTTTTTCCTAAGGAATCGTGAGCGGCCAATACCTGACGAACCTGTTCGCCAACGCGCATGGTTGGATGGAGAGCAAGTGACGGCTCCTGGAAAATGAGCGAAATGCGCCGGCTGCGGATTTGCCGAAGTTCATCGGCATTTGCCCTCAGGAGATCCGTCCCCTCAAACTGGACGGCCCCGCGAGTAATGCGTGCGTTGGCGGGAAGAAGCCGCACCAGCGATCCCGCAAGAGTACTCTTTCCGGATCCGGATTCGCCGAGGACGCCCATGATCTCGCCCGGCATGAGGCCAAAACTGACACCAGTCAAGGCCGGGCACAGTCCGCTTCCGCTGGAGCGATACGAAACATGGAGATCCTGGATTTCAAGAATGGCCTTCATGTGGTAGACCTGTTTTCGTCCACCTTCCAGTTTATGTTGAGGCAGGATCATCGAGCGAACAAGTCAAACATGATCGCGCGCCGGCCAAAGGTAGTTCTCTGCTACATGACCTGCATTCTGAGCTCGGAGTGCTTCCTAATAGCGTCAAACGCATACGCTGCGATTGTATACAAGGTTGACTCGACATAGACTGAAGTTAGTTCGTGGGGTTCCCTTTGCGTCCGTCTAGCAAGTTCTCCTGGCTCGCCCTCGCCGCCGCCGGTTTCCTGACTGGTGTCCTTTTCTTTGTTGTCGAAGAAATTCGCCAGCCTGCGACGAGTCTCCTGCTCTCGGATCTCCTGCAGGCCGCGATCATCCTCTGGGCCGTCTTCTGTTCGGTTTATGTAGCCAGGCGATCCTCGGCCTACTTGCGCCAACTTTGGATGCTTCTGGCCGCGGCGTTCTTCCTGGCCTTTGCCGCGCAAGCACTGGAGACCTATTATCAGTGTTTCGCTCACGCATCATCATTGACTCCCTGGCCCTCTGACATCCTTTTCCTCCTCTGGGTGACTCCTGCGGTCATGATGTTGCTTCCTCGCCCTGAAAAAGAGTCGGGAGCAATCGATTGGCAGCAGGTGTTGGACTTCGCCCAGATTGGAGTCGTGGCCCTCACCGCCTACCTTTATTTTTTCTATATCCCCTCTCGCTGGGAGGCGGAAGGGCCCCAGATGGTTCTCAAGATCAGTCGCCTGCAATTCATTCGCGACGCGGCGCTTGCCTCAGGTTTCTTGATTAGTGCCGTGACGGCCTCCAAGGATACCATTCGGGCCTTCTTCGGCAGGATGACCGGTATTTTCCTCGTGGCCGGAGCCTCTGAGGTTGTCTTTCTTCTTGCTCCGTACACGTCCCGGGCCGGTGCGGTTTGGACTGACGTCATCTGGTGCGCGCCCTTCTTGCTTGCGACTGTCATCGCCGCTACTTGGAACCGCGAAGAGGAATCCGTATCCCCCATAGTTAGCTCCCGATTTCGTACCATCATCGTCTCTCAGGCGTTGCCGATTCTCGTGCCTTTGTTGGTCCTTTTCATGGGCCGCCGCATCGCCGTGGAGCAAATGACCATCGCTTGGATAGCTATCACTGCCTCCTTCATGCTTTCTGCCACGCGTCTCATCCTAACGAATGAAAGGCAGCGCCGGCTTGCGGACGATATTCTCAAGGCCGAGCAAGCGCTACTGCGGTCGGAGCACATGTTTTCGACCGCGTTCCGTTTGAGCCCCGATGCGGTTGGCATCAGCACGATCCCCGGAGGCGAATTTCTGGAAGTCAATGACAGCTTCACTCTACTTACGGGTTATACACACAAAGAGACTCTTGGACGAACACCTCTGGAAATGAACTTGTGGAAGGACCCTGGTCGCCGGGTGGAGGTTATGGCCAAACTCCAAAAAGACTCGGAAGTCAGAGATGAGGAGTTTGTTTGCATGACGAAGTCCGGGGAGGTCCGCATCGCTCAGTTTTCCGGGACACTGATCGAATTGGATGGAAGGCCCTGTGCCCTGGTCATCGTTCGAGACATCACCGCTCGCAAGCAAGCCGAGGATGCCCTGCGCGCCAGCGAGGAGCGTTTTCGCACTCTAGTTCGAGATTTCCACGTCGGGGTCGTCTTGCTTGGACCGGATGCGAAAATCCAGTTTGCAAATCAGGTGGCACAACAATGGTTCGGGATTAGTCTCGAGGAGGCCAAGGGAAGGAACACTTCGCAACTTGATTTGATCTCAGTTCGCGAAGACGGAACCGAGATTCCGTTTTCGATGCGGCCTGGTCCGCGCGCAATAGAGACGCGGGAGCCGATTCAAAGTGAAGTGATCGGGTGGCGCCGCAAGGACTCAAACGAGATTCTCTGGACATTGGGAAACGCTGTGCCGCAATTTGGGGCGGACGGCTCCGTTTCCGCAGTCATCAACACGTTTACGAACATCACCGAACGCAAACAGGCAGAAGAGGCGCTACATCAGCTTTCCACGCGCTTGCTGCAACTGCAGGACGAAGAGCGGCGCCGCCTCGGCCGGGAACTCCATGACAGCCTGGCGCAAAGTGTCCTCGCAGTGAATTTGAATCTCGCTCAAGCGACGCGTTCTTTGACCGCTGTCGACGAACGCTCGCGCCATTCGCTTGCTGAGGCTAGGCGGGTACTCGCTGAAATGTCCCGAGAAATTCGCACGCTTTCCTATCTGTTGCATCCGCCGCTGCTGGATGAGCTGGGTCTGGTTTCCGCAGTGAAGGAATATGCCGAGGGATTTAGTGAGCGCAGCGGGATCAAGCTGGAGCTGGATGTACAGGCAGGATTTGGCCGCCTGCCACAGGAAGCGGAGACCGCGCTATTCCGCATCGTGCAGGAAAGCTTGGCAAACATTCAGCGGCACTCTGGCGCACAAACGGCCAAGATTCAGTTGCGCGGCGATTCTGCCAGCGTCAACCTCGAGGTCAGTGATCGAGGCTGCGGGATGGACAAGAAAGCCATCGAGCGCGGGAACGGCTCCGGAGCCCGTTTGGGCGTGGGAATTCTTGGCATGCGCGAACGAATGACGCAGCTTGGCGGAAAACTTGAGATTGAATCCAGTTCGTCGGGGACCACCGTGAGAGTTTCCATCCCTTTGAGGACCGAGGTTTCCAATGCCGGTTCGTATCCTCATAGCCGATGACCACCAGGTCGTTCGGACCGGGCTCCGCGCCCTCCTCGAATCCAAGTCGGGCTGGCAAGTTTGTGCGGAAGCCGCCAATGGCCGAGAAGCTGTCGAGAAGGCTGGTCAGCTCAAGCCCGATGTGGCCGTGCTCGATATCGGTATGCCACTCTTGAACGGGGTCGAGGCCACTCGCCAGATTCGCAAAGTCTCTCCGCACACGGAAGTCCTCATATTGACCATGCACGATTCCGAAGTGTTGGTCCAGGAGGTTTTGGAAGCTGGCGCTCACGGTTACATTCTCAAGGACGATGCGGATCGCAATCTGGTCGCCGCCGTCGATGCCCTTCGCCGCCACAAACCCTATTTATCCTCACGGGTCTCGGAAGCCGCCGCAAGTGCAGTGGGCTCGGAAGGCTCCTCGTTCGGTCGGTCTTCAAGAAGCCGCTTGACTCCGCGGGAGCGGGAAATACTGCAGCTTCTCGCTGAGGGTAAGAGCAATAAGGAAGTCGCCGACTTGCTGGGAATTAGTGTAAAGACAGCGGAGACTCACCGCGCCAACATTATGCTTAAGCTTGACTTTCACTCCATCACGGAATTAGTCCGCTATGCAGTTCGCAACAAGATCATTCAGAGCTGAAGCAACTTTGACTTCGCGTACGCGGAAACCTAATATGGAGTAAGTAGACCGAGCCGTCAAAAGTAGGCCACCCTGTAGACGTGATGCTTGCTCCGGTTCCCGTCAATCCTCAATTCCACGTCCAAACGAGCAGGTCGTTTCATTTTGGCGTAAAATCCCCTAACCCGTTTGGTGGCGCGGTGCATCTAAAATCTGACCTTGAGCCGCGGGCGCCCTCCTGCCCGCGACAGGAGCCAATGTGAGTCAGCCGAAGAGTCAACTGGACCCTGACCTGCTAAGCATCAATACCATCCGAACTCTGGCGATTGATGCGGTGCAACAGGCAAATTCCGGGCACCCGGGAGCGCCGATGGGCCTGGCCCCCGTGGTCTACGAACTTTGGCAAAAATTCTTGCGCTACGATCCCGCCGACCCCACCTGGCCGAACCGCGACCGCTTTGTTTTGTCGGCTGGCCATGCATCTATGCTGCTCTATGCCACGCTGCATCTTGCTGGAGTGCGAGCCGTCAATGCCAAAGGCGAAGTGACGAAGGATGCCGCCGTGCCGATGGAGGAGATCAAGCGCTTCCGTCAGATTGACAGCCGCACTCCTGGACATCCCGAATCACACTTGACCACTGGTGTTGAGACCACAACCGGGCCGTTGGGCCAAGGAGCCGGCAACAGCGTCGGAATGGCGATTGCCAGCAAGTGGCTGAGTGAAAATTTCAATCGCCCGGGCTTCGATATTCTTAATTTCAACGTCTACGCAATTTGCGGCGATGGCGATTTGATGGAAGGCGTGGCGTGCGAAGCCGCTTCGCTCGCGGGCCATCTGAAACTGTCAAACCTTTGCTGGATTTATGATAACAACCGCGTGACGTTGGACGGTCCGGCCGAGTGGTCCTTTAGCGAAGACGTGATGACGCGTTTTGTGGGTTATGGGTGGAACGTCACGCGCGTACACGATGCAAATGACCTGCGCATGCTCGGCCGAGCGTATGAGGTCTTCTCGAAAACGAGCGACCGGCCCACACTGATCGTGGTGGACAGCCATATCGGGTATGGATCGCCGCACAAGCAGGACTCCTACGAAGCCCATGGCGAGCCGCTGGGTGAGGCGGAAGTCAAGCTGGTCAAGCAGAATTACGGCTGGCCGGAAGATGCCAGGTTTCTCGTTCCTGAAGGCGTTTACGATCAGTTCAAAAATGGCGTGGGGAAGCGCGGCGCGGAAGTGCGCGCGGCTTGGAAAGCGAAATTCGAGGAGTACAAGAAAGAGTTTCCGCAGCTTGCCGATCAACTGAACCGCATGTGGAGTGGGCAATTGCCCGAGGGCTGGGACAAGGATTTGCCAAGCTTCCCGGCCGATCCCAAGGGTATCGCAACACGCGAATCGTCTGGCAAGACCCTGAACGCGCTAGCCAAGAATATTCCCTGGCTCATCGGCGGCTCGGCGGATCTGGCCAAGTCAAACAAAACAAACTTAACGTTCGACGGAGCCGGAGAGTTCTATCCGAATCAGTATCGCGGGCGCAACGTCCACTTCGGCGTGCGGGAACACGCCATGGGTGCGATCGTAAATGGCATGACATTGTCAAAGCTGCGCGCCTTCAGCGCCACATTTTTCAATTTCAGTGACTATATGCGGCCCAGCATGCGGCTGGGCGCGCTGATGGAAATCCCTTCGATCTATATTTTCACGCACGATTCGATCGGCGTGGGCGAAGATGGACCCACGCACCAACCCATCGAGCAGCTGGCGTCTTTGCGAGCGATGCCCAATATGCTGATCCTGCGGCCGGGCGATGCCAATGAAGTCGTGGAAGCCTACAAGGTGATCTTGCAGCACACACACGGACCTTCCACATTGGTGCTGACGCGGCAAGCCATGCCGACGTTTGACCGCACGAAGTACGCCCCCGCATCAGGCGTGGCGAAAGGCGCTTATGTTCTGGCGGACGCTGCGGGAGGAAAGCCGGACGTGATCTTGATGGCTAGCGGAAGCGAAGTTTCGCTCTGCGTGGACGCTTACGAGAAACTGAAGGGTGAAGGCATCAAGGCGAGAGTCGTGAGCATGCCCTCGTGGGAATTGTTTGAGCGGCAGGATGCAGCCTATAAGGAGAGCGTCCTTCCGGCGAGTGTGGCCGCGCGCGTTGCGGTAGAGATGGCTTCCGTATTCGGATGGGAACGTTACACTGGCCCGAAGGGCAAAATCATTGGCATGCGGAGTTTCGGCGCGTCGGCTCCGTTGAAAGACCTGCTGAAGAAATTCGGGTTCAGCACAGATAATGTGATAGCGGCGGCAAAGGAAGTCCTTGGAAAGTGACCGGCGATGAGACTTGTCATTGGTTCGGATCACGCTGGATTTCAGTTGAAAGAGGCCACGGGTGATCTATTGCGGTCACTGGGGCACGAAGTGCTGGACGTAGGCGCCTTCAATGAAAACCCTTCGGACTATCCGGACTTCGCCGAAGCGGTGGGACGCGCCGTGCTGGACGGCAAGGCGGAGCGAGGCGTGCTGATTTGCGGCAGCGGCGTGGGAGCAAGCGTAGCGGCAAACAAGCTGCCCGGGATTCGCGCCGGAATGTGCCATGACACGTACTCGGCACACCAGGGCGTGGAACACGATGACATCAACGTGCTGGTGCTCGGCTCGCGAGTGATTGGCGTGAAGCTGGCGGAAGATCTGGTGAAAGCGTTCCTGGGGGCGAAGTTTACAAACGAAGAGCGGCACGTGCGGCGCTTGGGTAAAGTGAAAGCGCTGGAAGCAAAGTTTGGAAAAACGTAAGGCATCTGTGGATTTCTGGTCTTGAGCAGACCAGCCGCCTCGGGGCGTACAATAGAGTCTTAGGTTTTTCTGATGGGCGAGGAGAATTAGCATGACCACAACAACAACGATTCCAGGCTTTTTGGCCAGCGGAGCGACGAATCCGCTGAAGGGGCTGCTGGCTTGTGGGCAGTCGCCCTGGATGGATTACATCCGCAGGGATCTGCTGACCAGCGGCGGATTGAAGAAATACATTGATAACGACGGGCTTCGCGGAATGACCTCGAATCCCGCCATCTTCGAAAAAGCCATCACCGGCAGCAATCTGTACAACGATATTCTGACTTCACCTGAAGCGAAGAAGCTGGACGCCAACGGCATCTTTGAAAAAATCGCGATTCGCGACGTGCAGGATGCGTGCGACATCTTCAAGCCCGTGTACGCGGAAACGAAGCGGCACGACGGTTACGTCAGTCTGGAAGTTTCCCCGTTTCTTGGGTTCGACACCAAGGCCTCGCTTGGCGAGGCTCGGCGCCTATGGAAGGCCGTGGACCGCCCGAACGTCATGATCAAAATCCCCGGCACGCCCGAAGGCCTCCCGGCCATACGACAGGCTCTCGAAGATGGAATCAACATCAATATCACGCTGCTCTTCGCGCAGTCCGCGTACCAGCAGGTTGCAGAAGCATTCCTTTCTGCTCTCGAAGCTCGAGCCGCGAAGGGTCAGGACGTCAGCCACATCGCGAGTGTGGCCAGCTTTTTCGTCAGCCGCATTGATACGCTCGTCGACAGCAGACTCGATGAAAAACTGAAGACCGCGACGGACCAGGCGCAAAGGTCTCTATTCGAGAGCCTCCAGGGAAAAGTGGCGATTGCCAACGCTCGGCTCACTTACAAGAAGTATCAGGAACTCTTCGGCGGCCCGCGTTGGAAAGCCCTGGCCGCCAAGGGCGCGCAGACGCAGCGTCTTCTGTGGGCCAGCACCAGCACCAAGAATCCAAAATATCGCGACGTGATTTATGTTGAAGAGCTGATTGGCGCCGATACCGTCGACACCATTCCTCCCGCGACATTCGACGCCTTCCGCGATCACGGAAGGCTTCGGCCCAGCCTCGGCGAAAACGTGGAAGGCGCCGCCAAGACCATGGCCGATCTGGCAAAGGCCGGACTCTCCATGAAAGAAGTAACGGACAAGCTGATGGTTGACGGTGTCAAGCTGTTTTCGGATGCTTTCAAGACCCTGTTGGGTGCTGTGAGCAAGACTGCAGGTGTTCCCGCGTGAGCCTAAACCGCCAGACCTACAAGTTACCCAGTTCGCTTGCAGGTGCGGTTGCCGCATGCATCGAAGACTGGAAAAGAAATAATAAAGTAGCGCGCCTCTGGCAGCGGGACGCTTCGCTCTGGACGGGAACGGACGAAAGCAATTGGCTCGGCTGGCTCACCATCGTTGACGAGCAGTTCGCGCATCTTGAAGTTCTGAAAAAAATTGCCACGGATGTGAAGAAGGCCCGTTTCAAGCATGCGCTCCTGCTTGGCATGGGCGGCTCCAGCTTATGTCCGGAAGTGCTGCGCATGACCTTTGGGAAGATCAAGGGATTTCCCGAACTGCACGTGCTGGACTCTACCGATCCCGCGCAAATCAAAGCCATCGAAGCAAATCTTGATCTCAAGAGCACGATTTGCATCGTCTCCAGTAAATCGGGGAGCACGCTGGAGCCGAATATTTACAAACAGTATTTCTTCGAACGTATAAAGGCCAAGGTGGGCGAGAAGGAAGTCGGCAGCCGTTTCATCGCAATTAGCGACCCGGCCTCCAAGATGCAACAAGTGGCGGAAGCCGACAAATTCCGAAAGATTTTTTTTGGCGTGCCGAGCATCGGGGGACGCTACTCTGCCCTTTCTAATTTCGGCATGGTCCCCGCCGCTGTGATGGGTCTCGACGTCTTGAAATTTCTGAAAAACACCAAAGAGATGGTGCAGGCTTGCGGTGTTACTTCGGCCGCCGATGCGAATCCTGGTGTGCTTCTCGGGGCGATTCTCGGCACCGCTGCGAATCAAGACCGGGACAAACTCACCATCATCACATCGCCGGGAATTTTTGACCTTGGAGCGTGGCTCGAGCAGTTGATCGCGGAATCCACCGGAAAAGCCGGCAAAGGCATCATTCCGGTGGATCGCGAGCGCCTTGCCAAGCCGGCCGCGTATGGCAACGATCGCGTCTTTGCTTACCTGCGGCTGGCATCAAAACCCAATAAGGCGCAGGATGCCGCGGTTGAGGCGCTTGAAAAAGTGGGTCATCCGGTCGTGCGTATCTCGCTGCCGAACATCTACAATCTCGGCCAGGAATTCTTTCGTTGGGAAATCGCCACTGCTGTCGCCGGCTCAATTATCGGAATCAACGCGTTTAATCAACCTGACGTCGAGGCCAGCAAAATCGAAACGCGCAAGCTCACCACCCAGTATGAGGCTACCGGAAGCCTGCCTCCGGAAGTGCCGTTTTTCGAAGCAAGCGGCATCAAGCTCTATGCCGACGAGAAAAACGTGGCCGCTGTGCACGGCCCGAACCTTGCTCACGTTCTGAGGGCCCATATTTTGCGGCTCGGCGTTGGTGATTATTTTGCCGTCCTCGGCTACATAACAATGAATGACCAAAATGAAAAAGCGCTGCAGGGCATGCGGCATGCGGTACGCGATAAGAAAAAAGTTGCAACGGTGCTCGGCTTCGGCCCACGATTCCTGCACTCCACGGGGCAGGCGTACAAAGGCGGGCCAAACAGCGGCGTCTTTCTGCAGATTACCTGCGATGATGCCAACGATCTCCCGGTACCGGGGCAGAAATACACTTTTGGTATCGTCAAAGCAGCTCAGGCCAGGGGCGATTTTGCCGTTCTCTCCGAACGTGGCCGTCGCGCCTTGCGCGCACATCTCGGAAAGAATCTGAAGGCAGGACTGGCCACTCTAACGAAGGCCGTGCAAAAAGCAATCGCATAGAACTGCAATCAACTTTTCTACTTCATGGAAGTTGTGAGGAGCGCGGACGATGCAACTCGGGATGATCGGGCTGGGAAGAATGGGCGCCAATATGGTCCGGCGCCTGCAAGAAAACGGCCACAAATGCGTCGTCTATGACCGCAGCGCGGATTCCGTCAAGCAATTAGAAGGTGAAGGTGCGTCCGGCTCGGCTTCGCTCGACGATTTTGTCAAGAAGCTCCAAAAGCCGCGGGCGGTATGGCTCATGGTTCCGGCGGCTGTGGTAGATTCCACGCTTCACGATCTGGTGAGCAAGCTCGAAAAGGATGACGTCGTCATCGACGGGGGTAATTCGTATTACATCGACGACATTCGACGGGCTAAGGAACTCTCTGCCAAAGGCATCCACTATTGCGATGTGGGAACGAGCGGCGGTGTCTGGGGCCTCGAGCGCGGCTATTGCCAGATGATCGGCGGCGAAACCGACGTGGTAAAGCACCTGGATCCGATTTTCAAAACGCTGGCGCCCGGCCGTGGCAACGTTCCCCGCACTCCCGGACGCGACAAAGTGGGCGGTACGGCCGAAGAGGGCTATCTCCACTGCGGTCCCTCCGGCGCCGGCCATTTCGTCAAGATGGTTCACAACGGCATCGAGTACGGTCTGATGGCAGCCTACGCAGAGGGCTTGAACATCCTTAAGCACGCCAACGCCGGCAAATCTCATCGCGAAGCTGATGCCGAGACTACCCCACTGCGCAATCCGGAGCACTATCAGTATGACTTAAATCTCGCGGACATCACGGAAGTCTGGCGCCGCGGCAGCGTTGTCGCGTCGTGGCTTCTCGACCTGACCGCCATCTCCCTTCTCGAACAGCCGACGCTCGAACGCTTTTCCGGCCGCGTTTCTGATTCCGGCGAAGGACGGTGGACCATTCTCGCGGCCATCGAGTCCACTGCGCCAGCGCCGGTACTGACGGCATCTCTGTTCCAAAGGTTCACGTCGCGCGGCGAAGATAATTTCGCGGCCAAAGTTCTGTCCGCCATGCGCTTTCAATTCGGCGGACACATCGAAAAAAAAACGGGGCATTAAGGATTTCGGCTGCCATCCGGCGGCCGAAGACAGGAAACCTCTCTCATGAGCCTGAACCATTCGGACATGAACCCCACGCCGTCCCCGTGTGTGATGGTCATTTTCGGCGCCACTGGCGATCTCACCAAGCGTAAGCTCATCCCCGCGCTCTGCAACCTCGCTCAGGACGATGTCCTGCCCAAACAGTTCGCAATCGTCGGCTTCGCCGGCAACGACTTTGACACCGCCAGCTTCCGCAAAATGCTGTCTGAAGAAATCCCCAAATTCGCCTCCGCGCCGCTCGATCCGAAGCTCTGGGCCTGGATGGTCGAGCGCATTTACTACGTCAAAGGAGATTTCCTGGAGGCGGAGACTTACAAGCGTCTGGAACAGCAAATCAACGAAGCTGACAAGAAACACAACGCTCTCGGCAATCGCTTTTTCTATCTGGCGGTCGCGCCCCGGTTTTTTTCCTCTATCGCGAAAATGCTGGCCCAGTGCTGTCTGTCAAAGGAGGAAATTGGGCACTGGGCGCGCGTGATTATCGAAAAGCCCTTTGGACACGATCTCGAATCCGCGAAGAAGCTCAATCAGGAATTGCAGCAGGTCCTGACCGAAAAACAGATCTACCGCATCGACCACTATCTCGGCAAAGAGACTGTGCAGAACGTCATGGTCTTCCGTTTTTCCAACAACATCATCGAGCCTCTGTGGAATCGCAATTACGTCGACCACGTCCAGATCACCGCCGCGGAAACCGTCGGCGTCGAGCATCGTGGCAGCTTTTATGAAACTGCAGGTGCGCTCCGCGACATGGTGCCGAATCATCTTTTTCAGCTCCTCACCATGACCGCCATGGAACCGCCGATTTCTTTCGATGCGGATGAAGTCCGCAACAAACAGGCGGAAGTGCTCCATGCCATTCAACCGCTCGATCCGGAAGAAGTTCTCACAAACATGGTTCGCGGCCAGTATGGCCCAGGCATGATCGACGGACAGCGCATCGTGGGCTATCGCAGTGAACCTGACGTGGCTCCTGGTTCAAATACGGAAACGTTCGTCGCCTTGAAACTATTGATCGACAACTGGCGCTGGGCCGGCGTGCCCTTCTACCTCCGCACCGGCAAACGCCTCGCGAAGCGCATGACGGAGATCGTCATCCAGTTCCGCCGCACGCCTTTCGTTCTTTTTCGCAACACCACGGTGAAGAATCTCGAAACCAACCGCTTGGTCATTCACATTCAGCCCGATGAAGGCATCTCTCTGAGCTTCGGCGCAAAAGTTCCCGGCTCCGTAATGAAGCTTGGTCTCGTGAACATGGACTTCGACTACTGCACCTATTTCGGCGCCGAACACAGCACCGGCTACGAGCGTCTCCTGCGCGATTGCATGGCCGGCGATGCCACGCTCTTTCAACGCGCAGACATGGTCGAAGCCGGCTGGAGCGTGATTCAGCCCATACTAGACGTGTGGCATGCTCTGCCCCCGCGTGGATTCCCCAATTATGCGGCCGGTTCTTGGGGGCCCATCGAAGCCGAAGAATTGCTCGAGAAGGATGGTCGCTCATGGCGCCGGCCGGGCGAAGAGGAAGTCGACAAGCGCGGCCGCACCGCCTTGCCGGACAGAGCCGGAATCATTACGTGAGAGCCGCGCGTTTGGATCGAGAAATGGGAATCCCTGCAAAGGCGGGCGTCGCATGACCGACGATCGCGCAAACGCCGACGCACGAATCCTGCAAGATGCCGCAAGAATCGCCAAGCGTGCCGCGGAAGAATTCATCAAATCTGCGAACGCCGCGGCGAAGGCGAGTGGTTCTTTCAGCATTTGCCTCGCTGGCGGCTCCACGCCAAAAGCTTTGTATGCACTGCTCGTCAGCGATCCACTCCGCGGGCAACTTCCTTGGGACAAAATGCAGTTGTTTTTCGGCGATGAGCGCCAAGTGGAACCGACCCATCCCGATAGCAATTTTCGGATGGCGACGGAGACCCTGATCTCCAAAGCACCGCTGAAGCCGGAACAAGTGCATCGCATCAAGGCTGAGAACCCAGACACCGAGCAAGCCGCCCGCGAGTACGAACAGGTCTTGCGTTCCCACTTCCGTCTGGCCTCCAGCGATGCTCCCCGGTTTGACCTTGTGCTTCTCGGCATGGGGAACGACGGTCACACGCTTTCGCTCTTTCCCGGAACGAAAGCTTTGCGCGATAATGGTGGGCTAGTGGTGCGTAACTGGGTCGGCAAGCTTTTCGCCGAGCGCGTTACCCTGACGGCGCCTGCTGTGAACAACGCGGCACTGGTGATTTTCATGGTCGCTGGCACGGATAAATCGCTGGCGCTGAAAGCTGTGCTGGAAGGACCGTACGAACCGGAGCAATTGCCGGCGCAATTGATCAATCCAAGGAACGGCAGGCTGCTGTGGCTGGTGGATGCGGCTGCCGGCGGAATTCTTTCAAGAGGCATTCGAGAATAGCTGTCCGCTGTGGCGGGCACGCGGGAAAACGAGGAAAAGAGATGGCAACCACTGCAATCACTGGAAAAATTGAAACCTACCTCGGCGCAAAAGCCGATTCACTGCTGGGATTCAAATCACCAAAAATCGCCAAGGAGCGCTTGCATCTCCCGGGCCCGGATTTTATCGATCGGGTTTACGCTGAGTCCGATCGCAACGTACGCGTGCTCACAAATCTCCAGCGCATGTTCGGCCACGGGCGCCTCAGCGGCACGGGCTATCTTTCAATTCTTCCCGTGGACCAGGGCATCGAGCACTCCGGCGGCGCGAGCTTCGCCAAAAACCCCGATTACTTCGACGGCGGCAACATCGTCAAGCTGGCCATTGAAGGCGGCTGTAACGCCGTCGCGTCCACGTTCGGCGTTCTCGGCTCCGTCGCGCGCAAGTACGCTCACAAAATCCCGTTCATCGTGAAAATGAATCACAATGAACTGCTCACCTACCCCAATCGCTTTGACCAGGTGCTCTTCGGTACCGTTCAGCAAGCCTATGACATGGGCGCTGCAGCCGTCGGCGCCACCATCTATTTCGGTTCCGACCAAAGCACGCGCCAGATCGTCGAGATCAGCCAGGCTTTCGCTCACGCCCATCAACTCGGCATGGCCACGGTTCTTTGGTGCTATCTGCGCAACAATGCTTTTAAGAAGGACAAGGACTATCACCTATCCGCAGACCTCACCGGCCAGGCCAACCATCTCGGCGTGACCATCGAGGCGGACATCATCAAGCAAAAGCTTCCGGAAAATAACGGCGGCTACCAAGCTCTCAACATAGGCGATTCCAGCTACGGCAAGTTTGACAAGCGTATTTACACCGACCTCTGCAGCGATCATCCCATCGATTTGACGCGCTATCAGGTCGCCAATTGCTACATGGGTCGCGCTGGCCTGATTAACAGCGGCGGCGCTTCCGGCGCAAACGATTTCGAGGAAGCCGTCGCTACCGCTGTCATCAACAAGCGCGCCGGCGGCACTGGCCTCATCTCCGGCCGCAAAGCCTTCCAGCGCCCCATGAAGGAAGGCGTCCAGCTCCTCAACACCATCCAGGACGTCTACCTCAGCCCCGAAGTCACCGTCGCCTAGAATCGGGTTTTCCAGCCGCGGGCCGTCGGTAATCAAACGAAAGCCCCTCGCGTGGCTGCTGGTTGACTGCTTCATGAGCCATAGCTATAGACGAAAACTGGCTTGAAGTGTTGGGTCAAGCGCGGGTAAGGGTGGCGGTGCGTGCTGCTTCCAGTAGCTTTCTCGCGTTTTCTCGAATGTCGCCTTTGCCGAACACGGCGTTTCCCGCAACCAGCAGCTCTGCCCCGGCGCGCACAATGTCGCCCACAGTATCGAGCGCCACGCCACCATCGATTTCGATCCGGAAAGATAGCCCCAGCGATTCACGAACTTCGGCAAGAGTCTTAATCTTGTGGAGCGCGCCAGGAATAAATTTTTGCGCGCCGAATCCCGGATTCACAGACATGATCAGAACGTGATGCACCATGTCCAACACTTCATCCACCATGTGTACAGGCGTAGCAGGATTCAGGACCACCGCCGGCTTGCATCCATGCGACTCGATAAGCTGCAGCGTGCGATAAAGGTGTACGCACGCTTCCTGGTGCACGGAGATCCAGCTCGCCCCCGCCGCTGCGAAAGCAGGAATGAATTCATCGGGATTCTCGCTCATTAGATGGCAATCGAGGGTAGCGTTGGGAAGGGCCTTCCTTAGCGAAGCCACGACCAGCGGCCCGATCGTGATATTTGGCACAAAGTGCCCGTCCATCACATCGCAATGGAGCACGGTGCCGCCGCCGTCCAGCGCCGCTTTCGCCTCTTCGGCCAGCCGCGCGAAGTTTGCAGAAAGTATCGATGGTGCCAGTTCGATGGTCATGGGCCCTGGGCCGCTCCTTCCCACCTCAGAGAAAAGAGATTATACGCGGAAGTTCTTCGTGCTGCTGAAAAGTGACATCCGAACGAAATTTCGCACTTCACCACGGAATCGTGCAGCGTTTCGTGCTGCTCTCCCGTGCCAGCTCGATAATTCGCATGACATCCAACGCATATTCGGGAGTCACCGCTGGCACGACGCGCCCCAGAATGGCGTCTCGAACGTTCGCGTAGTAATCGCGATAATCGCAAGTGGCCGAGGGAATGCGCCGCTGTACGAACGCACCTCCTTCGGGAATCGTGAGAACGCCCCAATTTTCTTCGGGCTCATATCCCCAGGGCTTGTCCGCCGGAATGTACCCTTGGCGAAGATTCATTTCTTGCGGGTCGAAAGGCTGCTTCACAAAGCTGCCCAGCGTGCCGAGCACCACAAACCGCGGGCGCGGCGCGGCGGCGAGGATGCTGGAGCGAAGAACCGCACGCATACTGTTCGGATAGTGCAGCGTAATATCAAAAGCATCGTCGGCGACGGCGTTTTCTCGTTCGATTCGAACGTCGGCCGTCACGGCTTCCGGCAAACCGAAAAGAACGAAAGCGTGGTCGATCAGGTGCGGCGCGATGTCGAATAGGATTCCGCTGCCCGGACGAGCGGTCTCTCGCCAGGCTCCGGGCTTGAGCTGCGGACGAAAACGGTCGTATGTCGTTTCGAGCCTTACGATACGCCCCAGCGTGCGAGCCTCTACAAGCTGGCGGATAGCTTGGAAATCACCGTCATAGCGTCGGTTCTGATATACGCTCAGAAAGCGGCCTGTTTCTTTGGCAAGCTCCACGAGCTGTTTGGCTTCTTCAAGAGTTGTCGTGAACGGTTTATCGACAATCACATCGCGGCCCGCCTCAAGACATTGCCGTGCGAATGGGTAGTGCGTCTCGTTCGGAGTGGCAATCACCACGAGGCGAATCTGCGTAATCGAGAGCAGTTCGTCCAGGCTCCGCGCAATTCGAACGTCGGGATATTTCTCCGCCGCTTCGGCTCCGTTGCGTTGCACAATTGCGGCAAGGTGCAAACCTGGCACCGCGCGAATCACCGGCGCATGAAACGATCGGCCAGCAAGACCAAATCCTATGAGTCCGACTTCAATCATGGGTATTCATCTTTCCAGAAAAGTGGACGCTAAAGAGTATCGAACTTTCAAATTTCAAGCAGAGGGATTATCCGGAAACGCCAAGTTGCTTGAAAGGGCGGTGTCCTTCAGAATGACGGATCACTTATGGGCGAACAAAATCCAGCCATCACAGAGGCGCAAGGACACCGCAATCTGCTCATCCTGCTCTTCGCAGGATTTGTTCTGAGTGGAATTGCAACCACGATCGTCGGCCCGATGCTGCCCATCTTTATTCGCAGATGGTCTCTCGATGACGGCCAAGCCGGCCTCTTTTCCTCGATTCAGTTTTTGGCCGCATTGGGGGGCACTCTGGCATCAAGCGCGATCGCCGCGTCGTGGGGATACCGTCCGGCTTTGGTCATGGGGTATGCGCTCATGGGCGGAGGTCTTGCGTCTCTGAATGCAGACACACACGCAGTAGCTCTGACCGCGACCGCGGCTTTCGGTTTGGGCTATGGGTTAATCACTCCAGGAACGAATCTCTTCGTCGCGGAATTGGGCGGAGCTAAGAGTGCCTCGCTCTTGAACCAACTCAATTTTGCGTGGGGCGCGGGAGCAATGATCTGTTCTCCATTGATTGCCCTTGCACTAAGACGTAATGGCCTGGGTATCCTGCTCTCGGGAACGGCAGTCTTCGGCGGAGTTCTCGTCATGGGCCTGTTGTTTGTTTCCTTCGGCGTGCAAAAACACGGGAACGATGTGAACACGGCTGGCGTTGCGTCCGCCGCGATTGGACTTGGAGTCACCATCGCGCTGGCCGCCATGTTTTTCATTTATGTAGCGATGGAAAACGGCATCGGAATCTGGTCCGCGGAATATGCCAAGCGGCTGGCGAACGGCATTACGGGCATGACCACGCTGGCGCCAATGTTTTTCTATGCCGGCCTCACATCCGGCCGTGCAGCTGCGCCTCTGTTTCTCCGCCACCTACACGAAAAAAAAATAGTGTTGGGCGCTCTGAGTCTGGCCGCAACAGCTACGGCATTGTTGATCGCATCCAGATCGCTCCCGGTTGCTACCGTAGCAGTTTTTCTGGCAGGCCTGGGATGCGCGAGCGTCTATCCCATTTTCATTGCTTGGCTCTCGCGATGGTATGGGCCAGCCGCGAAAAAAATTGGAGGCATCCTCTTTGCGCTCGCTTCTCTCGGAGGATCGGCAGGCCCTGGCTTGATCGGCGCCGTCTCCAAATACTCCGGAAGCTTGCGCGTAGGATTGCTCGTGCCCCTGGCAGGCGCGATTATCCTGATTGGCCTCGTGCTGCTGCTGCGCCGGCGGACGGCAGCCTGAGGTATTCTTAGCCCGTGCAGAATGCCGCATCCTCACAACGTTCCCCCACGAACGGGCTGCTCTTGGGGCTGGTGATCACGCTGGCCGCGGTAGTGGCCTACGCTTCCTACATCACCGTTCAGCTCGCCGGCCTGCGCAAACTTCAGAGCGAAATGGTGGACCGCAACCGGAAAGACTCGCTGCAACTCCTGCGCGTCCAGAACGATCTCAATTCCATCGCATTGGCCATGCGTGACATGCTGGACACCACCGAGCCCTATCCTCTGACCGCGTGGACCGCTCAATTCGACCGCATTCACCAGGACTTGGACGCCGGCTTGAAACTGGAAGAAAGCCTCGCGGGGGCGAACCGCACGCCGGATCAGCGGCGCTATCTCTCTCAATCAGTTGCGCAGTTCTGGGACGCTGTAAATCGAATGTTTGCGCTCGCGCAGGGCGGAAAAGATGCGGAAGCGCGTGAGCAAATTCGTTTGTCGCTGCAAGCTCGCCAGCAAGCTCTCAGCACCGCTGTTTCGCGTCTGCTCGTGGAAAACAACGAAGGCGAGGAGCAAGCCGCCGCGCGCATCGCTCAGATTTATGATGGCGTGCAGCGCCAGCTCTATACATTTCTTGGGGCGACGCTCATTGCGATCGTTCTGACGAGCTTATATCTCATCCGCAGCAACCGCCAGATTTTTGCGCGGCTCGCCGAACTCTCCGAGCAGCGCAGCGATCTCGCGCAGAAACTGATTTCCACTCAGGAATCCACTCTTCGGCATATTTCCCGCGAGCTCCACGATGAGTTCGGCCAGGTTCTGACCGCGATCGGTTCGATGCTGGGCCGCGCAGGAAAGCACGCCCCGGAAGGCTCGCCTCTACGTGAAGATTTGAAAGAAGTGCAGGAAATCGCGCAATCGACGCTAAACAATATCCGGACACTCTCCCAAGCCCTCCACCCCGTGCTACTCGAAGAAGTCGGTTTGGAAAGCACGCTCGATTGGTATATTCCCACGGCAGGTCGGCAAACTGGCCTCGCCCTTCATTACGAGAAAACCGGACAGCCGTTTCCAGTGGAGACGAGTGCCGGCGTGCACATCTATCGCGTCCTGCAGGAAGCGCTCAACAATGTAAGCCGTCATTCCGGGACCAGCGATGCCTGGGTCAGGCTGCGATTCTCGCCGGATGCACTGGAGCTCGAAGTGGAAGATCACGGCAAGGGCTTCGCGCGAGAAAAATCGCAACGGGGGATCGGCTTGGTCGCCATGCGCGAACGCGCCGAATTAATCGGAGGCACGCTGGTGATCTCGCCGCATCCGCAAGGCGGTACAAAAGTTTGCCTCCAGATTCCTCGAGTCAAAGTGGATGCCAATGGCGCCTAAGATAACCGTTCTGCTCGCGGACGATCACGCGCTGGTCCGCCGCGGATTTCGCCGCATGCTGGAAGACGACCGTGGAATTTCGGTTGTCGGTGAAGCTAGCGACGGCAAAGAAGCTGTCCGGTTGGCTTGCGAATTGCGTCCCAAAGTCACAGTGATGGATTGTGCGATGCCCGAGCTGAGCGGCATCGAGGCAACACGAAGAATCCTCGAGAAATTTCCCGAAGCTGGCATCCTAATGCTCAGCATGCACTCCGAAGAAACGCTGGTAAGCCAGGCGCTCGAAGCGGGCGCGCGCGGCTACGTTTTGAAAAATGCCATTGACCTCGATCTGGTCAGCGCCGTGAAAAGCATCGCGGCTGGAATGACCGTGCTCGACCCGCAAGTCTCCCGCCCAGACGCTCTCAAAGGCGAGCGCGGCGGCGGCTTGACCCCACGCGAACTGGAAATCCTGCAACACATCGTAGCTGGCAAGTCGAACAAGGAAATCGCTGCTGACTTAAATCTCAGTGTGAATACCGTCGCGGTTCACCGCGCCAATATCATGGACACGCTGGGAATTCACAAGACGGCTGAGCTGGTGGTCTACGCGATTCGGAACGGTCTGGTGAACTTGTCGTGAACCGGCGCGATTTTCTTTTCTCAACCTTCAGCGCAGGACTCACTACCGCAGCCGCCCCAGCCTGGGCATTTGCGAATTCAGCTTCTTCCCCTGGATTTCGTCTGACTGACGTTACCAACGCCGCCGGAATCCAGGTTCATCACAATAGCGGCGCCTATGGTGGCAAGTTGCTACCCGAAACGCTGGGCTCCGGCTGCGCGTTCCTCGACTACGACAGCGACGGCTGGCAAGACATTCTTCTGATCAATGGAATGGACTGGCCCGGTCACAAGCGCCAGCGTTCTACTCTTCGCCTCTACCGCAACAATCGCAACGGCACATTCACGGACGTAACGCGCGGCGCAGGACTCGACATCGAGCTTTACGGAATGGGCGTGGCCGTCGGCGATTACAACAACGACGGTTTCCCCGACATTCTCGTCACCTGCGTCGGCCAGAGCCATCTTTTTCGCAACACCGGCAAGGGAACGTTCGTGGACGCCACGCGTTCCAGCGGCCTCCTCGGACATCATGGCTTCAGCACTTCCGCTCTGTGGTTTGACTACGACCGCGACGGCTTGCTTGACCTATTCGTCTGCAATTATGTTCGCTGGTCACCCGAGCACGATGTCTTTTGCAGCCTCGACGGCTCGCACAAATCCTATTGCACGCCCGAAGCGTATCGTGGCGACACCTGTTGGCTCTTCCATAATCGCGGCAACGGGACTTTTAAAGACGTCACCGCCACCAGCGGCATCTTTGACAGCAGCTCAAAATCTCTCGGCGTGGCAATGTTTGACTACGACCAGGACGGCTGGCCCGATCTGCTCGTCGCCAACGACACGCAGCCCAACAAGTTGTACCGCAATCTGCGCAACGGCAAATTCAAGGACGTTGCCGTCGAGGCTGGCCTAGCCTTCAGCACCGAGGGAAAAGCCCGCGCCGGCATGGGCGTCGATACAGGAGACTTCGATGGTTCCGCCAGGCCAGGCATCGCCATTACCAATTTCGACAACGAAATGATTGGTCTCTATCGCGCCACGTCGCCGGGGATTTTCGACGACGTTTCCATTCCCTCCGGCCTTGGCGCAGCATCCAGGAACACTCTCGGATTTGGCTGCGTGTTCCTCGATGTCGATCTCGACGGCGCTCTCGACCTCGCCGTCGCCAACGGCCATATTGACGAAACTGTTCGAAACATCCGCGGCAACGTCGGCTACGCGCAACCACCCCAACTCTTTCTGAATTCAGGTACCGGAAAATTCCGCGACGTCGCCGGCCAGGTTGGCGGCGGCTTCGAATCTCCAAAAGTTGGCCGCGGCCTCGCCTACGGCGATTTCGACCGCGACGGCGACCTCGACATCCTCTTGACAACTAACAACGGCCCGGCGTATTTGTACCGGAACGACCAAGAGGCGCACTCCCGCAGCATTCGATTTTATCTACAGGGCACAAAATCGAATCGCGATGCGATCGGCGCGTCCGTCCGCATTTTCCTCGACGGGCAAACTCAATCGCGGATCGTCCGCGGCGGCTCCAGCTATCTTTCTCAATCGGAATTGCCGGTGACTTTCGGTCTCGGCTCGCGGGAAAAAATCGATCGTGTAGTGATCGACTGGCCCAGCGGCCGCACCGAGGAATATAGAGATTTGCGAGCTGGAAAGATGTATAACTGTATAGAAACAAAGGGGATAGATGCACAGCCTGACTTCTAATGCTTTTCCATTATTGCCAGCCTCTACGCGAATAAATATAAGTGTCCTCACAAGCTGTATCGCCTCCAACCCTGCCAGTTTCTGGCTCGCTTCGGGGCACCCCAAACTGAATTGCGGCCAGATGTTCCTGACACATCTGGCCGCTTTATTGATAACCGCAAACCGCGCTTGCAGGTGGAGATGATGCAAATCGAAGTTATAAAGCGGTGGTTATCGCGAATCCTCGTTGCGCTAACGCTAAGCGCCGTCTACCTGTACGGATATCCCTCGGCCACCATCTCTTACTTTGTCGTGGACTTGTTCCACGTCGCTCTCGGAATTGCTCTTACCCTTCTCCTCTTTTTCTACGCTGTTCGATTGCTCCGCTACGAATCTTTTCTGACCTGTGTGGGCTGGACCTCGCTCGCTGCAGGAGCGCTTCTCGGAATCGTGTTGATCAAAATCGGCACGCCCCTCCGCTTGAAGGCGTGGTTGTATGCGCATATTGCGCTGTGCCTGCTTGGAACGCTTTTCCTCT
>Ga0209472_1000447_pt1 | contig 24719 bp, 20 predicted proteins | sample GraSoiAngelo_130_FD_185887 | JGI IMG/M metagenome (GOLD analysis project Ga0209472, IMG submission 185887) | Grasslands soil microbial communities from the Angelo Coastal Reserve, California, USA - 14_0929_02_20cm (SPAdes) (version 2) | ecosystem: Environmental > Terrestrial > Soil > Grasslands ...
TTTCTCATGGCCGGCTCAATCGGATCGCCCAGATCACACCGCGCGATGACGTCGATTTTTGGGTCCTCCTTTGCAAGATCACTAATAGTTTTTCCCATACGCCCAGCCGCGCCGATGAGCAATACACGCACGGAAGATGACCTCATGTTAGCAGAACCCTCACCCTGCCCTCTCCCTTTGCAAGGGAGAGGCGATGCTCCTCGCTCTCGAAATTCGCGTCCTCGGTCGCCAGAACGGCGAGTCAGCCTTCCCCCGTCGGGGAGAGGACTGAGGTGAGGGACTGCAAATTACTTCGTCCGCTCGAATTCTTCGAGTGTCTTGCGTAAGCGCGCCTGATTCGGTTCGCTCATCTCGCATAAAGGGAGACGCACTTCGCCCGACATCGCGCCGCGCCAGCCGAGCGCCGTCTTTACCGGAACAGGATTCGGCTCGATGAACAAATCCTTGAAAAGCGGAAACATCTTACGATGCAGATTCAAGGCTAACTTCCCATCGCCGCATTCATAAGCTCGGACGAGCGCGCAGATTTCAGCCGGAAACAGATTTGAAGCAACGCTGACAACGCCGACGGCTCCGACCGACATGAACGGAAGCGTTAGCGAATCGTCACCGCTTAGAATCGTGAATGACTCAGCCAAACGCGCGCGCAACTCGCTGACACGCTCGACACTCCCACTGGCTTCCTTGATTGTAACAATATTCCTGCATTCTTTCGCCAGGCACGTCACCGTATCGGGTGCAACATCCACTCCGCATCGGCCAGGAATGTTGTAGAGCATGATCGGCAAGGCTGTGGCGTCGGCAATTGTTTTGAAATGGCGAAACAAGCCTTCCTGGCTCGGTTTGTTGTAATATGGCGCGACGAGCAGTGCGCCGTCAGCGCCAAGTTTCTCGGCCTTCTTTGTATCGGCCACGGCGTGCTGTGTCGCGTTGGAACCTGTGCCGGCGAGAACTTGACAACGTTTTTTCGCGGTAGCGACTGCAAGCCGGATCAGTTCCTGGCGTTCCTCGTGTGACAGCGTCGGCGATTCGCCGGTGGTGCCTACCGCAACAATTCCGGTAATTCCGGCAGCAATTTGGTTTTCGATTAGTTTCTCGAAAGCAGCAACATCAATCGCGCCATTGCGAAACGGTGTGACTAAGGCCGTGAAGGTACCGCGGAACATGCGGTTAACTGTAGGTTTGGCCTATTCAATTGTCATGTCGAGCGAAGTCTCCCGCTGCTGCGGGATGATTATTTGTCCGTTAAGATTAGAGATTCCTCGACTGCGCTCGGAATGAGAGAGGCCCAGAGTTGCGGGCGCTAAATCTCGATCGTGCCTTCAAATGCAAACTCGGCCGGGCCAGTGAGCGTAACATTGCGAAACTGCTTGCCTGCCACGCCGGAGCCTTGCGGAGGCGGGTCGATCCTGTCAAACCCAACGTGCAGTTCGTCTCCGCCGCGTGCAATCACGGTGATCGGACCCTTCACGTTTTCAGTAACCGCGAACACGAGTGCGCTCGCAACTACGCCGGTGCCGCACGCGAGAGTTTCGTCTTCCACACCTCGTTCGTAGGTGCGGACAGCGACCTTATCGGCTCCGCGTTTCTCAATAAAATTCACGTTTGCGCCCTTTGGCGAAAACATTTCGTGATAACGAATGGCTGAGCCTTCCCGCGACACATCGACATGGCCGACTTGCGTGACGCGAACAACCACATGAGGCACGCCACTATTAATGAAATGAACGATTCTTTTCTCCGCCCCGATGCGAAGTGGAATGCTCAGCCGCAAATCGGTGGGCTCGGTCATTTGCAGAATCACGAGGTCTCCAGCTAACTCGGCCGAAATGACGCCGGCTGGAGTTTCAAAAGAAATCTTGCCCTTGGCGCCTGCCGCCTTATTTGCAAACCGCGCAAAGCAGCGCGCGCCGTTCCCGCACATCTCCGCTTCTCCCCCATCGGCGTTAAAGTACCGCATTCGGAAATCGGCGTGGTCCGATGGATTTTCCAAAAGCAAAATTCCGTCCGCTCCGATACCGCGGTGGCGATCACAAAGGCGCGCGATTCGGGTGCGATTTAGATGGATATCGCCTGCCCTGTTATCGATCAGGATGAAATCGTTTCCTGCGCCGTTCATTTTGGTGAAACGCAGCATGTCTTTTCGTTAGCATAGCCTGCAACGAAAGCCAACGCTTCTAGAGTCATGGCTTCATTGTCATGCCGAGCGAAGTCGAGAGATCTCCAATTGTACCTAAGGACCAGAGATTCCACGACTACGCTCGGAATGACAAAGAAGGCCAGGGCCATTGCCAGATCGCGTTTTGATGATTACTTATCCCGCCGTGAAGCAACTAGCGGCTTGGGTTTTTCTAGGGATTCTTGTGTCGCGCGCGTCGTTCGCGGGCGATTGCAACAGTTTAATCCTTGAGCAGATCACGGAGATGCCGCAAGGCGGGCGCTATTCTGTTTCGCACTTTGCAAAGATCCGTCTTCAATCTTCGGCGCACTTCGAGTCCGGCAAATTTTTCATTTTGCCTTCGCAGGCCTCGCCGAGTTTTTGCTCAGGCGCAACATATCTGGTTTTTATCAGAACGATCGAGGCTTTGCGTGCGCGCGGCCAAGTGCACCTCGATTATTCCACCTTGGAGCGATTGATCATTCGAGATCAGCGCGACGGCGAAGGTGTCTGGGGCCGATGGAATGCAAACGGACCTGGCACAGCCCGTCTTTTTCACGAGCTCCAGCTTGGGCAGAACTTCGACACCCTCGATCAAGCGAAACCGGGCGATTTCATGAAGATTTTCTGGTCGCGGCAGGTGGGAAAAAATGAGCACGGACATTCCACGATTTTTCTAGGCACGGAGAGTCGCCCGGACGGCCAGTATGTCCGTTACTGGTCGAGCAATATTCCCTCTGGCTACGGTGAGAAAAGCGTTCCGCGAAGCAAGATTGCCTATGCGATTTTTTCGCGTCTTCAGAACCCGGCGAATTTGGCGCGAATTAATAACGCGCCGTTTGTTGATAGCTATTTGGCGTCGCTTCTGCGGAGCCGTTCCAGTATTGCCGAAGCCAACGCCAAGTGCGGGCTTTAATTCGATGCAACGAGTTCGACCGTACAGTGGATCAGCTTCTCCGAAGCCGATGCTGAAAAGCCGTCCTTTCTTGAGAGTATCGACGTTCTTAAATGATGCTTGCCTTCATTGGGGCCCGTCTTTAAAACGAACAGATGCTAATCGAAACCTTAAAACGTCATTGGTGGGTTCCGGTGATAAGGGGTATCGCTGCAATTGTTTTTGGAATTATCGCGTTCGTATATCCTGGTTTAACTATCGCAACTTTGGTGCTGTTTTTTGGAGCGTGGGTATTAATCGACGGGACATTTCGCATTGTCGGCGCGATTGGACATCGTGCTTCCGACCTAGACTGGGGCTGGCAGCTCGTCATCGGCATTATCGGAATCATCGTCGGACTCCTCACATTCCATGCACCTCAGATAACGGCGTTGGCGCTTATCATCTATATTGCGGCCTGGGCGCTTATGATTGGCGCGTCTGAAATTGTGCTGGCAATAAAGATGCGCCGTGAAATCAAAGGCGAATGGTTTCTAATTCTTATGGGGCTCGCATCAATTGTCTTCGCGGTGCTGCTTCTGTGGAATCCTATCGCTGGCGCCGCCGCAGTGATTTGGCTCATCGCATGGTACGCGGTCGTACTCGGCGTTCTTGGCATTTTTTTTGGCTTCCGACTGCGCAGCTTGCGAACGTTGGCTCCCTCCTAAAATTACTGTATCAAGCCAGGCGTGTGAAACTGGGTTTCCTTCGGCGCCCTTTTAGGCATTAGGCATGCAATTTTTGCGCCGCGCCCCCTTTTTTTGCGCGACAAACCAGGGCGCCTGCGGGTTTGTTAAAGAAAATACGGCTTGGTGCGATTGATGGGGCGATTAGTCTACAACGCTGAAATATGAGTCTTCTGATTTTACGCGTCGAATTCGAGACCCCGAGAATCCCCGGCCTCTTGATCTCCTATGAAGAAAACTGCCTCTGCTCCCCGCCTCCGATCAGACAATAGCTCCTCTCTCAACGGTGACCAACTCGATAGCAAGCAGCTCCTTGCAGCCTTGACCGCATTCAAGCGCGGAGATTTTTCCGCTCAACTGCCGGACGATTGGACAGGCATAGCCGGCAAAGTTGCAGATACCTTCAACGACGTGATCCGGCTCAATGAGCGCCTGACACAAGAACTGGCCCGTATCGGGCGCGTAGTTGGAAAGGAAGGCAGGATTAGACAAAGAGCCTCCCTCGGAGAGGCGTCGGGCTCATGGGCTGACGCGATGAGGTCGGTCAATAATTTGATCGGAGACTTGGTTCATCCTACGAGCGAAATGGCGCGAGTAATCGGTTGTGTCGCAAAGGGAGATTTGTCTCAAACCATAGCGACTGAAATTGAAGGCCAGGCGCTCGAAGGGGAGTTTCTGCGTACCGCAAAAATCGTAAATACAATGGTACGTCAGCTCAGTGGTTTCGCCTCTGAAGTCACGCGTGTCGCACGAGAGGTGGGCACAGAAGGCAAGCTAGGCGGCCAGGCGAATGTGAAAGGCGTTGCGGGCACGTGGAAAGATCTGACGGATAACGTCAACCTGATGGCCGGCAATCTTACCGATCAGGTCCGCAATATCGCGACCGTGACAACGGCCGTGGCGACTGGCGACTTAACAAAGAAAATCACGGTTGATGTCAAAGGAGAGTTCCTTGAGTTGAAAGACACTATTAACGTGATGGTGGATCAGCTTCGTTCGTTTGCCTCAGAGGTAACGCGCGTGGCCCGCGAAGTCGGTTCCGAAGGAATTCTCGGTGGGCAAGCTCGCGTCGAGGGCGTCTCCGGAACATGGAAGGATCTGACAGATTCCGTCAACTTCATGGCGCGCAATTTGACCGGCCAAGTGCGCAACATTGCCGCAGTCACGACGGCTGTCGCCACGGGAGACCTCTCGAAGAAGATCACCGTCGATGTGAAGGGTGAAATCCTTGAATTAAAAAACACGATCAATACGATGGTCGATCAGCTAAGCTCGTTTGCCTCGGAAGTGACGCGCGTTGCACGCGAGGTGGGCACGGAAGGAAAACTTGGCGGGCAAGCGGACGTGAGAGGTGTCGCAGGAACCTGGAAGGACTTGACCGAAAGCGTCAATTCCATGGCGGGTAACCTTACCGCACAAGTGCGTAACATTGCCGAAGTAACGACAGCAGTGGCCAACGGTGACTTGTCGAAAAAAATCACCGTGGACGTTCGGGGCGAGATTCTGGATCTCAAATACACGATTAACACGATGGTTGATCAGCTTCGATCGTTTGCATCCGAAGTGACTCGAGTGGCCCGGGAGGTTGGCAGCGAAGGGAAGCTGGGTGGGCAGGCAGACGTGCGAGGAGTTGCTGGCACCTGGCAAGATCTGACCAACAACGTGAATATGATGGCGGGAAATCTCACAGCTCAGGTTCGCAACATCGCCGAAGTCACGACGGCGGTCGCGCGCGGCGATCTGTCGAAAAAGGTCACTGTCGACGTGAAGGGCGAAATTCTTGAGCTGAAAAACACCGTGAACACGATGGTGGACCAGCTTAACTCATTCGCATCGGAGGTAACCCGCGTCGCGCGCGAGGTCGGCACGGAAGGTGAGCTTGGCGGACAAGCTATGGTTCAAGGTGTTGCCGGCACGTGGAAGGATTTGACCGACAGTGTGAATTTCATGGCGCGCAATCTAACGAATCAGGTGCGTGGTATCGCGAAAATTGTCGCCGCAGTCGCAAAGGGAGACTTGAACCAAAAGCTCCTTGTTGAAGCAAAGGGGGAAATCGGCGAGCTCGCCGACACAATCAACAACATGATCGATACCCTCGCGACATTTGCCGATCAGGTAACCACAGTCGCGCGCGAGGTCGGCGTCGAGGGGAAACTGGGCGGGCAGGCTAGTGTGCCCGGCGCGGCCGGGACATGGCGCGACCTAACCGATAATGTAAACCGGCTCGCAGCAAATCTGACGACGCAACTCAGAGCTATCGCCGACGTTGCTACCGCCGTCACTAAAGGTGATCTGACACGTTCGATTCAGGTGGAAGCGCAAGGCGAGGTTGCAGCCGTAAAGGACAACATCAACGAAATGATCGGCAATTTGAAGGACACCACGTTGCGGAATCAGGAGCAGGACTGGCTCAAAACTAATCTGACAAAGTTTACGCGCATGCTGCAAGGCCAGCGAGATTTGTTGACAGTTGGTAAGCTGATTTTGTCGGAGCTCGCCCCAGTTGTTCCGGCTCAACAAGGGGTTTTCTACATTATGGACAAGTCGGGGCGAGAACCGGAGCTAAAACTTCTGGCGAGCTATGCCTGCCGCGAAGAGAGCGGACTCAAGACTTCGCTCAAGCTGGGCGAGAGCCTGGTGGGACAAACCGCACTGGAAAAACAACGTGTTTTCTTAAGCGATGCACCCAGCGATTACGTGAAAGTAAGTTCCGCTTTGGGCGCCGCTCGCCCGATGAATATCGTGGTGTTGCCGATTTTGTTTGAAGGAGAGGTAAAGGCAGTCATGGAACTTTCATCATTAGAGCGCTTCAATTCAACGCATCAGGCATTTCTCGATCAACTGACGGAGAGTATCGGAATCGTCTTACACACAATTGAAGCAAACACGCGGACCGAAAACCTCCTGAAGCAATCGCAGTCACTCGCGTCAGAGCTTCAGAATCGTCAGGAAGAGTTGCAAAAAACTAACCTGGAATTGGCAGAAAAAGCGCGCTCCAATCTGGCGAAGGATCAATTTCTCGCGATGCTCAGCCACGAGTTGCGCACCCCTCTTACGCCGGTGCTGGCGTCCGCCCTCGCGCTTGAGAGCGAGCCAGCGTTGCCACCGGAAGTGCACGAATCGCTACATATGATCCGTCGCAACGTGGAATTGGAGGCGCGGCTGATCGATGATTTGCTCGACTTAACTCGCATCGATCGAGGGAAAGTACAGCTTAATTTTGAAGTGGTTGACGCTCATACCTTGTTGCAGAATGCGCTCGAGATTTGTCAGGCGGAAATTGATCGAAAGCATCTGAGGCGTTCCCTCAATCTCGGCGCACGGAAAGTTCATTTGCGAGCGGATCCGGCGCGCCTCCAGCAGATCTTTTGGAACCTGATCAATAACGCGGTTAAGTTCACACCCAGCGACGGGCAAATTTCCATTTCGACGGGCAACACTTCCAAGGGAGAATTGCGCGTCGAAATCGCAGACACCGGCTTGGGAATTGAGTCTCAAGAACTTCCGAAAATTTTCGATGCTTTCGAACAAGGCGGCCGGACACAACTTGGAGGACTGGGTCTTGGCCTGGCTATCAGCAAAGCACTTGTCGAGGCGCACAAAGGAACAATCACTGCGCAAAGCGCCGGTCGAAACAAAGGCTCCACGTTTACGCTGGTTTTTCCGACCAGCGAAAGAGCTGCGGTTCAAATTACGCCGGCGGTTTCGCCCAAATTGCCGGAACATCAAGCCATGCGGATTCTGCTTGTCGAAGATCATGAGGATTCGAACCGATCGCTTACGAACTTGCTTCGACGGCGCGGGTATCACGTGCAGTCAGCTCTGAATTTCCAGTCTGCGCTCGATCTCGGCACAAAGCACGAATTTGACGTACTCATCAGCGATCTGGCTTTGCCCGATGGCAATGGCACTGATCTGATGCAAACGCTGCACTCCACCCGCCCGCTTCTTGGGATTGCTCTCACGGGTTTCGGAATGGAAGATGACATCCGCAAGTGTCGGGAGGCAGGATTCCAGCACCATCTCGTCAAGCCGATTGATTTGAACAAGCTCGATTTACTTATTCAAGAAAGTGCAGCCGCGCCGGCAAGCGCATAAAACTCCATTCGCTGCTGGGTCGTATTGTAATCCGCTCTGATGCGACCCTGCCTCCGGCCAGTATAAAGACTCGTGAGAACTGCTGGGCCTATGGCGTAAACGTATAAACCACAGTGTGCACGGCTCTTCTTGTGCCCTTGACCACACTGTGGCCGACATTCTTGGCCGTGTGCACAGAACTTTTCGCGACGTTTTTCGCTGTTCTCACAGGTCCCGCCTCAATCGTGCCAATGGAAATGGCAAACGCGAGAATTATCGAAACGAACGCTTTCATAGTACTAAATAATTCGTTTCTGACGGCCTGCATGGGCCTACCCCAAGGATGCCGCGTGGGAACTGTCGCTTTTTCGCTGCGCCCCAAAGCGAATATCAAAGATGACGCCGAGCGAACTCTCGACCAGATCCGCTCTTTAAATATTTTTCGAACGTGCGCGCTTTGCTCTCGATTTGAATACAACGGCAGTTTCAATTCGCCATGGCCGGTGTTGCGAGGTGTGTGGACAATTGGCCGATTGTGTTCGAGCAGGCGTTGTTCAAGATCACGTGTAATGCCAGTGTAGTGAATCGCTTGGTTTGCGTGGCTCACCAGAATATAAACGTAAACGAAATCTTTCATTTAGCTGGCCTGCCAAGCCGTAGTCTTTGGAGCGCAGAGAAGGAAGTCAAAAGAGCCCGCCCGCCTTCACTTTGTTACGGCGTGGCAGCCTTCGCTTCCTCGCGGTACTCCAAAGCGAAGGCTGGGCCCGCCAGGATTCGAACCTGGGACCAAGGGATTATGAGTCCCCTGCTCTAACCGCTGAGCTACAGGCCCATTTTGCTTATGCATTGAAGCATAGCATATGCGCATGACCAATCGGGAAAGCCGGAAAGTCAGCTTAAATTTTGGATTGCGCATTGGGACTTGCGGATTTGGGATGGCGTGGTGGTTCGCAGAATCCTGAGCATCATCGAAATCGCAGTTCTCAGCGTGCTGGTCCTCACGACACGCTGCGCGGATTATCAGGACGTTTTTGTCACTGGAAATATTTATTTCACCGATGCCGATTGTTACGCGCGGATGACGCGTGTGCAGATGTGCTCGGAACATCCGGGATTGATCGTACGGCACCATGAGTTCGAGAACTTCCCGACAGGGACAACTCCGCATACAACTGCGCCGCTCGATTATCTCATTCTGGCGTTCTCGATTTTCCTGAAGCCATTCAGCGCACATGCGATCGATCTGGCAGGCGCATTTATTTCGCCGTTGCTCGCGCTGCTCGGAGGTTGGTTTCTGTGGTGGTGGTTAAAGCAAATGAAGTTTCGATACCGCTGGATCACCCTGATCGTGTACGCGATCAGTCCTATTCTCGTTCATGGAACGGAGCTCGGCAGGCCCGATCATCAATCCTTGCTGATGCTGCTTGTGACAATCGCGATTTGCGCAGAATGGAGCATGCAGGCAGAACTCGGCGCTTCTGCCGCTACTGATCGCATCAAATGGGGCATCGTTAGTGGAGTCGCATGGGGATTGGCGATCTGGACCTCGGCTTATGAGTCTCTCGTTTTATTTCTGCTTGTGATGGTTGTGAGTGCGTTTAAGAACCCGAAGGCGATTTCGGCCGGGTCTCGGCGCGCCGGTTGGCTTTCTTTTGTTCTCGTCATGGTGGCCGCGCTTTTAATCGAGCGACGCATCCAGTCATTTTCCATCTTGTATTCCGACCCGCTGTTCCAAAACTGGGCGCGCACGATTGGCGAACTCCAGCATGTCTCTCCCGCAAATCCAATCTGGTTGCGATGGTGCGGTTATTTGCTCCTGATCACGCCGTTACTCATTTGGATTAACCTAACCAGGAAGAAGGGCGAGGAGACACCAACGTTTGTTCTCGTGCTTCTCATTGCTACCTATGTCCTGACAATTTGGCAGGCGCGCTGGGGATACTTCTTTGTAATGGTCTTCGCGTTTGCGCTGCCGTGTTTGCTCGAGCCGGTCAAATCGCGTGGGGCCGTTTGGATCGTATTTTTCCTGTCAATCTTTCCGATTGTGCGCGATTGGGATGAAAAGCTTTCGCCAAGCGAAGCGGAACTCGCGCTTCGGCTGGAACAGCGCAACGAATTGGTACAGTTGCGCGACGTGGCACTCAGTTTGCGATCGACAGAAATTCGCGCGTTCCTTGCGCCGTGGTGGCTTTCACCATCGATCGCATATTGGTCCGGGCAGCCCGGGATTGCTGGAAGCTCGCACGAAAGCTTGGACGGCATCGCGGACAGCGCGCAATTTTTCCTTTGCGACGATTGGCAAAAAGCGCGCCAAATTCTGCAAAATCATAAGGCAGGGTGGGTTTTTGCTTACAATTCCGAACGTGTGGCGCAAAACTCGACGGCAATTTTGAGTCAGGCAGCGCCTGCGCACCCGCTGTGCCGCGTATTGGATAGGACCCCAGGCCGCGTGCCGCCATTCCTGATTTTCGCTGCGCAGAATGGAACGTGCAAACTGTACCGCACTGTTTCGCAATAAAAATTGCGCTCGGAAGCGAGAATTCGTTGACATATGTTGACGACTGTCCCAATACTACCGGATGCTCAAAAGATTCGTCCCGCAAAAGCCGATGCCGCCGGTTCGAGAAGAACCGCGGTTTTCGGGTCCAGATGAAAATAATCATCCTGCGAATGGCGAAGAACCAATAATAACCTCAACAATCATCGATAAACCAAAACCTATGGCAGATCACGGTGGCAAAGACATCCTCTCGAGCGATGTCGAAATCAAAGGCTCGATCAAGTTCCAAAAAGAACTTCTCATCGACGGGAAGGTCGAAGGGGAAATCAATTCCGACGGCGTCTTGACGATTGGTGAAAACGCTGACATTCGCGGCGAAGTAAAAACCAAATCGATCACCGTCTATGGCAAAGTGCACGGCAACATCACGGTGGCCGAGCGTTGCGAGCTAAAATCAAAATGCACATTGCAGGGAGATTTGAAAGCAGCGCGCCTTGTCATTGAAGAGGGAGCAACTTTTATTGGCAAATCGGAAGTCACCAGTGGCTCGATTTCCGCGAAGTCGGCCCCGGCCCGCCCGGAAGTCGTGCGGTCCAGCGAGCCAATCAAGGCGGCATTCGGAGGGCGCTGAGAGAGAAGGGAATCCAGGGGTTAGCGTCCGGTGGCCAGTCCGTCGCCTGCAAAAGTCAGTCTTGAATGTCCACACTGTGGCTTCAAGCAGATGGAGTATGCAGCGGCGAAAAGCTCGATTTGTCGCCAATGCGGGCGCTACTTCTCTCCGTTTGCGCCAAAACCCGGCCTAAAGCTGCGGGTCCGCGAAGAAGCGCCTGCTGCTGCACCAGCCAGCTCTTCCATCCTCGGCAAATTTGAGGATTTTTGGAAACGGCAACACAGCTCTGTTATCGAGTGTTTCGAATGCAAACGGAAACAACAGGTTTGTGGCACCGCGACGTCCACAATCTGCCCGTCGTGCAGCGCGCACATCGATCTGCGCGACTACAAAATTACCAGCGGCTTCAGCCGGACGATTCGGACACGGGGAGACGTACATCTCACGGGCAAAGGCGATTTGGGCAGCAGCAGTGTGGTCTGTCGGTGCGCCTTAATTGAGGGCAGACTCCGAGGCAATCTGCATTGCGACGATACGGCGACGATCAACTTCGCAGGGAAAATTCCGGGGCGGATCAGCGCGCGGCGCGTCATAGTTGAGCGCAAAGCCGATATTCATTGCTTTCGACGGCTTCAGGCGGAAAGCATCGAGATCAAGGGAAGGATGTCGGGAGAGATCATTGCCCAAACCGTGGAGATTCAAAAAAAAGGCGCACTCGAAGGCGATGTCACTGCGAGGGCAATTTCGGTGGAAAAAGGCGGCATGTTTTCCGGTCAGCTTGTGATTGGCCGGGCCGATCTTACGCAGGGAGAACTGTTGCAGGAACGGAAGCCCGACATTCCGCCCATTCCAGAGGGCGATTTTTCGGGGGTCGACCCGCGGCCTTTGCCTGCGACCTAACAGCAATATTTCTCCATGCAAAGACTGCATCCACGCAGTCCGTACGAGAAACTTGGCGGCTATGTGCATCTGCCGCGTTTGATCGACAAAGCCAGGCTTCACCGCAAGGGCCTGCTCAACGGCTACAACTATAAAACCGTCGGGTTCGACAAACATCTACTGGCTTTCGTGAGAATTGACGGCGACGCGTTTGAAGAAATCGTCAACAAACTGGATGAGGATGACGCAATTCTAAAATGGGTGCAGACAAACGGTGCGCGGCATTCTCCCGAAGCAATTGAACAGTGGAACCAGGCGATGATTTCACGGCATCCAGACACGGCCGCAAAAAAGGCGCGTTTCCTGCACTTTCTAAAGGAGGCCGGTGGCGAAGGGCGTAAAGATATTCGGACTTATTTCGATCTGATCGAGTTTGACGAAGGACGATTGAAATGAGGACAAGGTTACAAAGTTAAAAGAGTTAAGAAGTTACAAGGTTCGGCATTCCTTTTCGGATCATCGGCTTCCCTTTTAACTTTTTAACTTTGTAATGCTTTTAACTTTCCGAATTCGCCATTCGGATTTCGTACTCAACAATCATGTTTTGATCGTCCTGAGAATGGCGTCCGCATTCTCCAATGTTTCTTTGCTTCCGATATCGAGCCATTTCCCCTTGATCTGGTACGTCTTTACTGGTTTACGCGTGTAAAGCCATTGCACGAACCGGCCCGGTTGATCGGGGTTATTGCCAGCTGCAAGGTATGTGGTCAGGAGAGAGAGGACCGCACGCGAGTAATAGTAAAGGGCGATCGCGGCCAACGTTCCGCGCGGCTTCTGTGGTTTCTCTTCCAGGTGAGTAATGATTCCATCGTCGTCGATTAAGACGTTGCCGTACTTTTTGATTGCTTCGCGATCGCCAACATCATAGACGCCAACGGTTGCTTCGCTTCCTTTGGCGCAAACCACAAATCCCTCGAGTGACTCAGTAAACAAATTGTCGCCGGCAACAATGAGGAGACTGCTTTGGCTCAAGTTCTCGCGCGTCGCGACAAAATTGATATCTCCAATTGCTCCCAGCTTATCGTCGTCGCTCTTGGAGCCATCGTTTACAATTTTGAATTTGAATCGCGGATGTCGATCTTGATAACCCTCACTCCAAGCCTGAAAGTCCCCCGCGAATTTGTCGTTCGTCACTACATAAATCGTCTCCAGATCGGGAATATCCTGAAGGTTATCCACCACCCATTCAACGATCGGCTTACCACCGACGACGAGCAGCGGCTTCGCTTTGTTGAGGGTCAGTGGATAAAGGCGTGTTGCATAGCCGGCCGCGAGGATTAGAGCGTTCATAAGGTTAAGAAAGCAGAGCTGTACGCGCTTCTTACTACTTCGATTTTGAAGCGCCACCACCCAGAATCGCATTTTGAAGGCGCTGCTGGATCGTCCTGATGCGATGCGAATCGGTAATCTTGGCACGTGTGGAACGATCCACGACATACAAAGTATCAATGGCTGCGCCTGCCTGCGTGTTGATGCGAGAGAGCGGGACTAAAAGATTTTCGCGGTCAAGGCAGGTCAAGACATCGTAAAGTAAACCGATCCGGTCCGGTGCCTGAATCTCAATAAGCGCGTACACCGGATGCGTTTTGTTATCGATTGCGATCCGCGTTGGAAATTCAATTCCTGTCGTAAGACGATGGCTTTGGTGCTTCGCTTTTTCGATTAACGGAAGGAAATCAAAGCTCTCGTCTTCGAGCGCTCGCCGCAAAGTTTGCTCTACCAGCGTGAAGTCGCGCTGATGTGTGACAGGTCGTGCTTTCGTGTCACACACACGAAAAACGCACAGCAGAACGTTGTCCCCCCGCGGATAGATATCAGCGCTCAAAATATTCAAAGGTACAACCGAAAATGAGCCGGCCACTTTTGCCAATAACCGTTCACGCTCCCACGTATAGAAGATGACAACAGTGTGACCCTGTTCCGGAACGGCCTTCCATTGGATTGCCGGAGCCAGGGGGGAATCTCCCTCGCTGGAAACATTCTCCAGAAACGACCGGAATAGTTTCAGGTGCTCGATGATCTCTGGCACGTCGCTAGCGCGAAAATAATTGTCGGGCATGAACTCAAAGTGAGCTTCAATCTCGCCTGCAAAATCCGAGGGAAGCTTTGCTGTCACTGACGCCTGCAAGCTCGCACGCTGGACTTTTGTTCGCTCGTAGTAAGACCTTTGGTCCGCGAGACAGCGGGAGGTCTCGTGAAATAGCGCCCATACCAGAGATTCTTTCCAATCCGACCACTCCTCCGCACTTGTGCCCTGGCCATCCGCCAGAGTAAGCAGCATTAACGCGTTTAGGTTTTTCTGGTGCTTCACGATGTGAGCGAAGTCTGTCACTGTTGCCGGATCATCAAGGTTTCTTTGCTGCGCCGTCTGCGAAAGCGTGAGGTGATGATCAACCAACAGGATAAGAGACTTGCGCTGCTCGGACGACAATTGCAGACGCGCAGCGACACGCTGGGCAAAGAGCGCGCTCGCCTCGGAGTGTGGCCTGGCACCAACTGCTTTACCGCTGTCGTGTAGAAGGAGCGCGAGATAGAGCACAAATGGGTCCTCCAGTTTCTCGAAAATCTTGCGATAAGGAACCAGCTTCAGATCGTTCGTCTGCGTCAAGGCATCAAGTTTATGGATGCACACCAATGTGTGCTCGTCGGCCGTGTAACGATGCAGAAACTCATGCTGCACCAGACATGTAAGCTGTCCGAATTCGGGAATGTAGCGCCCAAGAAAATCGACCCGATGCATCATTCTGAGAATGCGGCCCACTCTTCCCTTTTTGGATAGAATGTCCTTGAAAATCGCACGTGGTCCGCGGGCATACTGATACGTGCGGGTGACCTGGCCGAGGCTTCGGCTTAGCAGATCCTCGAGCTCCGGGCTCAGATCCAGGCCGCGTTCCTGCGCGATTTCAAATGCTCGCATCATCTGCTCGGGATCCCTGCGAAAAAGATCGCGACGCGCCGGGTGCAACTGCTTGTTGCGAACGAAGAAAAAATCTCCCACAGCAGTTTTGTGCGTTCGCATCAGCGGAAGAAAACTGAACAGAGAACGGGTCTTGTTTGTGACATATCCGCTTACAAATTGCTCCGTTATGCGTTCCGTGACCCGGAAGATGTTTCGCGTGTGCTCGTAATAATCCCGCATGAGCTCCTCGCTGCCCCGAAAGTCTTCTGGGTTCCCAGAAGAATAATCGAGGCGTTTTGCGATCTGTTCCTGCAAACTAATGTGAAGAATGTCGGTCGCGCGTCCCGTCGCGTAATGTAAAGCGGTGCGCAAACGCAGGAGAAAATCGTACGCGTTTTCTATCCGACGCTGGTCGCTTTCGCTCAGCCAGTCTTTTCCCACAAGCTGGTTCGTGCTCAGTGAACCCTCTTTGAAATAGGTCATCCAAAGAAGGTTTTGATAATCGCGCAGGCCGCCGCATCCACTTTTCAGGTTCGGTTCCTGGAGATAGACACTGTCGCCGAATTTCTTGTGGCGGGCGACCTGATCCTGTATGCGCAGTTCAACGTATTCTCGTTCAGATCCATCGACACACTTCGAACGAAATTGCCGCCGAAATTCCCGTGCCAGATCGGCATCGCCCGCGAGAAACCGCGATTCCAGCATGGCAGTCTTTGTGCGCATGTCCTGATTTGCTTGAGCGACCGCTTCTTTGATCGAGCGCGTGGAGTGTCCAACCTTGAAACCGCTGTCCCATAGGAGATAAAGAACCTGCTGCACCATCTCCTCCAGATGCGGCGAAATTCCCTTCTTTTCCTGGTCATGCAAAAGCATCACATCGATGTCACTAAACGGGTTCAGCTCGCCCCGGCCATATCCACCAAGAGCAACTAAGGCAAGTGGGACTTTGGCGGCCCCGTTTCCGCGAGCAGAGGTTTCAGCAGCCCCGAAAACATACTGCAATAAAACGTCAACCAGCTCGGCGCGCCGGGCGCAAATTTCACGACCACCGCCACCCGCCTGATGCTTCAGACGCAACCGATGCTCCTCGACCTTCAGAAACTTCTTGTAAAGCGGAAGGACTTCGGTTGGGCGTCTGGTACCCGTCGCTGCAAGGCGGCTTGCGGCGTGCGCCAACACTTGCTCTAGATGACGGGACGTTTTCATCGTCAATGCGGATTGCTCTTCAATCTAAAATTGGATCTTGAAAATCCAAATCGATCTCAGACGGAGAAGAAGCAATCGGTCAGTGACGAATGTTTCACCCTGGCGACAAGACGTTATACCCGCCGAGGTTCAATATTTCAAAAATGAAGCCACCGGTGTCGGCGCGAGCTGCTTACGGCCATCGAGGGACTCCAATTCAATGAGAAACTGTGCTTCAAGGAGGCGTCCCCCCGCTTTGCGAATTAGGACAGCGGCAGCGGCAGAAGTTCCGCCCGTGGCCAGCAAATCATCTACCAGCACAATTTGTTCACCTGCGTTAATAGCATCGATGTGCATCTCCATTTCCGCTTCGCCGTACTCGAGCGAGTAACTGGCCACCTCAGTCTGGAAAGGAAGCTTGCCGCGCTTTCGAATCGGAACGAAACCGACACCAAGCTCATACGCCACCGCCGATCCAAAGAGGAACCCGCGCGCGTCGATCCCAACGATCTTATCCACTTTTCTCCCGCGGCAACGATCCAAAAACAGATCTATGGACGCGTGGAAAAGGACGGGGTCACTCAAGACCGGCGTGATATCTTTGAATACGATCCCCTTCTTCGGAAAGTCGGGCACATCGCGTACGGCGGCGCGTAGTCTTTCAACAGTATCCAAAGCCATCCGCGCGAATGCTAGCGGGCGCTTCGAAAACGTCAATCAGGACTCACCGGCACACGGGTCTTCCTCCCTTCCTTCCGTTTTTGTCCCAGCCACGCCCACCTACTACGGAGAAACAAATGTTGCTCCCTGTGAAGTCGCTACTACGTGCTGAATTCATATCCTCGCGCATTTCGCAGGCAGAGCGACGAAGGCGCAAATTGCCAAGTAGAGAGCCTGCCTTACAGTAGGTTTTCTTAGAGTGGACCGCTATCTTCTAATCATTTCGACAATCTGTTTTCTCGCTGCGGTGGTGCGTACCGCGATCGCTTTGCGCGCCGGAGTTTTTCGACCAGGAAGATTTAATTTTCTCGCGATTGGGCTAGGCTTTCTTTTTCAAACGGCGTTCATGTCGATCCGCGGCCATGCGCTGGGACGTTGTCCGCTGACGAACCTGTTCGAGGTCTTTATCTTTCTCGCTTGGTCGGTAGCCCTCATTTACATGCTGGTCGGCCCAGCCTACCGTCTTTCACTCATGGGCGCGTTCACGGCGCCGCTGGTCGTCCTCCTGCAAGGTCTTGCGTTGATTGCGCCAATCGATGTTCGTCATCCAGTCAAGGTGCCCGCCAATTCTTCACTGGAATTTCATGCATCGGTTTCGCTGGTGGCTTATGGCGCCTTCGCACTCGCCTGCATCGCCGGGGTAATGTATCTGGTGCAGGATCGCCAGCTCAAAACACATCAATTGCGTTCGATTTTTTATCACCTGCCGCCGCTCACTGATCTCTTTGCGGCAATCATCCGCCTGCTTTGGTTGGGTTTCATTCTATATACCGCCGGGATTGCCAGTGGCTTTTTTACGGGGCAACCGCTGCCGCGCGTACAAGTCGTGGCTGCGATAGCCGTTTGGTTGCTTTATGCAGCGATCCTGCAAGGCCGGTATTTTCGGCGAATCGCGCCAAAGCGAGTTGCGGCGCTTTGCATTATCGGATTTAGCGCAGCTCTGACTCTTCTCTGGGGAATTACGTTCTCGGCGCAAACGCACTCTGTCCCATGAATCTTTTCTGCGTCGGCCTCAGTCATCACACTGCAAATGTACAAACGCGAGAACGTTTCGCCGGCAGCGCTGGTGCGGAACACACTCTTCGCACCGCAGGCTGCGCGGAAGCGTTGGTGCTCGCCACCTGCAACCGCGTGGAAGTCTATGGCGCGTCAGAGAAGCGCGTGTCAACGGATGAGATTGCTCAATCCTTATTGCAAAGCAGCGAGGTCGGTGATGGCGGCCACACTAGTGGGTTACCGTTCTACCGTTACGAAGCTGAAAAGTGCGTACAACATCTGTTCCGAGTCGCATCCGGACTCGATTCGATGGTCGTAGGCGAGACAGAAATTCTGGGACAAACAAAAAAGGCTTACCAATCCGCGCGCGCGTCTGGCGCGGTTGGCCCCTGCCTTCATCGCTTGTTTCAACGGGCCTTTCGTGTGGCGAAGCAGGTTCGCACCCGAACCGAAATTACACGCGGGTCGGTCTCCGTTGGCTCCGTTGCGGTTGATCTGGCTCAGAAGATTTTCGGTGAACTTGGCAATTGTAAAGTCTTGGTTTTGGGAGCTGGTGAAACGAGCGAGCGCACAGCACGCGCGCTCATTTCCCGAGGTGTCAACGACCTGCGCGTGAGCAATCGCTCAAATGATCGCGGTCAGGAATTGGCACAACGAGTAGATGGCCAGGCCGTCCAGTTCGATAAGTGGCCGCAGCAATGCCGCGAGATCGATATCCTGATTACATCGACTTCTTCGGAAACTCCATTACTGACCCCAACAAATCTGGAACCCATGTTGGCCAATCGGGTCGATCGTCCGCTTTTCATCATCGATATCGCCGTTCCGCGCGATGTCGATCCCGCAGTAAACGAAATGGAAGGCGTCTATCTTTACGATATAGATGCATTGCGGTCAGTAGCGGAGCAGTCGCTGGCAGTGCGCCGGCAGCAAATCGCTTCTGCCGAAGCGATCATTGCCGAACATGTCGCAGATTTCCTGGAGAAAGTTTCCTCCGAACTGAATCGCGTCTCGCGGATCACCGGGCATCCACCGGTCGCTGACAGTTCATTACACGCATCGCAGCTTTAGGGAAGCAGGCAGCTTCCCCTATCCTCTATCGCGAATTACATTCCCGCGGTGACGAGAAAAATCATCCTTGGCACGCGCGGCAGCGAGCTCGCACGTGCGCAAGCCCGTTTGGTTGAAAAAGCAATTCAAGCGACGCAACCGGACACAAAAATCGAAACAAGAATCATCACGACACGAGGCGACAAAGCCACGCTTCTTGAGCGTGAAGCTGGTCGCAAAGGATTGTTCACAGCAGAAATCGAGCGGGCTCTTCTTCGCGGCAACGTCGATGTCGCGATCCACAGCGCAAAAGATCTTCCGAGTGAAACCAATCCGGACGCAGAAATTGTTGCGGTTCTTCCTCGCGGACCGACGGATGACGTGCTGGTTTCGAAGCATCCGGGCGGGTTCGCTTCGTTGCCGCAGAGCGCCGCCGTCGCCACAGGCAGCGTGAGAAGGAAACGCCAATTGCTGTGGAAACGCGCAGATCTCAAACTCGTCGACCTTCGCGGAAACGTTCCAACGCGATTGCGCAAACTGACCGATAACAATTGGGACGCCATCGTGCTGGCTCGCGCAGGGCTAGCACGGCTCAGCCTATCTCTGGCTGATCACGAGCTCAGCTTCGAGGGCAGACAATTGTTCATTGAAATCCTTCCACCCGAAATTTTTCTACCTGCAGGTGGCCAGGGAATCATTGCGCTTCAAGTTCGTGTGAATGATGAAAACATGAAGGCTATCGTCGACCTCGTGAACGATCACAGGACATTGCTTTGTTTGCGAGCAGAGCGAGAGTTTCTGCGCTTGTTGCATGGCGACTGCAATTGTCCGGTGGGCGTGCTGGCGACAATTGAAAGCGACAAAATGAAACTGAGGGCTCAACTGTTTACTGATCAATCAGCAGCACCGAGGGAGGCTCAACTGGAAGGCCCTCATGATGAGCTTGAACGTCTAGCGGTGCAGTTATTAAATCGATTGCAAGCACCAGTCGCCGAGCAAGGCTACGGCTTACCAGATTGAGCATGAGTAAGACTGGTAAGGTTTATCTCGTTGGTGCCGGCCCAGGCGACCCCGGCTTGGTAACATTGCGTGCCAAGGAGTGCATCGAGAATGCGGACGCGATCATTTACGATCACCTTGCAAATCCCGAGACGCTCGGCTGGGCGCGGGACGATGCTGAAATCACTTACGTCGGCAAAACGCCTGGCGAATCGCGAAGCAACCAGAATGAAATTAATGCGTTGCTGATCAAGAAAGCGCACGAAGGGAAGCAGGTCGTTCGGTTGAAAGGCGGGGATCCTTTCGTGTTTGGTCGAGGCGCTGAAGAAGCGCAGGCGATCGCCGAAGCAGGTATTCCATTCGAAGTTGTGCCTGGAATCACCTCGTCCATCGCCGGGCCGGCTTATGCAGGCATTCCCGTGACGCATCGGGCGCACAATTCTCATGTGACATTCTTTACGGGACATGAAAATCCCGCGAAGACGGAAAGTGCAATCGATTACGCAGCGCTGGCGAAACTTGGCGGGACCCAGGTAATGTTGATGGGCGTGGAACGCCTCGGGTCGATCACGAGCGAAATGCTGAAGCACGGTGTCCGCGGCGATTTGCCGGTCGCGCTGGTTCGCTGGGCGACGACTGGGCAACAAGAAACGCTCACCGGCACACTTGGCGATATTGCCCAGAAGGCAGTGACCAACGCTTTTGCAGCGCCTGCAGTCGCAGTATTTGGAGAAGTTGTCACGTTGCGAGACAAGCTCAATTGGTACGAAAAGCGCCCGCTCCTTGGAAAAAGAATTGTCGTTACTCGAACGAGAAAACAAGCCAGTGTGTTAAGCAGCAAACTACGCTCCTTGGGCGCTGACATCATTGAACTGCCCACGATTCGCATCGGGCCGCCGACTGATTTACGCGAATTCGCAGAACTTGTGCAGGATGCGCACATGTACGACTGGATTGTGTTTACCAGCGCAAATGGAGTTGAAGCTTTTTTCAATATTTTCTTCAAACTATATGACGATGCGCGCGAGATCGGCGGCGCCCGGATTGCCGCCATCGGTCCGGCTACAGCTCAACGGGTGAAAGACTTTCATCTGCATGTCGACCTTCAGCCGAAGGAATTCGTTGCTGAGGACGTTGTGCGGGAATTCAAAAAGCAGGGAAGCATTGAAAATTTGAACATCCTTTTGGTGCGCGCGGAAAAAGCGCGGGACGTACTTCCAAAGGGGCTCTCCGGCTTGGGAGCGATCGTGGACGAAGCATTCGCATATCGGAACTTGCCCGAGACGCGCGATCCGACCGGCGCGCGGCAACAACTAGCGAAGCGCGGGGCCGATTTGATTACCTTCACCAGTTCTTCAACGGTGGAAAATTTTCTCTCTTTGGGCCTGCCTTGGCCGAAAGGAATGCAAGTTGCCAGCATTGGCCCCATCACGTCGCAAACAGCGCGCGACAATGGTTTGAAGGTCGAAGTCGAAGCAAAGCGCCACGATATTGACGGCTTGGTAGAAGCAATCGGCGCCTTCTTTGCCCGGAAGGCTGCTACGAATAGTTAAAACCGGAATAGTTAAAAAGTTAAATTGGGCGTCAGAAATCGCGTTGCCCAAACAACCTTTTAACTTTGAAATATTTTAACTTTTAACCTTGTGGATTAAATCGGAACCTGGTTCGGCCGCGCTTGGCGTTGGCTTTGGCTTTGCGGCGATGCTTCTGCGAAGGCGTCTCGAAGGCGCGCAAACGACGGACCTCCTCGAGAATGCCCTCGGCATCCAGCTTGTTCTTCAGCCGCTTCAACGCGCGATCAACAGGCTCACCTTTGCGAACAATCACTTCTGGCATCAATAATCACTCCTGACTTTAGCGATAGATTCCTAATCGGCGAGCGGGAGCCTACTCGGACCCGGCGGCCCCGTCAAATCTACTCGGAAAAGTGCCTCCGGGAGCCTCAGACCTGGCAGTGGACATGGACCGGGACTTCAGAAGCGACTCAGCGCTGGGCAAGCGGATTGGCTGCTGCCGCTTTCTGGGTAACCTCGCGTCGCAAGGCTGTAGCGCCGCCACCGCGGGCGCGCGTCCACCACAGCACAATAGGTGAGGCGATAAAGATCGAGGAGTAAGTGCCGACAACCACGCCGATAATGATGGCAAGCGAGAAGTCGCGCAGCACCGCGCCGCCGAACAAAAACAGACAAAGAATCGGGATAAGCGTCACCGTGCTCGTAAGGATTGTTCGGCTCAGCGTCTGGTTAATGCTCGAGTTCATGATCTCCTCAATCGTCCCACGCCGCCCGCTGGCGAGGCCTTCCCGAATCCGGTCGTAAACGACAATGGTGTCGTTGATCGAATAGCCGGCGACGGTAAGCACAGCGCCGACGATGGTGAGGGTCAATTCGCGGCCGAAGAGAGCGAACACGCCGACGGTCATAAGCACGTCATGCAACAGCGCGACAATCGCGCCTACGGCAAAAGAAAGTTGAAACCGGAAGGTTACGAAAATCAAAATACCCAGGATGCCCAAGCCGAGCGCGATTAACGAATTTTTTGCCAGTTCACCACCTACGAGCGCACCGACCCGTTCCGAGCCTTCCACTCTAAAGCCAGAACTTGGCAGCGTCTGCGTAACTTGCTTTTCCACCTTGTCGCTGGTGTTTAATGGCGTGCGGATGGTGATGTAACTCCTGCCGACTTGTGTGGATTCCTGGATGGAAGCATCAGCGAGACCAATTGGCTTCAGCGCACCGCGCACCTGTCCAATATCGATCTTGCCAGGTGCGCTCAATGTGATGAGGTCGCCGCCGCGAAAATCGACGCCAAAGTTACGTTCGCCGCGTTTGTAAAAGGCGAACGAGCCAGCCAGAAGCAGTGCGAGCGAGCACATGCACGCAATAAAGCCTTTGCCGAGGAAATTGATATTTTGCGCTGAAATCAAATGCAACATCGAGATGCGTTTCACTCGCCCCGTGTCGACCAGCCAGCCGAGGCAATTCCGCCCCACAATGAGCGCCGTGAACAACGAAGCCAAAATGCCAAGGCTAAGTGAGATGGCGAAGCCTTTTACCGGGCCGCTCGCTTTCCAAAAAAGAATCGCGGCTGTGATCAGCGTCGTAACGTTGGCGTCGAAAATGGAGCTAAACGCTTTTTCGTACGCCGTGTTTAGCGCGACCTTGAGCGATTTCCCAAGCGCCATTTCTTCGCGCAATCGCTCGTATATGAGAACGTTCGCATCCACTGAAAGGCCAATCGTCAAAATGATGCCTGCAATGCCGGGCAATGTGAGGACGAAGTGGAACATCGTCAGAGCCCCCATGAGCAAAATGAGATTAATGATCAAGGCGAGATTCGCGATCAGACCGGGAATCTTGTAGTAGACGGCCACGCAAACGAGCGTGATGGCCAGTCCGAGTAAACCGGCGAGAATGCTCGCTCGAATCGAGTCTAGTCCGAGAGTGGGCGAAACGCTGCGCTCTTCTTCGATGCTCACCGGCGTTTGCAATGGATTCTCAAGTACGCTCGCCAGGCCGCGCGCCTCTTCCTCGGTAAAGCGGCCCGTGATTTGTGCGTCGCCGCCATAAATAGCGTCTTGAATCACGGGCGCCGATTGGATCACGCCATCAAGCACGATCGCAAAGCGATGGTGAACGTTCGCAGCTGTAATGTTCCCAAACTGCTTGGCGCCTTCGCTGTCGAATCGCAAATGAACTGCCCAGCCGTCTCGTTCGTAAGAAGCGCCTGCGCCTGAAACGCGATCACCGGCTAAGTCGGCTTTCTTTTTTACGAGCAACCGTTCTTCGATCGGTTTTTCGCCCTCAGCCTGGTGCTGTTGTTTATAGGTTTCGATCCGATACTCTGGCGGAATTACCTGCTTTCCCTGGTCGATTTCGCGCAATCGTTCGCCGTTATCGGGATAAACCAGACGAAACTCGAGCTTCGCCACGCGCGATAGTTGGTCCCTTGCTTCCTGAATCTTCGCTGTGTCGAGTCCCGGAATCTGGACCAGAATCCGATCGCTGCCGACCGGGCTGATAATTGGTTCGCCTCCACCGAAGTAATCGACGCGCTTGCGAATGACCTCGACCGCCTGGTCGAGCATCGCCTTGGTGACTTCTTTATCGCCACCTTTCAGCCGGATGAGAAAGGAGGTGCCGCCCTGAATATCGAGGCCAAGCGCGATCTTTTTCTGCGGCGGCCAGATGGTTACAATGCTGGAGACGACAAGCACCAGCATGAGCGTCATTGCCAGCAACCGTTTCCGAGGCCCTTGATCGGTGGCGAAATACCACCCGAAGAGAACGAGCATTGCAAGCCCGATACAGAATGTAAGTCCAGCGGTCATTGGATTGCGGATTTGCTAATCTCCTTAACGCTTCACTGATTTAACAATTTAGCTTTCTTTCAACACCGTCGCGATGGCCGATTTCTCCATCTCGATTTTCACGTTGTCGGCTACTTTCACCAGCACGGTATTTTCCTTCACATTCGAGATCAGGCCGTGAATGCCGGCATTGGTCACAACCCGGTCACCGGTTTTCAAGCTCGAAGTTAACTGCTGTTGCTGTTGCTGCCGCTTCTTTTGCGGTCGGATCATCACAAAGTACATGATGATGAAAATAAAAATTAGCGGCACAAAAAATGAACCAATGCCGCCACCTGGCATCTGTTGAGGAGCCGCGCTTTGCGCCTGAGCAAGAAACGTCTGAAACATATTTTAGAATTGGAGAGCGCACCTTAAACGCGAAAGCGTTCCCTGCAATCGTTCTTTCGCGTCGCTCGTATTTTCGAGACTGACGCGGGTGCACAGTCCGAAGAGCGGAAGGGAAAGCAGAAAACCCCACTTGCGCTGCACTATGACGCGGGATGACATACGCAAAAGTCGGCCATTCAAAAAATATCTTAAAAACGCAAAAATAGTCTTGCTATTCTCCGAGATTTTTTTTAATACGTCGACATAATCGTAGGTCAGAGTCCTACT
>Ga0209472_1000450_pt1 | contig 24588 bp, 19 predicted proteins | sample GraSoiAngelo_130_FD_185887 | JGI IMG/M metagenome (GOLD analysis project Ga0209472, IMG submission 185887) | Grasslands soil microbial communities from the Angelo Coastal Reserve, California, USA - 14_0929_02_20cm (SPAdes) (version 2) | ecosystem: Environmental > Terrestrial > Soil > Grasslands ...
GGCAGGCCCTCCACGAACAGCGCGAACTCATCCCCGGCGAGCCGTCCCACCACCGTCTCCTTCGGCAGCGAGCGCGTCAGGCGCTCGGCCAGCACTTCCAGCGTACGATCGCCGGCGCCGTGACCGAAGGTGTCGTTGACTTCCTTGAAGCGGTCCATGTCCAGGTACAGCACCGCCACCACCTGCCCCGCGCGCAGCGCGCGCGCGATGGTCTGCTGCAGCAGGTGGTGGAACTGCATGCGGTTCGGGATCTTGGTGAGCGCGTCGTAGCGCGCCAGATAGCGTATGCGGCGTTCGGCGCGCTTGCGGTCGGTGATGTTGCGCGCCACGAAGATGTTGCCCTGGAACTGCGGGTCGTCGCTGTCGATGCGCGAGCCGGTGAACGACACCGGGATGGTCTGACCGCTGCGCGTGCGCACCACCGTCTCGCGCGTCTCCTGCGCCGCCTGCAGCAGATCGAAGCCGGCGCGCTCACGCTCCTCGAGCACCGTCAGGATGCCGCGGCCGAGCAGCTCCTCCTCGCCGAAACTCAGCAGCTTGCAGGCCGCCGAGTTGGCCATCTTGATGACCCCGTCCGGGGAGGTGACGAACACCGCATCGGTCATGCTGTTGAGCACGCTGTGCAGGTAGTTCTTGTTGATGGTCGACTGACGCAACCGCGCGCGCATGCGCTCGAGCGCCTGCTGCAGGTCCGCGAGCGCGTCGTTCCTGCGCACCTCGACCGGTCGGGTGTAATCGCCCTGGCCGATGCGCTCGGCGCTCCTGATGAGCGAGTCGACCGGCCGCTGCAGCTGCCGCGTGAGGCGCCAGGCGAGGGCCGCGGCGGCGAGCCCGCCGGCCGCCGTGAGCGCGAAGCCCAGCAGCCATGCGAGCCGCCAGCGTGCGGCGCCGGCCGCTTCCAGCCGTCCGCCCAAGCTCACCTCGGACACCGGCGCCGCCTGCTCGAGCACCACGGTGAGGGTGGCGAGGGTCTCGGGGGTCACGGCGCCGGGGATCCTCTCGACGAAGGTGCGTACCGGAGCGACCACCTGCACGGTGAGCGCGCCCGGGGTCGCGCCGCCGCTGCGCCGCCAGTTGAAGATCCGCTTTCCCGAGCGCGTCGACACGCTGACGGCGGCGACCGTGTGATCCTCGATGAAGGGCTGGAGCCTGCGCAGCACGCCGCCCCCATCCCCGGCGCGCACCGCTCCGGCGATCGCATCCGCCGCGTGCGCCGCGATGCTCTGCGCCCGGGCCTGCAGCTCCGGATCGACCCGCTCGCGCGCGGCGCGCTCGGCGAGCGCGCTGAGGGTGCGCGTGTCGGCCTGGTGGCGCACGAGCAGCACGGTCGCCACCGCAGCCGCAGCGAGCACCACCACCAGGAAGGCGGCGCCGGAGTACTTGAACTTGAAGGTGGCGGCGGTCACATACGTCTACGCCCGCCGGGGGCTGCACAGGGCCTGAGGCGGTGGATCCCCTGTATTTTGGGGATTCATATTAACCGCCGCCTGGGACTCAAGGCTAGGCGCCTTTAGGGGCCAGGCGCCTTTAGTTGCCGGACCAGACTCTTTTTATATGCCCGAGCATCAGCCCGCGCATCGTGGCCATGGGGTCGTTGCTGGCCGCGTCGTTGCTGGCCGCGAAGATGGGCGGCCGGCGCCGCAGCAGCTGCCAGCTCTCGCTGCGCAGGACCTGGCGCAGGTACTCGACATTGCGCTCGATCGCTTCCATGTAGGGATTCCCGCCCCCGAAGAGGACTTCCAGGTAGCGGTAGGCTGCACGGAAATCCCCATCGAGCCGCTTAGCGCGCACCTCCGCCACGAACTCCGGGGTCTGGCGCAGCAGGTCCAGCCCCGAGGCGTACTTCACCCGGGGGTTGCCCTCGCTGAAGGGCAGGGCGACGCCGCCGAGCACGAACTCGGCGTACAGCCGATCACGGCATTTTTCCAGGTAACAGCGGTCGGCCATCTGGGCGATCATGTCCGCCGTGCCGAGCAGGTGGCCGACCGTGATGTCGCGCGGATCGGAGACCGTCTCCTCGATGCGCTCGAACGGCACTTCGTAACCGGTGTAGTGAATGATCTCCGAGGCCACCGGCACCCAGGAGCGGAAGCCCAGCACCGGCAGGTACTCCTGCAGGAAGCGCGCGCCGCGCGATACGTGCGTGCGGGTGAACTCCGCGCCGTTGCGCGAGTCCTTGTCGTCGGTACGGCGCAGGTAGCCGACGTCGTGAAACAGCCCGGTGACCAGGCCGACCACGGCGCGCGCGCCTCCCAGGCGGGTGGACTCTTCCTGCTGCCGCTCGTAGCCCACGATCAGGCGCGCGAGCGCGAGCGTGATGTCGAGCGTGTGCTGGCGGTCGTGGTACACGGTGTCGACGCCGTGGTAACCGGCCACCTTGCCGGCGAACAGGCGCTCGAAATGCTCGAAGGCGCGCCCCAGCGGCTCCATGGACAGCCCCGGCCACGTCGGCCGGTAGAGTGCCTCGACCGCGGCGAGCACGGCGGCGGGCGAGCTCACCTGCACGCTGTTGGTAACGTCGAAATCGCTGCGCCGGGTACTGGTCATGGTGGACAAAGGGCGACGCGGCGGCCGTCCCCTGACTGGCCTGACCGGTGCCTTAAATTCCAGTGTAGGCAGTTCCGGCGCCCCGGCACCGCGACGCGGCGCACACTTTGAGAGCCTCAGCCGCGCGCTAATAGATGCGCAGGCCCCCGTACTTGCGGCGGATGTGCCGGTCGAGCACCAGGGCTCCGAGCGCAAAGCCGGCGCACAGGGCGAGCAGCGCCGCACCGAGCACCCACGGCCACACCCGCCGCGGACTGTCCTGCTCCGCGGCGGCGAACAGCGCCTGCTGCGGCGCTGCGGCGGGGTCCTCCGCGGCGGGCGCGCTCGCCGGCGCCGCGGGCGAGGCGGCCCCGCCCCCGCCGCTCGCCGTGGTCGAGGCGGTGCGCGCCGCATCGAGCTGTGCCTGCAGGCGGCTCACCTCCTCCTTGAGCTGCGCCACCTCCGCGGTGCGTTGCGCGAGCCGCGGCCGCAGCGGCTCCTCGGCCGACAGGTAGCTCGCCCTGATCCAGCCCTCCCTGCCGCCCGCGGTGCGCACGTGGACCTGATCGCCCGAGCGCTCCAGGACCTCCAGCGCATCGCCGCTCCTGACCGAGGCGACACGCTCGCCGCCGCTGTCGGGCGCGCTGTTGACACTGACCACCAGTTGCTCGATGACGTAGAGCGTCTCGGCGCGCGCCGCGGGCGAGGCCACGGCGCACAGCAGCAGCAACGGCGCCGGCAGCACTCGCGCGCTGAGCCTTCTGGTCACGCGGCGAGCTCGCCCGTGGCGACGATGCCGTGCTGCTTCAGCAGCGCCGCCACGTCCGGCCGGCGGCCGCGAAACTCGATGAACGCCTCCAGGGCGTCACGACTGCCGCCGCGGCTGAGGATCGCCTCCAGAAAGCGCTGTGCGGTCGCGCGGTCGAACACTCCGCTTTCCTCGAACGCGGCAAAGGCGTCCGCCGCCAGCACCTCCGCCCACTTGTAGCTGTAGTAGCCGGCGGCGTACCCGCCGGCGAAGATGTGGCCGAAGCTGTTCGCAAAGCGGTTCCACTCCGGCACCGGCACGACGGCGGCCTCGTCCCTGACCTCGCGCAGCAGCTGCTGCACGCGAGCGCCGCGCTCGGGCGAGTACTCGGTGTGGAGGCGCAAGTCGAACAGGGCGAATTCCAGCTGCCGCATCATCTGCAGCCCCGCGTGGAAGCTGCGCGTGGCGATCAGCCGTGACCGTGTCTGCGCGGGCAGCGGCGCACCGCTCTCGAAGTGCCCGGAGATGCGCTGCAGAACCTCCGGGTGCCAGGCGTAGTTCTCCAGGAACTGGCTCGGCAGCTCCACCGCGTCCCAGGCCACGCCGTTGATGCCGGCGAGGCTCGGATAGTCGACCCGCGTCAGCAGATGGTGCAGACCGTGGCCGAACTCGTGGAACAGGGTGAGCACGTCGTCGTGCGTCAGCAATGCCGGCCGCCCCGCCCCGGGCGGCAGGAAATTGCACACCAGGTAGGCAACCGGCAGCGCCGCGCCGCTGGTGAGCCGCTTGCGGCCGACGCACTCGTCCATCCAGGCGCCGGCACGCTTGTGGGGGCGCGCGTAGGCGTCCAGATAGAAGCTGCCGACCGCCTCACCGGCGCTGTCTGCGATCTCGAAGAAGCGCACGTCCGGGTGCCACACCGGGGCGCCGGCGCGCTCGCGCACCGCCACGCCGAACAGCCGCTCGGCGACCTCGAACAGTCCGGTGAGCACCCGCGGCAGCGGGAAGTACGGCCGCAATTGCTCCTGCGACACCGAGAACCGCTCACGCTGCAGCCGCTCGGCATGGAAGCCGACGTCCCAGGCGGCGAGCCGGTGGCAGGCGAACGCCTCGAGCTCGGCGAACTCGCCGAGCGCCGCGGGGCGCGCGGCGCGCGCCAGCTCGTGCAGGAACCCGAGCACTTCATCGACGCTGTGCGCCATGCGGGTCGCGAGCGCGTACTCGGTGTAATTGCGAAAATCCAGCAGCCGCGCGGCCTCGTGGCGCCGCCGCAGGATCTCTTCCATCACGTTCGAGTTGTCCCAGCGGCCGGCGCTCGGGCCGCAATCCGAGGCGCGCGTCATCCACGCCTCGTAGAAGGCGCGGCGCAGGCTCTCGGACTCGGCGTCGGTGAGCACCGCGACGTAGGTCGGCTGGTCGAGGGCGAGGACCCAGCCGGCCACGCCGCGCTCGTGCGCCCGGCGCCGCGCCTGCTCGATGAGCATGTCGTTCAGTCCGCGCAGCTGCTGCGGATCCTCGACGTGGCGGGTCCAGGCGTTGCTGGCATCCAGCACGTTCTCCTCGAACTTCGCCTGCAGCTGGCTGAGCTCGAGCATCGCGGACTTGAAGCGCTCCTTGCGTGCGGCAGGCAGACCCACCCCGGCGAGGCGAAAGTCACGCAGGGCATGCTCGATCACCTGGCGCTGCACCGGGGCGAGCGCGCCGCCCTCCTGGTCGGCGACCGTGCGATAGGCGAGGAACAGCGGCTCGCTCTGCGCGAGGTCGGTCTGGTAGGCGGACAGCAGCGGCAGGCAGGCGTTGTAGCCGCTGCGCAGGGCGTCGGAATTGAGCACCGCGTTCAGGTGACTCACGGGCGACCAGGTGCGCGCAATGCGGTGCTGCAGCTCCTCGAGCGGCTCGATGAGCGTCGCGAAGGTGGGTAGCGGCAGTGAGGCGAGCGCCTCGAGGCGCGCGCGGTTCTGCGTCAGCACTTCCCGCACCGCCGGCTCGACGTGCTCGGGACGGATCTGCAGGAACTGCGGCAGCGGCTGCTCGCCGAGGAGTGGGTTTTCCATGCGGTTTCGCGGCGTGAACGTCGGCGCCATTGTAGCGGCCCCGGGCGCGCCCGGCGCTGCGGGATGGAACCGCAGCCGCGCATCCTCATATAACATGGCGTCGGCCAAGCGCTCGAGGGTGTATGAGCGAGAAATTCGACCTGGTGGTGATCGGCGGCGGCAGCGGCGGGCTGGCCGCAGCGCAGCGCGCCGCCGAATACGGCGCGCGGGTGGTGCTGGTGGAATCCGGCCGCCTGGGCGGCACCTGCGTGAACGTCGGCTGCGTGCCGAAGAAGATCAATTGGAACGCGGCCGATCTGGGCGGCGCGCTGCACGACGCCCCGGACTACGGTTTCCGGTTGCAGGTCGCCGGGCACGACTGGGCCTTGCTCAAGCAACGGCGCGACGCCTACATCCTCAAGCTGAACGAGGCGTACGCCGCGAACCTGGCGCGCCACAAGATCGAGCTGGTACGCGCCCGGGCGAGCCTCCTCGATGAGCACTCGGTCACGGCCGCCGGGCGCCGCCTGCAGGCCCCGCACCTCATCCTCGCCACCGGTGGGCGGCCGCGCCGGCCCCTGATTCCCGGCGCCGAGCTCGGCATCACCTCCGACGGCTTCTTCGAGCTCCCCGAGTGCCCGCGGCGCGTCGCGGTCGTGGGCAGCAGTTACATCGCCGTCGAGCTCGCCGGCATTTTCGCCGGCCTCGGGGCCGGCACCACGCTGGTGCTGCGCGGCGACACGGCGCTGAAGAGCTTCGACGACATGCTCGGCGAGGCGACGCTCGACATGCTGCGCGAGGAGGGCGTGCAGATCGTCACGCACGCCTCGCCCGCGGCGCTGGCGCGCGGCGCCGGCGGCGCGCTCGAGCTCACCGCGCGCGACGGCCGGGGTCTGGGCCCGTTCGATTGCGTGCTGTGGGCGGTCGGACGGATGGCGGCGGTGGAGGATCTGGGTGGCGCTCGATATCCAGGGCTTCATCGCCACCGACACCTACCAGGCGAGCAGCGCGCCCGGGATTTATGCCATCGGGGACGTGGCGGGGCGCGCGCAGCTCACGCCGGTGGCGATCGCGGCGGGCCGGCGGCTGTCGGACCGGCTGTTTGGCGCTCACAGCGACCGGCACCTGGATTACGAGAACATTCCGACGGTGATTTTCGGCCGTCCGCCGATCGGCACCGTCGGGCTCACCGAAAAGGCGGCCCGCGAGCGCTACGGCGCCGACAGCATCACGGTGTTCAGATCCAGCTTCGTGCCGCTGTATCACGCCCTCAGCACGGCCAAGCGGCGCTGCGAGATGAAGCTCGTGACCGCGGGCCCCGAGCAGCGCATCGTCGGCCTGCACGTCGTGGGCGCGGGCGCGGACGAGATGCTGCAGGGGTTTGCGGTGGCGGTGCGCATGGGGGCGACCAAGAAGGACTTCGACGACACGGTGGCGATACATCCAACCTCTGCGGAGGAGTTCGTCACCATGCGATGATCCCCAGCGGAGGAATTCGTCACCATGCGCCGAGCACTCAGGCGCTCTCGCCACGCTCCTTGAGCGCGGCCAGCACCTGCGCGGTGTCGGGACGTATGCCGCGCCACACCCGAAACGACTCCGCGGCCTGCTCCACCAGCATGCCCCAGCCCTGCAGCGCCCGCGCGCACCCCTGGCGCGTGGCCCACTCGAGGAAGGCGGTCGCGGAGCTGCCGTAGGCCAGGTCGTAGCACACCGTCTGCGGACCGATGACCGCCGGCGGGAAGGGCGGCAGCTCACCGGCGAGGCTGGCGGAGGTGGCATTGACGATCAGGTCGAAGGGCGCGTCCGTCAGCTCGGGGAAAGCCACGCCGCGCACGACGCCCAGCTCGCTGAACGCCGCGGCGAGCGCGTGGGCGCGCTGCGCTGTGCGGTTGGCGATCACCAGCAGCTCCGGCCCGCGGCCCAGCAGCGGGCCCAGGATCCCGCGGGTCGCGCCGCCTGCCCCGATGATGAGCACCCGGCGGTGCGTAATGGCCACTCCGAGGTTGTCGCACAGGTCGCGCACCAGGCCGGCGCCGTCGGTGTTGTCGCCGAGGATGCCGTCGGGGCGCGCCGCGAGGGTGTTCACCGCCGCGGCGTACGCGGCGCGGGGCGTCAGCTCATGCGCCACCTCCACCGCCGCGATCTTGTGAGGCAGGGTCACGTTCAGGCCACGGCCGCCCTGCGCGAAGAACGCGCGCACGCGCTGGTGAAACTCGGCGGGCGGCACGTCGTAGAGGCGGTAGCTGATCCTCTGACCGGTCTCACGGGCAAACATGCCGTGAATGAACGGCGAGAGGCTGTGACCGACCGGATGGCCGACGACCCCGTACTGATCCAGCGCGCTGCCCATCAGGGGGATTGTGACAGCATCCGCGCACTCGCGCCCCCGCAGGGCCCCACGGCCAGTGCCGACCCGAGCTCCGGCAGCCAGGCCTGCAGGCGCTCGAGCGTGAGGTAGGGCGGGTTTGCGATCAGCAGGCCCGAGCCGTTGAGCCCGACCTGCGAGTCGCGCGGGTACAGCCACAGCTCGCACACCAGCGCCGGCGCCCGCAGGGTGCGCGCGCAGTCGGCCTGCCACAGGGCGGTGCGGCGCTCGTCCTTGATCGGATACCAGGCCGCGAACACGCCGGTGGGAAAGCGGCGCAACCCTTCGGCGAGCGCGGCGGTGACCTGCCCGAAGTCCTGCTCGGTGTGCTCGTACGGCGGGTCGATGAAGGTGAGCCCGCGCCGCTCGCGCGGCGGCAGCCAGGCCCGCAGCCGCTCGAAGCCATCGCCGCGCTCGATGCGCACACTGCGCGGGGCGCCGCCGGGGGCTGGCGCGAGGCTGCCGAGCGCGGCCTCGAGCGCACGCGCTTCCGCGCCCAGGAACTCGATGAGCACCGCGCGGTCCTGCGGCCGCAGCTCACTCGCCGCGATCAGCGGCGAGCCCGGGTACAGGTGCCGCTGCCCGCGGCGGGCGCGAAACTGCGTGAGCAGCGCGGCGTACCGGCGCAACTCCGGCGCGCTGGGCTCGAGGCTCGCGAAGCGCCCGATGCCTGCGGCCGCCTCGGCCGAGGGGCTCGACAGGTCGTAGCTGCCGCGGCCGGCGTGGGTATCGAGGTACAGGAACCCCTTGTCCTTCTTCTTCAGCGCCGTGAGCAGCTGCAGCAGCGTCACGTGCTTGTGCACGTCCGCGAAGTTGCCGGCGTGGAAGCTGTGGCGGTACTTCATGGCCTGCTATCGTGCGGACGGATGGAATGTATCACTTCGGGAAAGGAGGCCGCGCTTGGCCGAGTACTGGTTCGACAGCCACGATGGCCTGAGGCTCTACAGCCGTGTGTACGCCGCCGCCGCGGACTCACCGGTGGTGCTGTGCCTGCACGGGCTGATGCGCAACAGCCGCGATTTCGGCGCGCTGGCGGCGCAGCTGGCCGCGCGCTACCGCGTCATCGTGCCCGACGTGCGCGGCCGCGGCTTCTCGGCGCGCGATCCGAATTTCAACAACTACCAGATCCCGGTGTACCTGCAGGACGTGCTGACGCTGCTCGCAGGTCTGGGCGCGGCCCGCGTGAGCATCATCGGCACCTCCATGGGCGGCCTCATGGCGATGCTGCTGGCGGCGACGCACCCCAAGCTCGTCTCACGCATCGTGCTCAACGACGTCGGCCCGCAAGTCGACCCCGCGGGGCTCGAGCGCATCCGCGGCTACGCCGGCCAGGCCGCGCCGGTGCGCAGCTGGCCCGAGGCCATCGCGCAGCTGCGCGCCGACTACGCAGCCGCCTGGCCCAACCTGAGCGATGCGCGCTGGGATGAGATCGCACGCCTCAGCTACCGCGCCAACGCCCAGGGGGTGCCGGAGGTGGACGCCGACCCGCTGATCCGCGAGCCGCTCAAGAGCAGCGCCGCGGCCGCGCCGGATCTATGGCCGTTGTGGCGCTCGCTCGCGCGGGTGCCGATCCTCGTCATCCGCGGCGCGCACTCGGACATCCTGAGCGTGACGACGCTCGCACGCATGCAGCGCGAGCGGCCCGGCCTCGAGGTGCTCACCGTCGCCAATCGCGGCCACGCGCCGCTGCTCGATGAGCCCGGCTGCGTCGCGGCGATCGAGCGCTTTCTGGCGGGCGCGTGAGGCGCGTGCGCTACTTGAGGCGCCGCGCGCGGCCGTTGGCCGCCGGCGCCGTGGGCCGCAACTTGCCGGCGGGGGCCTTGCGGGCCGCGCTCCTGGCGCGCGCGCGCGGCTTGCGGGCGGCGTGGGCCTCGGCCTTGGGTTTGGCTGCCGGGGCAGGCGCGGCCGACAGATGGGCCGCGGCCACGGGCTGCGCGCGCACGCCGCGCGCGCTTTTCCTGCCGGCACCAGCCACTCGCGCGCCTGTTGCGGGCGCCTGCGGCGCGCCCGCGCCGTCCGCCGGCGCGGCAGTGGCGGCACGCTTGCCCTTGCCCCAGCGTCCGAAGCGTGCGCCGCGCTCGGGCGCCGCCGCGAGCAGCGCGCGGCATTCCTCGAGCGTGAGGGCCTTGGGGTCGCGGTCCTTGGGTATCTTGGCGTTCTTCTTGCGATCGGTGATGTACGGGCCGTAGCGGCCGTTGAGCACCTGGATGCCTTCGGCGGGGAAGTCCTGGATGATGCGATTGGCGTCCGCTTCCTGCTTCAGGCGTATCACCTCGCGCGCCCGCTCGAGCGTCACGGTGTACGGGTCGTCCTCCTTCAGCGAGGCGTACTTGCTGCCGTACTTCACGTACGGGCCGAAACGCCCGACGTTGGCGAGGATGGTTTCCCCGTGCGCGGTTTCCCCGAGCGTGCGCGGCAACTTGAACAGCTCCATGGCGTCGGCGAGCGTGATCGCATCCATCTTCTGCCCCGGGCGCAGGCCCGCGAAGCGCGGCTTCTCCTCATCGTCCTTGGTGCCGATCTGCACGAACGGGCCGTAGCGGCCCATGCGCACGGCGATCGGCTTGCCGGTGGCGGGGTCCCGGCCGAGCTCGCGCGCCTGCGCCACCTGCTCGCGCGTGACGGTGCGCTCGATCTTCTCGACCTGGTGGATGAAGGGCTTCCAGAACTTGTCGAGCGGGGTGGTCCACTCTTCCTCGCCGCGCGACACCGCGTCCAGCTCGTCCTCCATCGCCGCGGTGAAGCCGTACTCGACGTAGCGATGGAAGTGATGGGTGAGGAAGCGGTTGACGATCTTGCCGATGTCGGTCGGCACGAAGCGCCGGCTGTCCATCTCGACGTATTCGCGATCCTGCAGCGTGGAGATGATGCTCGCATAGGTCGAGGGGCGGCCGATGCCGTGCTCCTCCAGCGCCTTGACCAGTGAGGCCTCGCTGTAGCGCGGCGGCGGCTCGGTGAAATGCTGGTTGGCGGCGAGCGCGGTGAGCTGCACCGCATCGCCCTCGCTCATCGGCGGCAGCACGTGATCGGAATCGTCGGCGGCCAGGGCGTCATCGGTGCCTTCCTGGTACACCGACATGAAGCCGGGCTTCACCAGCGTCGAGCCGTTGGCGCGCAGCAGGTGACGCTGCGCCCCGTCGGGCCCGGCGAGCAGGTCCACGGCGACGGTGTCGAACAGCGCGTGACTCATCTGCGAGGCCACTGCGCGCTTCCAGATCAGGGCGTAGAGGCGGGAGAGGTCATCCTCGATCCTGCCCTCCACCTCCGCCGGCGTGATCGCCGCCGAGGTGGGGCGGATGGCCTCGTGCGCCTCCTGTGCATTCTTCGACTTGGTCTTGTAGATGCGCGGCTCCTCCGCGACCTCCTGCTGACCGTAAAGCCGCGCGGCCACTGCGCGTATCTCGCCCACCGCTTCGGCGGCGAGTGACACCGAGTCGGTGCGCATGTAGGTGATGAGGCCGACGCTGCCTTCGCCCAGATCCTGGCCCTCGTACAGCTGCTGCGCGAGACGCATGGTGCGCCGGGCATTGAAGCCGAGCTTGCGGGCCGCCTCCTGCTGCAGCGTCGAGGTGGTGAAGGGCGGGGCCGGATTGCGGCGGCGCTGCTTGCGATCGATCGCCAGCACGCGCAACTCGCCGCCGCCAGCGGCGCCGGCCGCCGCGCGGATGGCGCGCTCGACCTCGCGCGCTTCGGTTTCGTTGGTGAAGCTGAACTGCTCGACCTTGCCGCCGCGATACTCCAGCAGCTTCAGCGGGAAGGACTGCTCACCGTGCGCCCCCTCGCCCTCGATGGTCCAGTACTCCTGCGCCAGGAACGCGCCGATCTCCTCCTCGCGCTCGCAGATCATGCGCAGCGCCGGGCTCTGCACGCGCCCCGCCGACAGTCCGCGGCGCACCTTCTTCCACAGCAGCGGGGAGAGATTGAAGCCGACCAGGTAGTCGAGCGCGCGGCGCGCCTGCTGGGCGTTGACGAGCTCGAGCGACAGTCCGCGCGGTTGCCCGACCGCCGCGCGGATGGCGTTGCGCGTGATTTCGTAGAACACCACGCGATGCACGTCCTTGCCGTCGAGATCGCCGCGCGCCTGCAGGATCTCCTTGAGGTGCCAGGCGATCGCCTCGCCCTCGCGATCCGGGTCGGTCGCCAGATACAGCGCCTTCGCCTTGTGCAGCGCGCGCGCGATGGCCTCGACGTGCCGCTCGTTCTTGTCGAGCAGCTGGTACTTCATCCGGAAGCCGTCGTCGGGATCGACCGCGCCCTCCTTGGGCACCAGGTCACGCACGTGCCCGTAGGAGGCGAGCACCTCGAAATCGCGGCCCAGATACTTCTTGATCGTCTTGGCCTTGGCGGGCGATTCGACTATGACCAGATTGTCTGCCATGAGTTAGGTAAAAACACTCGCGCCTGAGACGAAAAACCGCGGACGAGCCGCGGACCTGACCTCACCTCGCGGCGCCGCGGCGCGCTCAATGCGGAGCATGGGTGCGCACATCCGCCACCAGACCGCCGAGCCGCTCGACCGCCAGCTCACTCCCGGGCTGACTCGAGAGCACCATGAGCACGACCCACTTCAGCTGCTCGGTGTCGGGCTCGTCGGCTTCCAGCGCCAGCATGCGTTCGATCACGATCTCGCGCTGTTGCGGCGTGATGACACGCGCGCGCTCCAGCGTCAACAACAACCCGCGGCACTGCGACGACAGGCGCAGCAGCTCACTGTCGGCAAAAACCCGCACGCCGCGCGGCGCGGCGCCGTCACGCGCCGTCGGCGGCAGCGCTGGCCGCTGCTGTCCGAAGGCGAGCTCGGTGAGCCAGTCGAGCGCCCGCTCGACGTTGGCGCGCCCGAAGCCCGCCCGTTCCAGATCGCGGGCCAGCTCCTCACGCTCGGGCACTTGCGGGGGCGCTTCGAGCATGTAACGGTCGAAGACGTAGATCAGGATGTCGAGAACGCTGCCAGTCATCATTCAAGGTAATCGGCCATAGCGGCCGCCCGGAAGTGCCGCCACACGCCCCTGCAGCTCGAGTATCAGCAGCATCGAGGCAACTGACTCGGGGGCCAGGTGGGTGCGCGCGACGAGAACATCGATGGTCGCGGGTTCAAAGCCGAGCGCATCTAACAGCATTTCATACTCCTTGTCCAATACCGGCTGCCGTGGCAGGTGCCCGGGCGCGGTCGTAAGTGTTTCTTTCGGAACCGAAATCCGCAGCTCCGCCAGAACGTCCGCGGCTTCCTCCACCAGCTTCGCGCCGTCGCGCAGGAGTTGGTGGCAGCCGCGCGAGAGCGGACTGTGGATGGAGCCCGGGATCGCAAACACCTCGCGCCCCTGTTCCCCCGCCAGGCGCGCGGTGATGAGCGAGCCGCTGTGGCGCGCGGCCTCGACCACCAGCGTGCCGAGCGCAAGCCCGCTGATGATGCGGTTGCGCCGCGGGAAGTGCTGACGGAGCGGCGCGGTGCGGGGCGGGAACTCCGACACCAGCGCGCCGCGGACCCGGATACGCGCCGCGAGGCCCTCGTGCTGTTGCGGATAGACCCGATCGAGGCCGGTGCCGGACACGGCCACCGTGAGTCCCTCGACCGACAGCGCCCCTTCGTGGCTGGCGGCATCGATGCCGAGCGCCAGTCCGCTGGTCACGGTGAGCCCGGCGCGCGCAAACCACGCCGCGAACTCGCGCGCCGTGGAGCGACCGCTCGGCGTGGGGCTGCGCGAGCCGACCATGGCGAGCTGCGGGGAGCTGAGCGCCGCCGCCGATCCGAGCAGGTAGAGCGCCGCGGGCGCGCCGGCGCTCTGCCCGAGCAGCGGCGGATAGTCCGGGTCGGTGCACAGAATGATGCGCGCGCCGCTCGCGGCGAGCCAGGCGAGATCCGCATCCAGCGCCGCCTCGTCGGGCGAGCCCAGAAAGCCGCGCGTGGCGGGGGGCAGCTGCACCTCGCGAGCCGCGCGCCGCTCGGCCGCGCGTGCCGGCTCGCCGCCGGCTGCGAGCATCAGGGCCCGCAGGTGCTCGGCGCTTAAGCCCGGGGCCCGTGCCAGCAGCGCGCGCGCACGGATGGCATCCATGCGCGCGAGCATAAAGCAAAGCCGCTCAGGGGCTACGCACCACGTCGGCGACGTGAATGGTGTCGGAGGCGCCGACGATCAGCCCGAAGCTCACGCGATCGAACACCTTGAACACCAGCAGCGTTCCGCTGCGCTCGTCCGGCAGTTTCACCTTGGGCGCGAAGGAAGTGCCGACGCCGCTGCCGATCTTCTTGCCGCCGCGGTACAAGTCGCGCACCACCGCGCCCGCCTGGTCGACGGCGAGGATGTTGCCGGGCTCGAGTCCGTGGCGCTTGCCGCGGTTGATGACGACCACCTCGTACGGCCCGACGAGGTCGGTGCCACCGACCACGTTGATGATGCGCCCATGCACTTCGCCCGCCGGCGAACGCAGCGCGAAGGTGACCGGGGTCTCGCTGACGTCGGCGGACAGCAGGCGGTCGCCGCGCAGCGTCTCGCGCGCCGGGTCGATCAGCAGCGCCTTGGCGGGGTCTCCGGCGCGCTGCACCAGCGCGGTGGCGGTGTAGATTCCGACGTAACCGACGAGGTCGCCGTCATCCGGGTCGCGCAGGGGATCGGCCACGTGCACCACGGCGAAACGGGCATTCTCCCCGGCCGCGAGATTGCGTACGTACACTTCGTTGCCGGAGCCTGCGATCTCGTGCATGTCGCGGAACGCGAACACATACGGCGCGTCACGGATCTGATCGGCGCTCATGACCGTCGGCCGCGACAGGAACGCGGCGATGGCGGCGTAGGGAATGGTCGGGATGGCGCTGTCGAGCGGGCTGCTGCGCAGGCGCGCATCCAGCCGCACGGCACCGGCCTGCTCGAGGCTCACCTGCGGCCGGCCGTCGGCCCCGTGGGCCAGCGCCAGGGTGTCGCCCGGATAAATGAGGTGCGGATTGGGCACCTGGGGATTGATGATCCACACCTCGGGCCACAACCACGGATCGCGCAGGTACATCGTGGCGATGCCCCAGAGCGTGTCGCCGCGTTTGACCGTGTAGTGCTTCGGCGCGCCCGGCTTGAGCGCGGGGCCGGTTTCGACCGGCGGCGCAGCCGGAGCCACCGCGGTGGCCCCCGCGGCGTTGATGGCTGCCTCGGTCGCCGTCATTTCCGGCTCGACGGGGACGGCGCGCGCTTCGCCTGCCGCCTGCGTCACCGGCGCGGGGGCGGAGGCTTGGGCCTGCGTGCGCCGCAGATGCGAGCAGCCGCAGACCGCGATCGAAACGATCAGTAAGCCCGCCGCCAGGCGAGCTCCAAGTACTTGATTCGAGACCATCCTCCACTCCTCAAATGCGCGAGGTGGACCACACGACCTGCGCCCGAGATTCTAGTTGTTATACTGGCATGGCGCCCGCTCGGCATGCGAATTAATGTCGAGTTTGTGCGCTGGATCACGGGCGGCCCCGCCCCCACATCAGCAGGCCATGGCCTCAAGAACCATCCTCGAGTTCCCCGACCCCCGCCTGCGCACCCGTGCGCAGCCGGTGAGCGGCTTCGATGCGGCCCTCGGCACGCTCATCGATGACCTGCTCGAGACCATGTACGGCGCTTCCGGGATCGGGCTCGCCGCGACCCAGGTCGATGTGCACCAGCGCGTCATCGTCATCGACGTCTCGGCCGAGCACAACCAGCCGCTGGTGCTCGTCAACCCGCAGATCCTCGCGCGCGAGGGGGAAGCGAGCAGCGAGGAGGGGTGTCTGTCGGTGCCGGGGATCTTCGATGAAGTGAAGCGCGCGGCGAAGATCCGGCTGCGCGCACAGGATCGCACCGGCGAGCCGTTCGAGCGCGATTACGACGACGTCCTGGCGGTGTGCGTCCAGCACGAGATCGACCACCTCGACGGCAAGCTGTTCGTCGACTACCTGTCGGATCTGAAGCGCGAGCGCATTCGCAAGAAACTCGAGAAGGAGCGCAGGGAGCGCGTCTCGCATGCGGCCGCGGCGAGCTCGGGCAGCGCGCGCCGCGCGTACTGACGTTGCGCGTCGCCTTTGCCGGCACGCCTGAATTCGCGCTGCCAGCCCTCGCGGCGCTGCTCGCGCGACACAGCGTCGTCGGGGTTCTGACACAGCCGGACCGGCCCAGGGGCCGCGGCCGCAGACTCGCTGCGAGCCCGGTGAAGAGCGCCGCACTCGCCGCGGGGGTGCCGCTCGCGCAGCCGCAGACTCTCGACAGCCCCGAGGCGCGCGCGGCGCTTGCGCAGTGGCAGCCGCAGGTGCTGGTGGTCGTCGCCTACGGACTGATCCTGCCACGCGAGGTTCTCGCGCTGCCGCCCCTGGGGTGCCTCAACATCCACGCCTCGCTCCTGCCGCGCTGGCGCGGAGCGGCGCCCATCCAGCGGGCAATCCTCGCCGGCGACACCGAGACCGGGGTCACGATCATGCAGATGGACGCGGGTCTGGACACCGGCCCGGTGCTGCTGCAGCGCCGGCTCGCCATTGCCGCGAGCCACACCAGCGGCTCGCTCCACGAGGCACTCGCGAGCCTCGGCGCCGCGGCGCTCCTCACGGCGCTCGATGGACTGGCTGCCGGCCTCGGGGGGCGCCCGCAGCCCCCCGAGGGCGTCACGTATGCACCCCGCATCGAGAAGGCCGAGGCGCGCATCGACTGGAGCCGCGACGCCCTCGAGATCGAGCGCCAGGTCCGGGCCTTCAATCCCTGGCCGGTGGCCGAGACGGCACTCGAAGGTGAGGCGCTGCGTATCCTGGCTGCGCGGGCAGAGCCCGCCGCGGCACCACGCGATAACGACCCAGTAAAAGACGTTAAAAGCTCCGATCCTGGTGTGATCATCGCCGTACACGATGATTTCATGCTTGTGCGCTGTGGTCGTGGCTGCTTACGTGTGACCGAGGTGCAGCGCCCCGGGCGCCGGCGGATCGCCGTTCGCGACTATTCGCACAGCGTGGCCCTCACAGGGCGGCAGCTTGGCTAGGACTCCCTGGGCCCCTGGGGCGCCGGCCCTGGCGACGGCGGCGCGCGCGGTCGACGAGGTGATCACCTGCGGCCGCTCCGCGGGCGCAGCGCTTGCGAGCCTCGCGAATGCCCCGGACCGCGCGGCGATCCGCGCCATCACACTGGGGACGCTCCGCTGGTACCTGCGCCTCGCACCCGCGGTCGAGGAGCTCCTCACGCATCCTTCGGGTGTGGCGAGCCCCATCCGGGCGCTGCTCGCCGTGGCCGCCCACCAGATCGAGTACTCGCGCAACGTGGCGGAGGCGACCGTGCACGCGGCGGTCGATGCGGCGCGGCTGCTCGGCGCGCAGTGGGCCACCGGACTCGCCAACGCGGTGCTGCGACGGTTCGTCGCCGAGCGTGCAGCACTCCTCGCCCGTGTGGATGCACAGCTGCCCGCGCGCACGGCACACCCGGCCTGGCTCGTTGAGCAGATCGCAGCCGCCTGGCCCGGTCAAGACCTGGCCATACTGGCCGCCAACAACGGCCATCCACCCATGACCTTGCGCGTCGACGCCTCGCGCATGGACGCGCGGGCCTATGTCGCCGAGCTGGAGGAGGCGCAGATTGACGCGTATCCGGTACAGTGGGCCAAAAGCGCGGTTACTTTGAATCAGCCGATCGCCATGAGCCGCCTCCCGGGCTTCGGCGAAGGTCGCGTCTCGGTGCAGGACGCGGGCGCGCAGCTCGCGGCGCCCCTGCTGCAGGTGCGCGGCGGCATGCGGGTGCTCGATGCCTGTGCCGCTCCCGGGGGCAAGACCGGCCACCTCCTGGAGCAGGCCGGCGCAGGCGCGGATGTCACGGCCGTGGACATCGACCCGGACCGGGTGGGATTGATCGAGGAGGGTCTGCGACGGCTGAAGCGCAGCGCGCGGGTGGTGGTGGCAGACGTTCGCGATCCGGGCAGCTTCTGGGACGGTCGGCCGTTCGAGCGGATTCTGGTGGACGCTCCCTGCTCCTCGACCGGGGTGATCCGCCGTCACCCGGACATCAAGCTGCTGCGACGCCCGGGCGATATCCCCGCGCTTGCGGCCGGACAGCTCGCGATCATTCGGGCCGCGGTCACCATGCTCGCTCCCGGCGGGCGCCTGCTGTACTCGACCTGCTCGATATTGCCCGCGGAGAACGAGGAGGTCGTGACCCACCTCCTGGCGCTGGAGCCGCAGATGGCACGGGCCACGATGCCCGAAGCCGGCGCGCTCGCGCCCGGCGCGCTCGATCGCACGGTGGGCGTGCAGCTGCTGCCCGGAGCAGAGGCGCAGACGGACGGCTTCTATTATGCTTGTCTCGAAAAGACAACGGCCGGAACCTGACACGCGCCTCCGGTCGCAGATCCACGGCAGGTCTGTCGTTGCATCCATGCTACGCGGCGATCCGACAAGGGATGGTTTGATCCGGGGCGGGCTGCTCACGACGGTGTGCATCATGGCCCTGGCGAGCTGGGGCCTCGGGCGGGCCGACGCGCTCGACGGGGCACTCGAGGTGCGTTCCGCCTACGTGAACCTCGACAAGGGGGTGTTTCTGCTGCATGCGCGCATCGAGTACCCGATGGGTCCGGCCATCCGCCGCGCGCTGCGTGACGGCCTGACACTCACGTTCGAGCTCGAGGCGCGCGTGGACCGTGAGCGGCGTTTCTGGTTCAACCTGAATGTCGTCGAGTTGACTCTGCGGCGCGAGCTCAGCTACCACGCCGTGAGCGAACGTTACGTGGTGCGCGACACGAAGAGCGGCGATCAGGAGAGCTTCGCCACCCTGGACCAGGCGCTGGACTACCTGGGCAAGGTGGATGCCTGGCCGATCCTGGTGGAGCCGCAGCTCGATGGCGGCAACTACACTATCAGCGTGCGCGCCGGCGTGCGCCGCGGGCACCTGCCGGCGTCGCTGCGCGTGATTCTCTTCTGGACCAACGACTGGGCACGGGTGAGCGAGTGGTACTCATGGTTACTCCCGGTGTGAACGAGCGCCCGCGGCGCCTGCGCCGGGTGGCGGTCGCGCAGGCGCTGCTGTGGAGCGCCATCGGGCTGGGAGCGTTCCTGCTGCTCGCCGAGAGCGTGCAGAACTCGGCCGCATTCGACCGCCTGCGGCCGTGGATTCTGCTGGTGGACTTCGGCGGCGTGATCGCCCTCAGCGTGCTGCTGGCGCGCAAGCTCTGGCGGCTGGTGCGCGACTATCGCGCGCACGTGCCCGGCTCGCGTCTCACGGCGCGCACCGTGGGCATCTTCGGGGGGCTGGTCATTGCGCCGCTGCTGATCGTGTATCTGTCGTCGCTCGAGTTCATCAATCGCGGCATCGACAGCTGGTTCAAGGTGGAAGTGAAGCAGGGACTGAACGACGCCCTCGGGTTGTCGCGCGCGGCGCTCGACCTGCGCATGCGTGAGTACTCGGTGAGAACGGTGGCGCTGGCCGCGGCCCTGACCGACGCTGCGCCCGCCGAGGTGCAGTCGAGGCTCGATGCGGAGCGGCGCGCCAGCCAGGCGACCGAGATCGCCCTCTTCGGTGCACACGAGCGCATCCTCGCCACGAGCTTCGACAGTCCCCTGGAGGGCCTGCCCTCGCAACCCCCCGCGGATCTGGTACGACAGGTGCAGCAGCACCGCCCGTACGTCAGTCTCGAGCCGCGCACCGGCGGGCACTACCTGATCCGCACCGCCGCGGCGCTCGGCGATGCCGGCGCAGGCCACGACGGGCGCTTCCTGGTGGCGGTCTACCCCGTGCCGGCGCAGCTCGCCGCGCTGTCGGAGGCGGTGCAGAGCTCCTACCACCAGTACAGCGACCTGGCCGCGCTGCGCGAGCCCTTGAAGTACAGCTTCCGGCTCACCCTCACGCTGGTGCTGCTGCTCGCCATGCTGGCGGCCATCTACGGGGCGATCTTCTCGGCGCAGCGCCTGGTGCGTCCGGTGCAGGATCTCATCGAGGGCACGCGCGCGGTCGGCAAGGGCGACTTCGGCACACGCCTGCCGCTGCCCTCGCGCGACGAGATGGGCTTCCTGGTGCACTCCTTCAACGACATGACCAAGCGCCTGCGGCGCGCGCGCGCCGAGGCCACTCACAGCCAGCAGGCGGTGGAGCGCGAGCGCGAGCGCCTGGCGATCATCCTGGCGCGCCTCTCGACCGGGGTGCTCGCCATCGACCGCAGCATGACGGTGCGCACCGCGAACGAGGCCGCCGGCGCGATCCTCGGCACCGACCTGTCGGCGGCCAGCGGGCGCGCGCTCCCCGAGCTCGCCGCGGGCAACGTGCGCCTGGGGCAGTTCGTCGCCGCGCTCGCGGTGCGCTTTGCCGGTGGGCGCGAGGAATGGCGCGAGCAGCTCGATCTGGACGGCGCCGCCGGACGCCGCACGCTCATGTGCGCCTGCACTCCGCTCCCGGGCGAGGATGCCGACACGGGCTTCGTGATCGTGTTCGACGACATCACCACGCTCCTGCAGGCGCAGCGCGATGCCGCCTGGGGCGAGGTCGCACGGCGCCTGGCGCACGAGATCAAGAATCCCCTCACCCCCATCCAGCTGTCCGCCGAGCGCCTGCGCCGACGCCTGCTCAGCGGCATGAGCGAGCGCGACGCCGAGATCCTCGAGCGCGGCACGCGCACCATCGTGCAGCAGGTGCAGACCATGCAGCAGATGGTGAACGCCTTCAGCGAATACGCGCGCGCACCGGAGATGCAGATCACGCGCTTCAGCCTGAATCAGCTCATCACCGAGGTGGCGGACCTGTACCGCTCGCAGGCGCCGAGTACGCGCATCCGCCTGGACCTCGATGAGCACCTGCAGGGCATCGAGGCCGATCGCGGCCGGGTGCGTCAGATCCTCAACAACCTGGTGACCAACGCCCTGGAGGCCCTCGATGGCGTGGGCACCCCCCAGCTCGAGATCGCGACCCGGCTCGAGCCCGGCGCCGATGCCGAGTACGCCGCCGTGACCGTATGTGACAATGGCCCCGGGTTTCCGCGCGAGCTCCTCGGCAAGGTATTCGACCCCTACGTCACCAGCAAGCCCAAGGGCACGGGACTGGGGCTCGCCATCGTGAAGAAGATCATCGAGGAGCACGGCGGGCGAATCGACGCCGACAATCGGCCCGAAGGTGGAGCGCGTGTGCGCATGGTGCTGCCGGTCAAGGACAGCACCCGGTCTGCCACGGGAGGCGCGCGCGAGCGGTTGGATCAGTTGCGGAGGGAGAGGGCATGAGCAGTCCACACATTCTGGTGGTCGATGATGAGGCGGATATCCGCGGTCTGCTGAAGGAGATCCTCTCCGAGGAGGGGTACGAGGTGGACGTCGCCGCCAACGCCGCGCAGGCACGCGCCTCGCGCGCCCGCCAGGTCCCCGATCTCGTGTTGCTCGACATCTGGATGCCGGACGTGGACGGGATCACGCTGCTGCGTGAATGGTCGGCCGCCGCCGCCGACGGCTGCCCGGTGGTGATGATGTCCGGGCACAGCACGGTCGAGACGGCCGTGGAGGCCACGCGGCTCGGCGCGTTCGACTTCGTGGAGAAGCCGCTGTCGCTCGCGAAACTGCTGCGCACCGTGGAGCGCGCCCTGGATGCGGGCCGGCGCCATCGCCAGGCGGGCAAGCTCCTCGGCTCCCCGCTCGCCGTTCCGATCGGCAAGAGCCGGCTCATGCAGCAGCTGCGCGCGGAGCTGCAGCAGATGGCGGCCCTGCCTTCTCCGATGCTGCTGGTCGGGGAGCCCGGCTCCGGACGCGAGGCCTTCGCGCGCTACCTGCACGAGCACGGACCGCACGCCGGCGCGCCGTTCGTGCCGCTCATCGCCTCGAGCCTGCGCGACGCGGACGCGGAAGCGCGGCTGTTCGGCCGCGAGCCGGCGGACGGGCCGGCGGTCGCGGGCGTTCTCGAGGAGGCGGGCAACGGGACGCTGTTCATCCACGAGCTCGAGGACCTGCCGCCCGGGGCGCAGCGACTGCTGGTGGGCGTGTTCGAATCGGGGCAGTTCACGCGCCTGGGGGGAGCCGAGCCGGTGAGTCTGCGCGCCCGCCTGCTGGCCTCCGCCCAGCCCGGCGTCGAGCAGCGCGCCGGCACCGATGCGCTGCGCCGCGACCTGCTCGCGCACCTCAACGTGCTGCTGATGCGCGTGCCGCCGCTGCGCGAGTACGCCGAGGACGTGCCGGAGCTGCTGCGGCATCAGGTGGATCGCCTGGTCGACGCCGACGGGCTGCCCTACCGGCGCTTTTCCGTGGCGGCGCAGAACCGCCTGCGCAACTATCCCTGGCCGGACAACGTGCGCGAGCTCAGGCACCTGGTGCACCGGCTGCTGATCCACGGTGGCGCCGAAGAGATCCGCCTGGAGGAGATCGAGCGCGAGCTCGCGGTGCAGACCCCGCCGGATGAGCCACTGGTGAAGCAGGACCTGCTGGCGCTGCCGCTGCGCGAGGCGCGCGAGCAGTTCGAGCGCGCCTACCTGCAGCAGCAGCTGCTCCTGTGTAACGGCAAGGTGGGACAGCTCGCCAAGCGCGTCGGCATGGAGCGCACGCACCTGTACCGCAAGCTCCGCTCGCTCGGCGTGGACTTCAGGAACATCAGCGAGGAGTGAGAGACACGCTCGCGTGTGCGTGATTGCGAGCTCTCATGGCCGTCAGCAGTGAGTACCTCGACTACGTTCACGATCAGCTCAGCGGCCTGGGCGGGGTGAGCTCGCGGCGCATGTTCGGCGGCGCCGGCCTGTACTGCGATGAGTTCTTCTTCGCACTCATCGACGACGACACCCTCTATCTGCGCGTCAACGATGCCAACCGCGCGGACTTCACCACCCGCGGCATGGGTCAGTTCCGGCCCTACGCCGACCGGCCCGAGCTCAGCATGAGCTATTACGAGACCCCGGCGGATGTGCTGGAGGATCCGGCACAGCTCGTCAGCTGGGCGCGGCGCTCGGTGGCCGCGGCGATGGCCGCGGTGAAGCCGGCCACCAAGGCTGCGAAACCCACCAGGGCAGCGCGGCGCGTGAAACGCACAGCCCGCGGCGTCGCACGCCCGAAGCGCGGGCGTTGAAGCCTACGAGTTTAGCTTAGCTGACGCTCGTCGCTTACGGCGGTGCGGCGGCCGGGTCACTTCGTCAGGCTGACTGCTCCCTGGATCGGATAGACGGTCGACAGCAGCAGGTTCAGGAACTTCTGCAACTGTGCGGCAGGCGCGTTGGCAACGTAGAGGACGTCCTTGTTCTGCATGGGGAAATTCTGCAGCAGGAAGAACGCCCGTGGATCCTTCAGGTTGATCCGGTAAACGACCGCTATCGGGGCATGCGCCATGGCGGGCGGCGTGTCGCCCGCATCCTGCTGCTCGAGACGGAAGATGAAGACACCTGCAGCGTTGGATCGCGTGTCGAGGAGACTGCCTGCTCTAGCCAACCCCTGCGCGAGGGAGATACCCTTCGCTTCAAAATTGACTTCATCATTCTTGCCGGTTGCCCCGAGTGCGGTGAAGCTCAGCGGCTGGTAGAACGCGGTCACCACATCGCCCGGCTGCAGCGCAATGTTCTGCTGCGGATCGCGAATGACCATATCGAGTGGCAGCGAGTGCACCGTTGCGCCACGCGTGACCTGCAAGGTGACCTTCTCAACCGGCTGCCTGGTCCCGCCGGCCGCCGCCAGGGCGTCGAGCAGATGCTCACCGCGGGGTGTCAGCGGCATCCGGGTGCTGTTGGCGACTTCACCGACAATGGTCACGTAGGCGGTGTTGTTGGCGGCGAGGCGAACCAGCACCTGGGGCTTGTTTGCCTTGCCCTGCAGCTGTCGGGTTATGTCGGCCTCGACTTGCCGCAGGCTCTTGCCTGCCACCGCGAGCGCGCCGGCGAACGGCACATAGATGCTGCCCTCGGTGCCGATCATCTGCTGTGGCAGGGTAGTGACATTCGCCGTGGAGCCGCTCGCGGCCGACAGGGCCGACGATGCGGTGCGATTGCCCGTGGCGCTCGAAAAGGACGATCCGGCAGCGGAGGAGAACAGCAAGGCCGGCGGCGCCTCCCAGATCGAGACTTCGAGAACATCGCCCGGCAGCACGATCTGATCGTGCGGCGGCAGGCCTGGAAAGACCTCGGAGAACAGCTTGTTTGCCCGCCGTTCGAGCAATCGCCGCATGACCGAGTCGTCGACGTCGACGACGTGGATGCTCGCGGCAGCGCCTTCTTGAATGTCGTGCGCCGACGGTCCGGTGCTCGGCAGGGTCGCACAGGCACCGAGGGATGCCGCGACGAGTGACAGGGCAAATCGGGCGACCGCGACCGCCGGCACCGCGGCCCGCGGGTCGCACGGCATCAGGCGGCGAGCGCTCACTGGTGGCTCCCCGTTAGTCACGGTTGCACGACCGCATCGAGCTGACTGGGGGGACGGTCGCGTCGTGCAGGAATTTTGCCGCCGCGCCGCTGATGCAGCAGATACCAGTCATCGGGCAACGCGCAGCCATCCTCATTCAGATACACCATCTTTGCGCCAGCGGGTAACTTGTCCGCACGAGGCTCTGCGGGGAAGATCGCCGTCCCCTCGTCCGCCTCATCGAACATGGCGACGTAGAGTGCATCGACATGCAACTGCAGCAGGTCTGATATCTGCCGCCACAGAAATCGCCCGCAGTTCCGCGGTATCTTGTTCAGAATCACCTGGTCCGCCCGGTTGCGGTTTCTCATCAGGTTGGACCGCGAAAAGCCGGGGAACACGACCGGCAGGTAGCGCAGGCCCAGACGTCGGGTCTCGATGAGGTCCGGTTGCACGACTTCGCGTACGAACTGGTCCGCACCGACCTCGTCCGAGAATCTGCCGACCGCCCAGGGGCTGATCACGTCGTAGCTTCGATAGACACTGGTCCAGGCGCGATCGGGTTTGGCGTCTCCATCCAGCGTCCGCCAGCGTGTGGGCACACCGCCGATGACGGTGACGGCCGCGAGACCATGAGTTCCGGTCTTGAGATCGGCTATCAGGG
>Ga0209472_1000451_pt1 | contig 24587 bp, 30 predicted proteins | sample GraSoiAngelo_130_FD_185887 | JGI IMG/M metagenome (GOLD analysis project Ga0209472, IMG submission 185887) | Grasslands soil microbial communities from the Angelo Coastal Reserve, California, USA - 14_0929_02_20cm (SPAdes) (version 2) | ecosystem: Environmental > Terrestrial > Soil > Grasslands ...
CGACAAGCGCGTAGAAATAAGGAAAAATAGAGGCGGCCAGCAGGAACGCATTATTTTCCTCAAAAAGATTAGCTTCGTAGGCGGAGCGATCGCGAAGCAGCCGGACCATCAGCTCGGTGGCGTCTGTGGCGCGAGGATCGGCGAATGCGTGCTGCTGAGTAGGAAGGCGCTCGCCAGAGCCCGACCACGCGCCAATGAATGTCGGCAAGAGCAAAGTCGGCCGCAGCGGATACATCAAGCAGAAGCCGACCGACTCGATGAAGGCACGGGCTTCATCGAGCGTGCGCACACGATTGCCATTGAGGCGCCACTTCTCGCGACGGAGCTGGTCGAGCTCTTGCTCGGTCATTGGAAGAGCTTAAACCACAGGGGGCACCTAGGCCACAGGGTTGCCGGTATCCGGTGCGCGGGCGATGACGCCAGCCTTATTGAACACGGCTGAGAAATTGACTTAATTCTTCCGGTAGCGGACTTGACAAAGATAACGCAGTGCCGGTCCGGGGATGGTGGAACTGCAGGGCCACAGCATGCAGGAAATTTCTGGAGAGAGCAGCGGCTTCGCCGTTGCGGGCTCGCAGTTCGCGCGGGGCGCCGTAAAGCGTGTCGCCCACCACGGGATGGCCCAAAGAAGCGAGATGCACGCGAATCTGGTGAGTCCGTCCGGTATCGATCCGCAATTCGAGCTGCGTGAACTTGCCAAATTTGGAATCGATCCTCCTCTGCACCGCGTAATGCGTTATGGCTTCGCGTCCGCCCGGGCGGCGAGTTGTCATTCGCGTGCGGCGGATGCGGTCGCGGCTGATGCTGCTGGAAATCATTCCGCGGTCCTGTTTAATCCATCCGTGGACGAGCGCGACGTAGGTCTTCTTCACCTCACGCCTGGAAAATTGCATTGCCAGCTTGCGATGCGATTCATCGTTTTTGGCTACCAGAATTAATCCGCTTGTGGCCTTGTCAAGGCGATGAACAATGCCGGGGCGGAGTTCGCCTCCAATGGCGGAGAGCTTGCCGAAATGATGCAACAGCGCGTTGACCAGCGTGCCGCGGTTGCGGGCGTCATCGGTTGCGCCCGAGCCGGCGTGGACCATCATGCGCGCGGGCTTGTTGATGACGGCGAGATCGTCGTCCTCGTAAATTATTTCCAGAGGAATTTCTTCCGCTATCGCGCGCAGCGGACGGGGCTGAGGCTCGCCGAGAATGGTGATGCGTTCGCCGCCGCGCAGGCGAACGGACGGCTTGGATTTCAGATCATTTATCAGGATCTTCTTTTCAGAAATCAGTTGTTGAATGCGGGCACGGCTGATGTTTGGGAGATGGGGGACAAGGAATTGGTCCAGGCGCTTGCCGGCAGCCTCCGCGGGAGCTGTGATCGCTAAGAGCTTCTGTTTAGGCATGGAGGCGTGCGTTGAGCGACACCGGAGCATACCTCAGTCAGGCGGGCTTGCATGTTACCTGCCGCTGGGACCCCAAAGATTATCGGGCAACCTGGACTGGGACGCTCTTTGGCACGCTGCTGCGTAGATACCAGATGAGTGATCCGGTGATGACGAGGCAAATTGAAATCAACTGCGTGCCCGTCATGATACCGCCGAAGACGGAGCCGCGGCCGGGATCGTCACGAATGAATTCCAGGAAATAGCGTGCTACGCCGTAGAGTATGAGATAAGCAGCGAATACCTGACCATCGAATTTCTTGCGCTTGAGCATCCACATCAGAATGAAAAAATTCGCCAGTTCCACGGCGGATTCGAAAAGTTGGGTCGGCTCGAGTGGGACTCCCAGGGGAGTATAGGAGTTCAAATTGGCAATCGGATTCGTGAACGTCACACCCCAGAAATGATGAGTCGGTTTGCCATAGCAGCAACCGGCAGCGAAACAACCGACTCGGCCAATAGCGTGTCCGAGCGCTAAACCGGGTGAAAATGCATCGCAGGTGCCGAGCGCCGGCATGTTGTGCTTGCGGATGTACCACGCAGCTGCGGCGAGTGCGGCAATCAGGCCTCCCGAGAAAACGCCGCCCGCTTGGAGCGTTCCCAGGCTGAAGATTTCTCGGGGATGCGAGGTGTAGTAGCCCCAGTCGTTGATGATGTAGAGAATCTTCGCGCCGATGATTCCGCAGAGAACGACGAGGATGCCGAAGTTCCAGGCATCATCAGCGTTGATGCCATGCTTCTCGGAGTTGCGAACGCTGATCCAAAGGCCGATTAGGACTCCAAGCGCGACCAGGAGTCCGTAAGTCGGTAAATTAAAGTTGCCGATATGAAAAAGGCGTGGAAACACTAGCTAATTAGATGCAAAATGAAATGGATTGATACGTTCAGTTTAGCAGGATAAGGCGGGCCGACGCGCGTCTCCGAACACGCGGTATCACAAAAAATCAAGCCGACCCACTAAGCCGTGTGGCGGGCCGAGAATGAACCCGTCGTAGACGGTGGGAACCCGCCGAGACCCTTTAGGCATCTCCGCATGGCGGAGCATCGCACACCGGATCATATAATCGAGTCAAGTCCCCGTTCATTCAGGTGTTGGTTCAAAAATCGGTTACCACCATCACCAACCTTGCAGGCCGGCTCTCAGCTTTGGATGCTAGTGAAAATCTGCACGTCTTGGCAAGAGGGCGAGAGCAAAAAGATGGCAGTCGGCTTGCCGGCAACTTTGGTAAGGTAGATTACAGAGCGGGCGGAATTGAAGCCGATAGGTCTTTATCCTTAGTGCACCTTAGTGCACCTTTGTGTGCTTTTGTGGTCCAAAGGCATTTAATTCGAGAAACCACGAAGGACACAAAGGCACACGAAGGGAATCGCGGATTATCCGGCTTTTCGTTTCTCCTCTAGAACTTCATCGAGCGCGTTGGAGAGATGCTGGGCACGGCGCAAATACTCAGTCGAGCCAACGTCGCAGTTGCGCTTGAGCAGGTGATACTCGTCGGCAATGTTCAGCGCGGCTAAGACCGCGAGCCGCGAGGTGTCCACGGTGTGCGTCTGCTCGGAGACGGCGCGCATCTTGGTGTCCACGTATTCGGCCAGCTTAAGAATGTATTCGGGATCGGAACCGCGAAGATTGTAGGCCTGGTCAAAAATTTCCACCCGCACGGCGCTGTTCGCGGGATCCTTCGTGGGTTGCTGCTTGGTTGCGGTTGCCATGCTTTGACTCCTGTGTTTTGGGGCTATGGCCGTGCTTTCTAATGCGGTAGCGCTCAGCTCGCTGCCTGCTCTTCGGTAAGAGTTTCGATCTGTGCGAGCATTTTCTCTACCCGTCCGCGAATCTCTTCCCGTTCTTTGCGCAGGCGGACCATCTCACGGCGAAGCGTTTCTACCTCTTCCTCGCGCTCTTCCAGTTGCTGGCGCAGGCGCGTAACATCGCGTTCGGCCGCAGTTCGCGCTTCGCGGGCCGACTTGTACAGCTCAATGGTGCGATAAACTTTTTCTTCCAGCGCCTGAAAATCGTCAGCAGGAACCTGGGTGGATACCTCTTCAGACATCCTTACAGCCATTTTTCACTTCCCCGAGAGAATTTAGAGAACGTGAGCGCAGTATAACCCAGAAAGCTGTGGAGAGAGGCGAGTTTGGATACGGTGACCTCAAAGACGCGAATGCGCTGACCTGAGTCGCAGTGGTTGGGCCGCTGCGCGATTCGAGGTCATGCGCTTCCCAAACCCATGGAGACGGGAGTTCTCCCAATTATTAATTGAAAACTCCTTCTTGCAGCACCGCCGAGCTTCGCTCAGGCCGGACGGGCGAGGGCGCCCGTCCCCCACGTGAGCAGTGCAAGCGGGCTCTCCAGAGTACATGGGCTAGCCCTTCACCTCCGTGATGAGCAAAGCCTGAAGCGGCCACGCTACAGTGTTAGAGGACAGGAAGTGACTGAGGTAACCGTATGGCCAGCCGTGTCGATCCACGCCATGAAGTGCGGCTCCGGGTGGAGCTAGCCGGAGTCGATTACACCGGTCATCGCTTTAAGCAGACGGTTTTCACTCACGACATCAGCAGCCGTGGCGCTCGCCTGGAACACACCCCACCGATAATCCAGCGCGCTTCTGTTGTCGAAGTACACCATCGCGGTAGAAAAGCGCGCTTTCGCGTGGTTTGGGTCAGCGGAACGGGCGATCAAGTTGGCCTCGTGAGCCTCGATGAACGCAGCATTTGGGGCAACCCTCTGCCGGGACGTCCAGTTCACAGCGGCGCGACGGTGCGAAGCTGAATTCCCTAATTCTGAATACAAAACCTTGCGGAAGCTGGTGGGCGCTATAGGAACTTGAGCCGTTTTGCGGGCGTGAGCCAGCAGGCGAAATCCCGAGCGCAGTGCGGGACCTCGTAACCAGAAATCTCAATGGGAAAATGGTGGGCGCTATAGGATTCGAACCTATGACTTCCACCGTGTGAAGATGGCACTCTACCGCTGAGTTAAGCGCCCACTGGCCTCATTCAATCAGTTCGGAGCGGAAATCGTCAACTCGCGGCCCTTTTCGTTATGATCGCAGATACCAGGGCACGTTAATAACAATGATCCGGCGGTTGCCTTTTGCATAGAGGAGCACTTTGAGCGCGGTGGCGCGGTTCTGTTAAAGGTTCGGTGGAATCTTTGACAGGCAGGTCGAGGCAATCCGGAAAGCCGAGTATCCGGCCTCACTCAATTGTGTTGTGATTCCCGCGTTATCGGCCAGTGGAGCGTTCCTGGAGCCTTCACAGATTGCGGCGATGATTTAGAGATAAGCCTATGGTCAGAACGGTCTCCGATCCGGCACTCGGAGTTCTTGGAGTGTGTGCCGCAAGTCTCCTTGGGTCACTCCAAGGTGCCAAGAATCCCCAGCTAGGGCCGAATACCAGACGGTAATTACGTCCGTTTTCGAGTCGAACGCCAGAGTGGATTTGTAAATTGCGCTGCCGTCCCAATGACCGCGATCAGGTGTTAATAGTGGTCTGGAAAAATGTGTCCAATGGATGCCGTCATCCGATAGGGCCAAGAAAAGATCGTCATGTCCGCAATCACTGTCATATGCTGATGCCAGCATCGCGTAAACACCGCGCGTAAAGACTAACTGATCTTCGGTTTGTACATCATCATCGAAGTCGCGCCGAATGCTGCCGTCATTCACAAATCTGTCCCTCCTGACCGGCATGGATATGCGCGGGCGCAGCTCAAACAGTTCAGTCACCCCGATGTGCCAGATTCGATAACCAGGCTGGACAATGTCGGTGAGGCGTGGTGCAGACCAATGCACGCCGTCCCAAGATGTTCGATACTGCACGAAGGTCGAAGAGGCTGAGCAGCCCGCCCCGCCTGCATTCACCGACCATAACCAGTATTGATCGCCAATTTTGGCGACCGTCGGCATGACTACCTGGTAGTCTGGTGCGTGAATCACACGCTCCGGCGTGCTCCAGTGCAACCCATCGATTGATATCGTCCGTATTACATCAGTAAAGTGAAATTGGTCTTCGGAGATGTAATAGAGCCAAAGCTGGTCGGAAATGCGGTCGTAAAAAAGACTTGAATCTGCCAAATGAGAATGGGGAGTCGGTTTCTGTATTGGATTGGTTCCTCCGGGAGGACCTGACCAATGCTGCCCGTCATCAGAAACCAAGATTGAGGGATTCTCGTCTTCCGCATCGCTATGGGGATACGGTGCCACTACCATCCAGTATGTAAATCCACGCCATGGAGGCGAGAATTTAACAATTGACGGTTCGGTGACTTGGCCGGAACCGTCAGGAGTGGGTATGGTCAGAGGAGCGGCAGCATTTGGCAGCACTCCCGCGTCTTGGGCGGAAGCACCTGTCGAAGACGCGACAATGAGTGCGAACATCGAGAAAATCAAATGTCGCAGTCGCACAGCCTAGCTGAGAACACAAGAACACGCAAAAAGTTGCGAACTGGCCGGGAAAGTTCTGTGCAAAGTGCAGCTAGAAACATAGGCAAAACTTGCGCAAAGAACCCTGCCAAATCCGAGTCAATTTGCTCTTTCCGAGAGCGTAAATGCAGCCGAATCAACACGAGTTAGCTCATCTAATCTGAGTTAAGCGCCCACTCAACAGAGGCTATAGTCTAGCAAAGGAAACGTTTCTGCTTGGTTCGCGCCGTGATAGCCTAGTTCTCGCGGCGTGCCGGGCGAGCCCGCCTTTACTGCCGCGCCGGTCACCCGATGGCGTTCGATTCCAAACCTGCCAAGACACCTGTACTCCCTTCAGAGAAAGGGACTTCTGACCCTCAGGATGCGCAACTTTTTCCCTCTGGCAGGGTTGATTCTGATGTGAGCAGCATCGCCATCGATCGCGGGGTGCTCGCGATGGGGGGCGGACCTCGCCAGCCCCAGCTTGCGGTCGAGGCGGGCGTGTCTGGCGAACTGACTGATGCGCAGGTGATGCTCAAAGTGAAGGCTGGCGACGATTCGGCTTTCGACTACCTGGTGCAGAAATACCGTCGACCGATGATGAGTTTTATGTACCGCATGGCGCATAACGCGGCGGTGGCGGAGGATCTGGCGCAGGAGGTTTTTCTGCGCGTCTATCGCTCGCGCGAGAACTACGAAGCCAGCGCCAAGTTCACCACTTGGCTCTATCGCATTGCCACGAATCTGGCAGTGAATCATGCGCGCGATACGCGGCAGGAACGGCCGGAGAATACGGTCAGCATCGACGAGCCGGATGAGGAAAGCGGACGCACTCTTGATGTGCCCGACGCTGCGCCAACCGCAGAAGAGAATCTGGTGCGGCGAGAACGGCTGGCGGCAATCCGGCAGCGTGTTGAAGCTTTACCGGAGCGACAGAGGCTTGCAGTTGTTATGCATAAATATCAGCAAATGGATTACCGGCAGATCGCCGATGTGTTGAAGTTGAGTGAATCCGCCACTAAGTCATTGCTGTTTCGCGCGTATGAAACTCTGCGCGAGCAGTTGAAGGAGTTTATTTAGGGATGGACGCGGGCAGAGCGCCCGCGCCACGTTGGGAAAAGGACGCAATCATGAAGTGTAATGAAATTCGCGAATTGATGCCGGACTTGGCCGCCGGCCTGAACGCGGTTACGCCGGAGATGAAAACCCATCTTGATTCCTGTGCCGAATGCGCGGGGAAGCTGGAGGCCTTCCGCCAAACCATGTCGCTGCTCGATGAATGGCGGGCACCGGAGCCGTCTCCTTATTTCGACGTGCGCCTGCGCGCGCGCTTGCGTGAAGAGTTGCAAAAGCAGGCGAGCGGATTCCTGCAGTGGTTGCGGCGGCCTGCGCTGGCCATTTCGTTTGCCGTGCTGATGGTGGTTAGCGTGACGCTGGTGCGGTTTACCGGATCCGGCTCCAAGCATGGTCCTCAGCAAATCGCGAGCGTTCCTGCAGAGCCGGGCACGGCCGTTGGCGATTTACAGGCCTTGGATAAGAATCATGACTTGTACTCGGACTTCGATGTGCTCGATGATCTGACAGTGCAACAGGATGTGACCGCGAATCCGTAGAACGATTCTCTATCCTTCGCCAGGAAGACCGGGGAAATGGGTACACGAAATTCCACCACTGCACGGCTGCTCATCGTGAGCCTTGCTCTCGCGACGCCGGTGGCCGCCCAGAAGCATCAGCCACCGCGAGCGCAGCAGCGGGCTGAACGACGTGAAGAGCGGCAGGCCGCCAGACCGCCGCAACCGCCGGCTCATCATGCGGGGGAATGGCTCCGGCAACACAAAGGCGTGCCTCCCGATCAACAGCAGAAAGCTCTGGAAAGTGATCCTCAGTTCCGCAACTTACCGCCGGAGCGGCAGCAACGATTGCGTGATCGCTTGCAGCGCTTTAATAGCCTGCCGCCGCAACGTCAGGACCGCATTCTCAACCGGATGGAAACTTGGGAGCACCTGACTCCTGGGCAGAAGCAGCAAGCGCGGCAAGTCTTTGGCCAGCTACAGCAGCTTCCTCCTGACCGGCGCCGCATGGTGGGCACTGCCATCCGCGATCTTCGAGCCATGCCTCCCGAACAGCGCCAGGAAGTAATTGAGTCCGAGCGCTTCAAGAGCATGTTCTCGCCGCAGGAACGCGATCTACTGACGAATGCCAGCCGGCTGCCTCTCGCGCCAGCTGAGAGTCAGAACGAACAAGGGCCGGAAGAGTGAGGCGATCCGCGAAGACGGACCTCAACTAAATCTCGTAGTCTTCCAGAGTACTAATCCGCACGCGAAAAGCAGAATCAGCATTGCAACTACCAAGCCGGTCACCGCGCCCAAGCTAAGCTGAATAACCGGCTTACGCGCCATCAAAGCAAAGCCCACAATCACAGCGGCCGAAATAGCCGCCAAAGTCCAGTCCAACCACGTACGATGTGCCGCTTTCTCGTAAGCTTTGCCGGTCATTCCAGCAAGCACGTAATCGTGGTCGAGGCCGTAACGGCGCGATTCCCGTAATGCGGCATCTTGCCACCACACGTGTTCCCGCTGCGTCGTAGATGAGACCGCCACGGCGCAAGCACCCAGAGCCATGATGATTGATCCACCGATGACCTCCGCGTAGATTGTGTGGGATCCGCCTCGCAGTTCTGAGAATGCCATAACGCCCCATAACAGTCCCCAGAGCTGGTTTGTATTCGAAAGAGGAATGCCTCGGCTAACGCCGATGTACTTGACGGCGTACTGCTGAAAGATGTCCCCGATCACCCACATGAAACCGCCGAGCAACAGCCAGAACAGCAGGTTACGGTTCATTGCCAATTGTGCCCAGAACGAGTTAGCACCGCCACAATATACGATCGCGAGCGAGGTCATCATCCCTAACTCACCGATTGCAAAGAACGTCACAAAGGAAAGCGGATTCATCCCTGTGAGGTACGCCTTCCGATAGGGGATGTACATGGTCCCCCAGAGCACACCCGCGCCCAATGCTCCAGCGATTCCAAGGTAGGCTCGCCCATGCGACTGAGTGGACGAAGCGGCAGCCAGAAGCGCTGCGCCGGCAAACATGAGTACTGCACCACCGACCACTCCCAACCAGCGGGCGCGTCCGCAAGCTCGCAACTCGTTAAACAGAATGAAACCCCAGAAGATTCCCAGCAGACTATTCGAGTTCCACAGTGGAAACGCGATGCTAAGCCCGATGTTGCGGATAGCAAAGATGGTGAGCGTATTCGCCACTGCCCAAATGCAGCCCGCCAGAAGACCCCATACGATCAAGTGTGGAGTTTTACGTATGTCTTGGCGAACTTGTGAGGTGCCTTGCAGCAGCGCCGGCACAGTCCAGCGCGCCAGGAAGACACCGAGCACCATCATGAATGAAATCACAATGGGACTTACATTGATTGAAACTAGTTTTGTGGGTGCCTCTGCCGCACCCAGCCATGCTCCGGCAGCGAACCCGCATTGGGTTCCCAAGCCGTGCAGGTGCCTCAAACGGCTTCGGCTCGTATTAGCCGTAAGCGCGTCGCTCCGCAAGTCGACATTCGTCATTGGCTGATCCATTTGAGCAGGAATAGGCCAAGTATCAGAACCGCGAAGGGAATCCAAAACTGCGGGTCGGAAAGAACAGTAGCCAGCAGCGAACGCTTAGCGGATCTCATGTTTGTGTACGTCGATCAGATGAAGTCAATCGCTCCTGGATGAAGGAGTATACGCTGGAATCCGCAAACCACCTCCAGCTCGGGAATCGGCATCTACTACAAGTCTTCAGATGTGAGGTGTGATATGGCTGACGCTCTACGGATCACAATCGAAGAGTTGCGCAGCAGGATGGAAGCCGGAGAAGACTTCACCATCATTGACGTTCGCAATCCACAAGCCTGGGCTCAATCGGACGTGATGTTACCGGAGGCGATCCGCCTTCCAGTGGAGAAACTAGAAGAGAACCTGCCCAAGATTCCTAAAGGAAAACCCATTATCACTTACTGCACTTGACCGGATGAAGGATCCAGCGCCAGTTTGGCGCAGAAATTACAACAACGCGGATATCAAGACGTCTGGGCGCTCCGGGGCGGACTTGACGCGTGGCGGAACGCAGGGCTGCCGTTGCAGACAAAGGCCAGGGCCGCATAGAAGACTCTTCCGTGTCAGGCAAAAGGCATTGCTTACTGCCGCAACAAATTTTTCGCCACGAACAGCACATTTGCCGGTCGCTCCGCCAGCCGGCGCATGAAGTAGGGATACCACTCGGTCCCGAACGGGATGTAGACGCGCATGCACCAGCCTTCTCGCGCTAGGCGCCGCTGCAAGTCGCGGCGGATGCCGTAGAGCATTTGAATTTCAAACGCATCGCGCGGGATATTTTCCCGAGTGGCAAACGACTTGGCCTGATTGATGATCTTTTCATCATGCGTGGCCAGGCCGTGATAAATCCCGCTCTTCATCAGGATTTTCATCAGCTTCACGTAGTTGGCGTCAACCTCGGATTTGGCTTGGAACGCGATATCGGGTGGCTCTTTGTAGGCTCCTTTGCACAAGCGAATGCGAATGCCTTTGCCTAGCAGCTTTTCGATGTCGCTCTCCGCGCGACGCATATAGGACTGGATGACCGCACCTACGCATCCCTGATTTCCAGGAATGCGGTGAAGTTCGTACACGAAGTCGAGAGTGCGCTGAGTGTAGGCAGAGCCTTCCATGTCCACCCGAACGAAATTCCGCGGATTCGAGCTGGCCGCTTTGGCGACTAATCCTCCTGCTAACTCACGAGCTAAGTTTTCATTTACATCCAGACCCATGTGCGTCAGCTTGAGGCTGATATTGGCATTGAGTTTGCGAGCGGAAATCTCGTCGAGCAGTTGACGGTACAGGTGGGCGCTGGCACGGGCCTCCTCGGCATTGCTCACGTTTTCGCCAAGATTATCGATGGAGACGCTCAGGCCGCTCTGGTTCACGGCGCAGGTGGCGCGGAGCACGTCGGCAACCTGGGTTCCGGCGACGAAGCGAGCTGAGATTCGCTGCCCGATCGCAGAACGCTCGGCGAGAGCGCGTAAGTAGCGGCTTTCGGAAAGAGAAATGAAAAGCGCCCTCAGCACGGGAATCCTTCGCAGGGGTGCCCCTTTCCGGGCGGCAATAATTCCTGCGGGTGCATTTGCGGTAAGAGCAAGTACCAAGAAGGCCCCTCGGCGTCGCTTAGAGCGATCTCTGATACACGAATAAAAGCCTCAGGCCGATGGGCGTAGCGCCCGCGGATCGTAGTCACAGCAATTTTGTATCACACCGTGGAAATGGTCAGCCTGATGGGCACAGTCACTTGGGATCGAAGCTGAACTCGATCGGCTCGTGAGTTTCGTGCGTGGCCGGTTCCCATCGCCATTTCTGGACGGCGTTTTCCGCCGCCTGCACCAGAACCGGGTGACCACCCTTTACCGCGACCGACTTCACGACGCCGTTTGGGGCAACCAAGGCCTCGATCCGTACCGTTCCTTTCAAATTCATGGTCCGGGCGAGTTGGGGATAGGACGGCACTATACGGTTCACCACCTTGCGCTTTCCTACCGGCTGCTCCTCTTGCTGAGCGAAGGAATGCGCAGGGATGAGGGCTGCCGCCCAAAGTAGAACCAATAGCGCAACTGACCGACGATGCGTCATATGGGAGGTAACTACGTCCGCAGGTTATTGGTAATGCTGAAACTGGTAAAGATGACGAGAGTAATCAGCAAGAGTTCCGACTGGGGAAAGGACTGCGCGTCAACGCGTTGGAAGGATACTTAAATCGTCCGGGGTTGAAAAAGCATTTCCCCCCGCGGGTAGAATCTGGGTTTATGAGCAGGCCGGATGGCACGAGGAGCGACACACGAGTTTATTGGTTTGGGGCTGGCCTGGGGCTGTGCGCGGGCTTCATAGATGCCAAATTCGGTGATCTGCTGCTGACCGCGCTGTTTGTACTTGCTTCCACGATGCTGCTGGGGGCGCTGCGGCCGGAGCGGCCATGGAGGTGGACGGTTGTCGTCGGCATATTCGTTCCAGTGGTGCAGTTGGCCGCTTATTTATCGCTGACTCAGAAGCCATACCAGGCTCAAATTTACGAATCTTTCCTGGGATTTCTCACTGGCATCGCGGGCGCCTACGGCGGCGCGCTGGGGCGGAGAGCGTTCGAGGTTTTGTTCGCGGCGAAGTAGTTTGAGCAATTAGCAGTAAGCATTCAGCCGCTGAATACTGACCGCACAAAAGTCTCGGATAACCACAAAGTTACTCCCGTTTCCACAGCAGTAAAAGGTATGCTGCCTCGCATGGGAGTTTCGGTCTCGGTGCTGGCCTCCGGCAGCCGGGGAAATTGCGCCATTGTGTGCAGTTCGAGCACTCGCATTCTTGTGGATGCCGGCATCTCCTGCCGTGAAACTTTCAAGCGCATGAAAGCTGCGGGAGGTGATCCGCGCATGCTATCTGCGGTTCTCATCACGCACGAGCATTCCGATCACGTTTACGGTCTCCGCATTCTGGCAAAGAAACTCAGCGTCCCCATCTTCATGACCGGAGCCGCGCACCAAGCCTGGACGCGTTCGGTGCGCGAGGAAACCGGCGAGAAGCCCGAAGTCGCGAAGCTCGAAACGTTCTTCTCCGGCCGCAGCTTTCAAATTGGTGATATCGCCGTCACGCCCTTCACCATCCCGCACGATGCTGCCGATCCCGTGGGATTCACGTTCCGCGCGGAAGGCATCAAGGTCGGCATCGCCACCGATCTCGGGTACCTCCCACCTAACGTTTGCGATCACCTGCGCGGCTGCGATCTGCTGGTAATCGAGTCCAATCATGATCTCGAAATGCTGCGCGGCGGGCCGTATCCCTGGTCCGTCAAGCAGCGCGTTATGAGCCGGGTGGGGCACCTTTCGAATGAAGCTCTCGCGGATTTCTTCTCGGGCGATTATGATGGAGGAGCAACATACGTTGTTCTGGCGCATCTATCTGAGCAGAACAACCATCCTGAGATTGCGCGCAGAGCAGCGGAAAAGGCCCTGGGGACCCGCCAGACATTACTTCACAATCGTGTGATGCTGGCAACGCAGTCGGAGGCGATGGAAGCGATCCGGCTATAGTTTCTATGAGTCAGTGCATCGATCCGATCGTAGGCAAAATTCTGGCCGGCTGGCGCTATGATATTTCCGGTCTCGCGCCGGAGATGCGCGGCGACTACGAAGAGCACTTCGCCGCCTGCGAACGCTGCCGCAGCAAACAGCGGCTGCATCGCACCATTGATGTTTCCCTGATTGCGCTGGCTTCGGTTTCTGCGGGAGTATTCCTGCTGGCTTTTGGTGTGATTCGCCATTTCGGGCCGCAGCATGCTTTTATTCTGGAACTGGCGGCGCTGGCGGGGTTCGCGCTGTCTGCTTTGATCTGGCTGGTTGTCGCGGTAGCTACTCCCGCTCCGGTAACCATGATAGAAGTTGCACGGGTGGGTGCGAGGCACGTGCACGACCGGCTCCCGCAGGAAATTCGTGACCGGCTGCCAGAAGAGCTGCGAATGAAAATTACCGGTTCATGAACTGGAGCCGGCAAAAATTTTTGAAATTGACCAAATCAAATCAGGTTTTCTGGCATCACACTCCACAAGTGAGCTCGGGCATATTAAAGACGGCGACGATTGCGGTGCTGGCAGCCATGATAGTGGTTCCAGCGGCGAGAATCGCCGCTCTCAGCGCGGGTACACATCTGCATCCAGCCGCTTGCCATCATCACGGATCGAAAGCCCCGGATCCAGCTAATTTTAGCTGCTGTCTATCTGGACACAATTCTGCGATTGTGCCTGCACATTTCAATATTCAATCTGCCGCGACGGCTTTGGCTCTGATTCTGCCGGATGGCAGTCTGGTCGTCACCGTGTCAGGCACCAATCTTAAGGACGTGACTTGCACGTCTGGGGATCCGCCCGGCAACCTTCCGCTGCGCATCTGATCGCCTTCTTTCCACAATTCCTCTGCTCCGGTAAAGGCTGCCGGGGCGTGGCCAAATCTTGCATCCTCACCTGGGACTAACACCGTGCGATCAGTGCTTTTGCGTAGTATTGCGATTTTCGCGATAGTTTCTTGCGCGCTAGCGCAAGAAGCAAGCCACAACCAAGAACCAAATCACAACATGGACATGTCTGGGCAAGAACAGTCCGGGCAAGTCACGCGGAATATGAGCATGGAAGGGTCACCCTCGTGGTTGCCATCCTTTCATGCCGGTTCTGGTAGTAACTGGCAGCCGGCATCGGTTCCCGCACATTTGTGGATGACCACGCGCAGCAGTTGGGATCTGATGGCACATGGAGCTTTATTTCTGACCTATAACCAGCAGGGTGGGCCACGGGGAGAAGGCAAGGCCGAGTCGGTGAATTATCTGATGCTGATGGAGCAGCACAAGCTCGGCCCGGGCACGCTGCTTTTTCGCCAGATGTTTTCTGCGGAGTCGCTGACTTCGCCGCATCCCGGCTTCCCGGAGCTGTTCCAGACCGGTGAAACCTATCATGGCCAGCCCTTGATCGATCATCAGCATCCGCACAATGTTTTTGCCGAACTGTCCATGCTATACACGGTACCGGTGAGTGAAAAAGTTTCCTGGCTTTTCTACGGCGGCCCTTCCGCCGAGCCGGCGCTCGGCCCGGTGACATATATTCATCGAGAATCAGCTTCCGAGAATCCGGCGGCGCCGCTGAGCCACCATCTGCAGGACTCCACGCATACCAGCTTTGGGGTGGTGACGACTGGATTTGTGATTGACCGGTTCAAGATCGAAGGTTCAGCCTTCAATGGTCACGAACCAGATGAAGACCGCTGGGACATTCAGCTTGGCGCGCTAAATTCATGGTCGTTTCGTGTGAGTGCCGCACCCACGCGTAATTGGGTAGCGGAATACAGTTACGGCTACTTGCAGCGTCCTGAAGCACTGGAGCCGGGCAACGAGCGTCGCGAAGGCGCTTCGCTCGAATACAATCGACCGCTGACAAACGGCAACTGGGCGACGTCGCTCATTTGGGGACGAAAACGCAAGCTGCTGGATGACACGGTGCAAAATAGCTACTTGCTGGAATCAACCCTGAACTTCCGCAAGCGCAACTATGCCTACACGCGGCTAGAACTGGTGGATAAAGATGAGTTGTTTCCGGAGGCTCCCACGCATCCCTCGTTTCGCATTGGCGCATACACCTTCGGCGGCGTGCGCGATCTCGTGCAGAACCATCACTGGCAGCTTGGGTTGGGAGCGGACGTCGTGTTCTATTCGAAGCCGGACGTTCTTGATCCAGTCTATGGAAATCGTCCCGTCTCGTTCCACGTGTTCCTGCGGCTGCGGCCGGGGCTGAGCGGCCATGGACAGTAACCGCGCTGTTATCAATGCCGACACGTGCTGAAAATTTCCGCAATCAGGCGATGCGGGTCAGGCACAATCTGCTCAATGGAAGCCTCACTAAAAATGTTGCGCACCGTGCGCATTGCGATGCTGATTTCTATCGTGCTTTACGTGTTGGTTGGGGAGCGAACGGCGCATCCTGCGAAGCTCGCTAACCTGGTCGTCTACTATGCAATGACTTTGATGGTTGTGGCCATGGTCGCCACGATGTTCCTTGTTCGTCGGGTTATGGTAATTCGGGCGGAACAAACGCTGGCTCAAAAGCCGGAGGATCGCGTCTCGTTAAATCGCTGGCGGGCCGGTTACATTGCCACCTACGCGGTCTGTGAGGCTATTGCGCTTTACGGACTTGTCCTGCGATTCCTGAGCTTTTCCCTAGCTCAGGTGATGCCGTTTTATGTCGCTGGTTTCGTTCTGCTTGTGTTTTTTCGCCCGAGGCGGGCATCCAATGAGCTAGGCTAAGGAAGAAAAGAGATCGTCGGAGGCATTGTGTCCATCAACACTCCAGAAGAATTGGCGTCGATGCGCGCTGCGGGCTCAATAGTGCGGCGGATGATAGAAGCGATGAAGCGCGCGGTGCGGCCGGGCGTGACTACGGCGGAGCTAGATGAAGTCGGCGCGTCGGTGATGCGCGAACATGGAGCGCAATCGGCGCCACAACTGGTTTACAAGTTTCCGGGAGTTAACTGCATCAGCTTGAATGAAGAGGCGGTGCATGGGATTCCGGGCGAGCGCGCGGTGCAGGAAGGCGATCTGGTAAAGCTCGACGTCACAATTGAAAAAGACGGCTTCATGGCGGATGCGGCAGAGACTGTGGCAGTGGGCAAGATTTCGGAAGAAAGCCAGCGGCTTGTGGCCTGTGCTGAGAGAGCCTTTCACAAGGCCATGCTGGTGGCGCGAGCCGGCTTCCGTGTCTCAGAGATCGGTCGCATCGTGGAACGCGAGGTACGTCGCAGCGGGTTTTCGGTGATTCGCGATCTTGGGGGACATGGAATCGGGCGGACTATTCATGAGGAGCCGCGCATACCTAATTATGCCGATCCGGCAGCCAGTCAGATTCTCACTGAAGGCTTGGTCATTACTGTTGAGCCAATCATCGCTGCCGGATCAGGGCGCGCGATTGTCGCTAAAGATGGATGGACGGTCTGCACCGCCGATCGCCGTCCATCAGCGCACTATGAACACACGTTGGTGATCACAAAAGGCGAGCCAATCTTGTTGACCGCGGCGTAGCGGACCGTTTCAGCGGGCAGAACCAGCCCTTCCAAGCAAACTATTTAATGTGGCACGTCGCCATGCCGCGCTTTTCCAGATACTGCTGGTGGTAATCCTCGGCTTCATAGAAAGTCGTCGCGGGGACGATCTGGGTCACGATGGGCTTGCTGTAGCGACGGGAGTTTTCTAATTCCTGTTTGGAAGCCTTTGCGGCGGCTTCCTGCTCGGGCGAGTGATAAAAAATCGCGGAGCGATACTGCGTTCCCCAATCCGGTCCTTGGCGGTTCAGTTGGGTGGGATCGTGGTTCTCCCAGAACACGTCGAGTAATTTCTCATAGGAAATCTTCGCGGGATCGAAGTCCACTTCGACGGCTTCGGCATGGCCAGTGCCGTCGGTGCAAACGTCTTTGTAAGTGGGATTAGCAAAATTCCCGCCAGTGTAGCCTACACGGGTAGCGGTCACGCCGGGCAGGGCGTGGAAAGTCGCCTCGACTCCCCAGAAGCAGCCTGCGGCAAGGGTGGCTTTAGCCATGAATGATTCCTCGATTCCAGTTTAACGCGGAGTTGCAGTCGATGCGCAATTTCGTCCGCTGATAGGGGCCTTGGTTATTAGATTACCGCACTCGCAAAAAGTGACCAGATTTCGAGTTGCAAAGAGCTTCACACATCAAAATTCAGGTACATTCCTGATTGACTCTCGCGCACTCTCAGGATACAGTCCACGCCACGCGGGTCTTCCAGCCCGCCTGAGGCTCTGTGGCCCACGTGACCGTTCGCAGATTTTATGCCTGCGCATTCTCATTGGTATTGCTCCTAAGTCTTACGGCTGCTCGTGCTGCGTTTGCGGCGGGACCGGGATTTGCCCGCCAAAGCCGCGTTGGCTATACCAGCGGAGATCAATGGGAGCCAGCGATCGCGGCTGACGGTTATGGACACGTCTATATTCTCTATCCGCAATACGTAACCGTTCCCGGCTGCGCGTCATGCCCACTGCCGAAGATGATTCTGGTGGTCAGTAATGACAATGGCGCAAGCTGGGAGGTGCCGAGGCGGATTGCACCGTCAATCTCGGGACAGTTCGATGCACAGATTGTGGTTGACCCTGCCGACCATAAAACGGTGTACGCCGCTTGGCTTCAGAACAATAAGAGCGACACCGTGGTTGCCAAGTCCGTCGATTTCGGCAAGAGCTGGTTGGTAGTGATTGCCGACAGCACGAACGCCGGCACGGACAAGCCCATCCTAATTGCGCACGGCGCCAATGTGTACGTCGGCTTCAATCATGCGCAAAAGGTTTGGGTGGCGTCGTCGCATGATGGTGGGATTACGTTTTCCTCGTCGAATGTGAATCCGAATGGCAAGCTTGGCTGGTCGCTGGCGGGCGGCGGCACCATAGATCCTGAGGGCAATGTTTATTTTGCGTGGGCTGGGTACACGCAAAATGGTGGCGCAAAAGGGCCGGTGAATCTCTACATCAGCCAGTCGTCGGATCGTGGCGCTACCTGGAGTAGCACACTGCTCGACATCTCAGGCGCGCCGCCGGATTGCTCGGCTTACGAATGTGGCTGGGCGTTTTTGGGGGCGCAGATCACGATGACCTCCGATGCCGCGGGAACTTTGTACGCGCTGTGGAACGCGGGAAGCACAAACAAAGGACCAGAGCGGATTTACTTTGCCTCATCCACAAGCGGCGGGGCCATTTGGTCCCCCAGGGTTGACGTGTCCAAAGCGTCATCGGGCGTTGAGCATGCGTTTCCCGCCGTTACGGTCGGATCGGCAGGCGATGTGCGCATTGCTTGGATGGATGCGCGCAACAGTCCTCTATGGAACGTCTACTACCGCAGTTCCACCAATGGCGGCGCGACCTGGTCAGGCGAGTCCAAGCTCTCCAGCTACGTGGCGGGTTACAGCTACATTCAACCCAATGGCTTTAGTTTTCCGTTCGGAGATTATTTTGAAATGGACATTGATAGCCGCGGCAACACACAGGTCGTTTGGGGTGAAGGGCTGAACTACAACACGCCGGGATCGATCTGGTACACGAGCGGGCGCTAGAGCGGGCCTCAGAGACATTTGGCAGCACTCGCTTAAGAATTTAATTCCATTTCCCCTCAGTTCAGATTTAGTATTCGGGCGCTGCTCACTTTCCGGGTGGAGGCGAACCCATGTACTTCAGAGGTGTAAATCTGTGGTCCGTACTGGTGGCTGCAGTTTCCACCATGGTGATCGGTTTTCTCTGGTATTCGCCTTTGTTGTTTGCCAGACCGTGGATGGTTCTGATGGGCTACGACCCAGATGATAAGTCTGAGCTGGACGAGATGCGCAAGGGCGCAGGAAAGAACTATGCCATCGCGTTCATTGCCAGCCTGATTTCGGCGCTGGTGCTGGGCAAACTTATCGAACTCAGGCCCCGCTCGCCGCTCCACGGAACTTGGATCGCTTTCGCGGTATGGCTTGGTTTCGTGAGCACCGTGCAGTTGACGGACGCATTGTTCAGCAAGAAGCCGTTCAAGCTGTACAAGCCGTACGCGATCAATACGGGATACCAGTTGGTTTGCTATTTGGTGATGGGGACGATTCTGGCGGCCTGGGCGAGCTAGACGCTAACGCCCCAAGCCTTCGCGATAGTGCCGGAACTCCATGAATATGGAGGAAATCAATACAATGGCTCCGACAACTCCCGCTGAAGGCAGCGCGATGCACTTATAAGCTACGGCCATATCCGGATGTACCCCGCGAGCGCGAGCGCCGAGCACGATTCCCAAAATCCCCAGCAGCAACGTGACGGCGAAGGTGAGCAGGCTCAGAACAAATGTTACGAGCACAACTCGCACCGGGATCATGAACCAGCGGGGCTTCCGTGCCGGGCTCTTGCTGGCGGGCATGTCTGATTCTAGCGCGGCTAGTTTGTCCTGAATCCGTGACTCTGTCCCTTAGCGAACGCTAGGTTACAATGCTTTTTATGTCACAGGCCGCACCGGCCATCACGCGCCCCCCGGCGGAGGTGGTCCGCCATACACCCGTCTCTCAAGCTCCCAACGGTATTTGCTATGCCGTTGCTGGAGAGGTCAGCGTACGCGAAGCCGACCTCCAGCGCATGGTGGCTGCCGTTCCCGATGCCGCCGCGGCGGCTCTCGACCGCAAGGCGTACTACTTCGTTCCCCTCACGGTTAATCAAGGCGACGATACGGTCATCGCCGATCGCTACGACGTGAGCCTAAGCGATAACGCCGTGTGCCACCGCAATTTGGAGCTGGGCGACTCGCAGTGCGTGTTTATCTCCACGCGTCTAATGGACGACAAGTTCTCGGTCGCATTCGAGTTCTATATCAATGTCGGCCACGCCGTAGTGGATTGTGCGGGTGTTTCACGAGAGTTCGCCGATCTGGTCTGGAGGCAGGTGGAAGCGGGTGCTCGGGGAGAGACTTCGCTCGATGCCTGGGAAGCGCGCAAGCTGGCTACTACTCCGGGTCCGGATGCGGAGAAGTACAAGAACGAATATCTCACCGCCAGCTTCGCCGACGCGATTTCGATCTATCTGCTGTCGTTGTATATTGACGTTGATTATTACGATCTTCGCGAGCGAGATTATCCCTTGCTGGTTCCCACCCAACTAGCCGAGCGGCTGCGGAAAGTGGCGGAACTGTTCCCCGCGAATCCGGGGTTTGAGTTCGCCATCTACTACAAGCGGCGCTCCTAGCCCTCTGTGTTCCCCTGTGCCCTCTGTGGTTAAATCAACATCCCATGCAAGTTACTGCCCGCTCGTTTGCCAAGATCAACCTCGGCCTGCGCATTGGCCCCTTGCGGGCTGATGGTTTCCACGAGCTGCGCACCGTTTATCAAACAATTGCGCTGCATGATGTCATTCATGTTGAGGTGCAGCGCGGGTCAGGGATTGAGATTCGCTGCGATGATCCACGTGTCCCCAGAGACAACTCAAACACTTGCTACAAGATTGTCGAAAAAGCGATGATGCCGCTGCGGGCACACGGACGGGTGGTCATCACAATTGAGAAGCGCCTGCCGGTGCAAGGAGGATTAGGTGGAGCTTCGGGCAATGCTGTGGCGGCACTGCTGGCGCTCGAGCGTGCTCTGAAAAAGGCGGTGCCCTGGCCCGAGAAGCTACGAATCGGCGCCGTGGTCGGCTCCGATCTGCCGCTGTTTCTAATCGGCGGGACGGTGCTAGGGGTTGGACACGGTGAGGAAGTGTATCCGTTGCCCGATTTACCATCCATGCCTTGCGTGGTGGCTATCCCGGAGATTGGCGTTTCGACGGCTAAAGCTTTCGCCGATTGGGATGCGTACCTTGCAACGCTCCAGAAGCATTGTCATTCCGAATCGGCTTCAGCCGGTGAGGAGTCTGCTTTTAAGGATCACAATAAAGCAGATTCCTCGGGGGATAAATCCCCGCTCGGAATGACAAGATCGTTGCCTCGACAGAAATTGACGCAAGCTACTCCGTCCGATAGAATTACAGAGCTCGGTCGTGCACTCAGTGCGTGGCTGATCTCCCAGAGCAAAACTGGGAAGGTCTTATCCGGTGTCTCCCCGAAGGGCGGAGGCCGGGCCGGGAATCCGCTTCTCGACCTCGTCCGTACCGGGATCGAAAACGACTTTGAACAAGTCGTCTTTCCTCAGTATCCCGAATTGCGCGAGGTCAAGAGTGTGCTTCTGCGGGCGGGGGCTTTTTATGCCTCGCTGTCCGGGTCCGGCTCAGCAAGCTACGGATTGTTTGAGTCCAGGATTACGGCTGAGAAAGCCGCGACCCGGCTGCGCAACCGAGGCGTTCCTGCGCAGGTAACGACCACGATGACGCGCCAGCAGTACTGGAGGAAGATTTTCGATTGAAGATTTCAGCTTGCAGACTGACAATTTGTAGCGGGAGATGAGCTTTTCAATCTACAATCTGAAATCGCCAAATCTGCAATTGGAAAACTGGGCCGTCGACTAATGGTAGGTCAAGTGCCTTTGGAGCACTTTGTCTAGGTTCGAATCCTAGCGGCCCAGCCAGAGACTAGCTATTAGCCATTAGCTTTTGGCTCTTAACTTGGGCAGGGGAGCTGGTGGTGGCACGTTAAAGCTAACGGCTAAAAGCCAATAGCTAAGGGCTGATTCTATGGCAACTCTTGCGACAGCGACGGAAAAGAAGGCCCACATGAGCGCCGACGAGAAACCGGAGCGCAAGCCGCATCGCGGACGCGTAGACGATAAGTTCAAGATCTTCTGCGGCACCGCGAACGAGTCGTTGTGCGATGAGGTCTGCGCTTTTCTTGGTTTGACTCGCGGCCAGGCTGTGGTTACGCGCTTTAGCGATGGCGAAGCTTATGTACAGATTCAAGAGAATGTGCGCGGCGCTGACGTCTTCGCTATGCAACCTACCTGCCGCCCGGTGGACGAGCACCTGATGGAACTGCTGTTGATGATTGATGCCCTCAAACGGGCCTCCGCCCGGCGTATCACGGCGGTGATTCCGTATTATGGCTACGCCCGCCAGGACCGCAAGGACAGGCCGCGCGCCCCAATCTCGTCCAAGCTCGTTGCCGACCTGCTCACCACCGCTGGGGCAGACCGTGCGCTGATCGTGGATTTACATGCGTTACAAATACAGGGTTTTTTCAACATTCCGGTGGACCATTTGTTCGCCTCCCCGGTGTTGGTCGGCCATTTCAAGAAGCTGAACCTGCCGAATTTGACCGTGGTTTCACCCGATGCCGGCGGTGTAGAGCGGGCTCGCTTCTTTGCTAAGCAGATGGACGCTGCGTTGGCCATCGTAGATAAGCGCCGTGTGGACATGAACGTTGCCGAGGTCATGCACGTAATCGGTGATGTCAACGGCCGCACCTGCCTGGTCATCGACGACCTGATTGATACCGCAGGCACTCTGGTGAAGACGGCGAGCGCTCTGAAGGAAAATGGCGCGTGTGCGGTTTACGCATGCGCATCGCACGCAGTGCTCTCCGGGGCTGCGGTGGAGAATGTTGCGAAATCTTGCATCACGGAAGTCGTAGTGACCAATACCATTCCGCTTAATGATGGAGCCAGCAAAGAACCTAAATTCAAGGTACTTTCGATCGCTGGTTTGATCGGACGTGCGATCCAGTCGATTCACGAAGAAACGTCCGTGAGCGGATTATCTACGTAAACAGGAAATCAAAATGGCAACCACTGCAACGGAAACAAACCTTTTGGAAGCTCAACCGCGTACAGCCGGCAATAAGAACGATGCCCGGCGTGTCCGCCGCTCAGGAAAAATTCCCGGGGTGGTTTACGGCGCGGGGAAGAGCGCGCTCTCGGTGAGCCTTGATCCACGCCAGGTTTCGCGGATTCTTCACTCTGCTACCGGTCACAACACCATTTTCGATTTGGCTCTGGATGGCGAGCGGAGCAAGGCAATGATTGTCGACTGGCAATATGAGCCAATCAAAGGCTCGCTTCTCCATATCGATCTGAAGCGCATTGCCATGGATCAGAAGCTTACGGTCAATGTGCCAATCGTGCTCAAGGGCGAAGCTGCCGGCGTGAAACAGCAAGGCGGTATTCTCGAGCAGGTGTTGCGCGAACTGGAAGTTGAGTGCCTGCCTAGCGATATTCCAAATTCGATTGAGGCGGACGTGACCGAGCTAGTCTTCGGCAGAGTGCTGCGTGTGGCCGATCTGCCCCACAGCGAGAAGCTTCGATTTCTTACTGATGCGGATCAGACTGTCGCGCACATTACCGCGGTCAAGGAAGAAGAAGTTCCGGCTCCGGAAGTTGCTGCTGCTGAGGCTGCTGCCGCTCCTGCCGAGCCTGAGGTCATCAAGAAAGGCAAGCAGGAGGTGGAGGGCGAAGAAGGCGCAGAACCTGCTGCTGCCGAGAAGCCAGAAAAGCCGGAGAAGAAAGAGAAAAAATAGGTTATTCGATGGAGGACGGGCGTCCCCGCCCGTCCAGTCGAGCATGACTCGACTAGTTCGACACAGGGGAAATTAGCAAGGCGTGAAGCTCATTGTCGGTCTCGGCAATCCGGGTATCGAATATCAGTTCACGCCGCACAATTTGGGATTCCTCACGATCGATCGTCTGGCCGGCGATCTGAACGTGGAAGTCAGAAATCGGCAGTGCCAGGCGCTTACTGCGCGCGCGCAGATCGGTTCCGAGCAGGTTCTTCTGGCTAAGCCAGAAACGTTTATGAACCTGAGCGGTACTGCGGTGCAATGCCTGCTGGAGCAGCATGAGCTTAGGCCTGAAGCCGACCTGATCGTAATTTACGACGAACTGGATCTGCCGATGGGTACGATCCGCATCCGTGAGCGTGGCAGCTCCGCGGGGCACAATGGAATGGAATCGATTATCGGAGCGCTTGGCACGCAGGACTTTTTGCGGATTCGACTGGGCATTGCGCCCGAAAAGAAGATTTTGAAGTCGTTTCGAAAATCCCAGTTGAAAGCTGTGGACGAGGTGCTCGATGCGGCGGCAGAAGCAGTGAAGGTGATTTTGACGGAAGGACGGGCAGCAGCGATGAATCGCTTCAATCGCAAGCCCGAACCACCAGAAATCACGTAGGGACGGCCGCCCTCGGCCGTCCGGTCGAGCGTAGCTCGACGATCGCATAGGGAATCGCGGGGCTGGGAAGAATTGGAGAGTTGAATGAATCGTACTTATGAATTGATGTTTATCGTCCGTCCCGACATGGCGGAGGAAGACCAGGACAAGCTGATTTCGACGTTGGAATCTGCCGTGTCATCGTCTGGCGGAAACGTGAAAAACGTCGAAAAAATGGGCAAGCGGCGGCTTGCCTACATGGTCCGCAGATTTCACGAAGGTATTTATATCCTGCTGACTGTTGAAGGCGGAGGAGCGCTGATCCACGAGCTCGAGCGGCGTTTGCGCGTCACTGAGCCGGTGATTAAGTTCCTCACCGTGCGCACCGACGAGGAAGAGAAGCGCCTGGAGAAGATCAAGAAAATTCGGGAGTCGCGCCGCAAGGCAGCTCCTCCGCCCGCCGAAGCCGGAGGCGAAACCGCGGCAGTGACGGCGTAAAACAATCAATGGAGAGGCGGGCGTCTTGCCTGGCCTGCCAAGTCTACGGGCGAGGACGCCCGTAGCTCCGGAACCTGAGTTTAAGGAGCATCATGGCTGACGAAACTAGACCG
>Ga0209472_1000453_pt1 | contig 24575 bp, 25 predicted proteins | sample GraSoiAngelo_130_FD_185887 | JGI IMG/M metagenome (GOLD analysis project Ga0209472, IMG submission 185887) | Grasslands soil microbial communities from the Angelo Coastal Reserve, California, USA - 14_0929_02_20cm (SPAdes) (version 2) | ecosystem: Environmental > Terrestrial > Soil > Grasslands ...
ACCCCGCAGAAAGGGTCCAAGAAGGTCGATCCAGTGACCGCCTGGGACAGGTTGACCATGGACCGCGCGAGCTTGGGCACCATCGTACTGGGATGGAAGGAAGGTCTCATTCTTGGCCTGCGATTGGCAACGAACACATCTGGCCGCCGATGGGCAATAAGCCCTAGATGAAAGTAGGGTCCGGCGAGAAGGCCTCGGAACTGGCGCTGAGGATTCTCTAGGTCTACTTTGGCGTTGGTAACATTGCCCATGAGCCAGCCCAGGTGTCCTTCTAGCTTGACCCGTGAGATTTCCTTCGAAACCCCTCCAAAACGAAGAACCCGAACGCTGAAGCTCTCATCTGCCTGAAGGTAACGCGGTAGGTCCGATGATTTCACGGCATCATCTATTTCTGCCATCGTGGGACCTGAATGAACAATTTCTTCGCCAACCTCATCCATGAAAGCGCCCCGATCCGCGATTGTTTTCACGGCGGCGATATCAGCGTCAATCTCGACGAGCTTGAAGAATGACTCTGCGATCTTGAACGGGATCCGATTCGCGTCGAGGATCGCGCTCATCTCTGCGAGTGGTAGTGTTGGATGTTCGCCCGACAAAATTACGAAGACTCTTGTCGGGTCAGTCATGTCGAACGGCGAGAGTGAACAAGTATATACGGAACCGCCCAGCGGGTTCCATTTCTAGCTAGGGAAGAGTGGGATGAAGCGGTCCAAAGGAATACGGAATAGGAACAGGACCCTTCTTCGCAGAAAGCCTCGAGACAAGGGAAAGAATCCCTTGGGAAGACTTCTCATTCCATACACTCCAGGACAGATGGTCACAATCTCAATCAATCCATCGGTTCAGAAAGGAATGCCGCACAGGAGATACCACGGGCGGGTCGGTACGATAGCGGAGAAACGTGGAAGAGCCTACGTCATTGAAGTGGCTTCAGGCAAATTCCCGCGGCTCATAATTGCAAGACCTGAACATATCCTTCCAATGAAGGAGACAAACTAATGGCAAGGAAGATCGTCGAAGAGAAGGTCATCACTAACTCAGAGGCCAAGGCTGTCCTAGAGAAGGTCAAGGAGGAGGAGCTGGGCGAGTTTCAACGAAGGACCCTCGACTTTACCCGCAGATTCACCAAGCTGCCCGCGGACCGTGCCTCCAAACTGGTGGAAGAGCTATCCTCTAAGCTTCAGCTCGACCGGAATGACGCCATTCAAATCGTCAACACGCTACCCCAGAGCGTCGAGGAACTTAGAGCCGTTCTGACTGTAAAGGGTCGTTTCGTAAGCACTGAACAGCTGAACGGAATTCTCGAGATAATGAAGCGGTACACCTAATCGGCTACCGAAATCGAATTAAGCAAAGACCGTACCATTTTGAATGACTAGAGTTGGCTCTCCGCTCCCCTCGACGCAACTGGTATGGAATCGAGAGACTAGTTTGTAGAATCTTCTAACAAGGAGCCGGGAGAAGAGCCATTCCTTGGCAATACACGAAGACGAGTACATACAGAGAAGACATGTTTACGAAGAATATGCCCACGTCCTAGACTATCTCCCCTATGGAAGATCTTCTGACAAATCACGACATCTAGTAGTCCCAACCGTCCAGATAATGGGTGAACAATTCTTCACACTGCTAGAAGCAGAACTGAAAGTCGGGGCAACAGTCGCTGTTGAGGAAAGAATCTACATCGGCAGAGATCGAAGGGAGAAAGTTGACAGGATCATCAGCAGAATAAACTACGATCAACTAACTGCCAACGCGAAGGCCGAAATCGTCCCGCTCATCGACGGGCTAGTAAAGAAACAGGAGAAACGCTTTGTCGATTTCTTCAACAATTCGCAACCCGTAACCCCTAGAATGCACTCGTTGGAGCAGCTGCCCGGGATCGGAAAGAAATCGATGTGGACCATAATTAATGCGAGGGAGAAGAAACTGTTCACCAGTTACAAGGAGATCCAGGACCGAACAGGCCTGACAGATGTCCAGAAGATCATAACGAAGCGCATTCTCGAAGAGCTAAGCAGCGAAACGAAGTACCGTCTCTTCACAAGGACAGTATGATATTGTGGGATTCAACAATTCGCACCGACCTTCGAAGAGACTAGGACAGAATTTCCTCCTCGACCAAAGCATCGCATCCGAAATCGTCTCGAGCATCCGGCCATCTGAAACGGATACAGTCCTCGAACCTGGACCCGGACACGGTACACTCACCCGGTTACTGCAGGAGAAAGCCGGAAAGGTCGTAGCGGTCGAAAAAGATCCCTTTCTTGTACGCGAACTAAGGCAGACTTTCAAAGATCATCCAAACGTCATCATAGTCGAAGGAGACGTTCTGAAGATCAGCCCGTTGCCTGATTTCAACAAGATAGTGAGCACTCCCCCGTACTATCTCTCTTCGAAGCTTGCCCTTTTCTTGTCCAAGTCAAAGTTTGACGTTGCCGGAATTGTCTTTCAGAAGGAATTTGGAGAGCGACTTCTCGCAGAACCTGGGACAAAAGAATACGGAAGGCTAACAGTATCTGTTCGCAGAAGACTGAGCATCGAGAAGATCAGAGGAATCCCCCGAACATCCTTTCATCCGAGACCGAAAGTTGACTCAATCCTGTTGAGGCTCACTCTTCAGGAGGCTGTGAGAAAACTGAACGAGCCGTTGTTCGAAGAAATAGTCAGAGGAGTCTTCACTCAACGGCGCAGAGTGCTCAAAGGAGCACTACTTCACTTTCTAACGAAGAAACTCGGACGAGAAACCGGAAGGATGATATTGAGTGAAATTACTCTACCGGATGTGAGAGTCTACCAGCTTTCGATCGCCCAACTTGAGGACCTCAGCATCCAGCTTGACCCCAGATTGACGGGCAGAATCACTCCGGAAGAGTAGCATGGCGAGCGCACCAACGGCAATGATATATGACAGCGAGGGAGAACAGCTGGTAAGTCATATCCTGTGCCCATAACCGACGCCATGAAGAAACAGCTGGCTCAGAAGCACAGGCTGTTCTTCAAAATATGTCGGACGTGTGGGTCCAGAAACTCTCCCAACGCCTACAGATGCAGGCGGTGCAGAGGGGACAACCTCCGCTGGAAGAAACGAGAACTCGGCGCGAAGTAGACCGGTTAGACTAGTGTTGAACCAGAGCAGCCTTCTGCTGTTGTAACAGTCTCGGCAACTCTGAAGGAACTTCGGCGACAAGGACTCCTACCTCGCTGAACCTCTTCATCTTCGCATCGGCAGTGCCCTCAGTCCCAGTTATGATTGCACCGGCGTGTCCCATTCTTTTTCCCGGAGGAGCTGCTCTTCCTGCAACATACGCCGCAACAGGCTTAGGATAATGAGTCTCGGCGATGTAATTAGCCGCATCCTCTTCAGCCGACCCTCCAATCTCGCCAATCAAGACGACAGCGTCGGTCGACTTGTCGTCCCGGAACATCTTGAGGACGTCGACGAAGTTCAGACCAGTAATGGGGTCTCCTCCGATCCCAAGACATGTGGACTGTCCGATACCTGCATGAGTCAGATAAGACGCAATTTCATACGTCAACGTCCCGCTTCTTGAAGCAACCCCAACTCCTCCTGAAGTGAAGACATCGCCGGGCATGATACCCAACTTCGCTTCGCCGGGAGTAATGACGCCAGGCGTATTGGGTCCGACAATTGTCGTTGCATGCTCTTTCGCGTAGGCCATCAGGACCATGCTGTCGCGAGCAGGAATCATCTCGGTAATTATTACGACAGGGTTCAAACCCGCGTCAATTGCTTCCATCCCTGCTTCTTTGGCAAATGGAGCTGGCACAAATATGATCGACGCGTTCGCGTCAATCTTCTCCAATGCAGATGCAACGGTGTCGAATACGGGGACTCCTTGGGAGACTGTCGCGCCTTTGCCAGGAGTCACTCCTCCAACGATCTGAGTTCCATAGTCTAGCATGAGTCGAGTATGGAACGCTCCCTGGTTCCCAGTGATTCCTTGAACGATTGCCCGAGTGTGTTTCCCAACGAGGAGAGTCATTTCTCACGCCACCTTCATGGCGACAACTAGCCGCGCAGCTTCATCCATCTTTTCGAGCGTAGTTATCCCGATAGAGTTCAGGATTCTCTTTCCCTCTTCGAAATTAGTGCCCTGCATCCTCACCACGAGAGGCTTCTTCAACCCAACGACTTTCTTTACATCCACAATCCCCTTTGCGACTTCATCGCACCTCGTAATTCCTGCTAGTATGTTGATGAATATCCTGCTGACCTTCTGGTCACCCTGGATTATTTGTAACGCCGTCGCGACGTGCTCAGCGTTGGCTCCTCCGCCCACGTCGCAGAAGTTTGCAGGCTTGCCTCCGTAGTGGTTGACCATGTCGAGGGTTGCCATGACAAGACCCGCGCCGTTCCCCATTATTCCTATATCACCGTCAAGCTCGACAAACGCCAGGCCGTTTTCACGAGCCTTAGCTTCCAAAGGAGTCACCTCGCCACTAGCTTCTTTCGCCCGTTCTTGAAATTCTGGATGGCGAAAGAGACTGTTGTCGTCCACTATGACGCGAAGGTCTGCGGTGACAAATTTTCCATCATTGGTCTCGACCAGAGGATTGCTCTCGACAAGTTCAGCATCATAGATGACAGACAAACGATACAAGTTTGAGAGAAGATCAGTCAGAGAGTTCAAGCGCTGACCGGTATAACCCAGCTTCAAACCGACCTGTCTCGCATCATATCCACGCATACCGAACACGGGGTCGAGCCGATGGTGGAGAATCTTTTCCGGATTCTGCTTCGCTACATCTTCGATATCGATTCCGCCCTGGTCTGAGGCTAGAACCGTCTGACACTTGTTCGCCCGATCAAGGACAATGCTGCCGAACAGTTCTTTCTTGATGTTCAACTTCTGCTCTATCAGGACCTTCTTCACCTTCTCCCCCTTGATCGTCATGCTGAGGATCTCGCTCGCCCGGTCACGCGTCTCCTCAGGTTTGCTACCGAACTTGATACCACCTGCTTTTCCTCTGCCCGCGACCAGAACCTGGGCTTTTATGACGACTTCTCCGCCGATCCGTTTGTGAATATCTCTAGCTTCGTCAGGTGTCGAAGCCAGCCCTCCTCTAGGAGTGTTGATTCCCAAGTTTTGAGCGAGGGACTTGGACTCGTACTCGAATAATTTCATGAGTTTCCCGGACGATTTTCATTCCGGACAAGCAGAGTATTTGGCTATTACCCCCGACTTACCGTAACCCATTTATTATCCCGGAGGCTCCTGATGCCAAGCTGTCGGGTCGGCCGACAGGATCAGAATACTTTGGATAATCACAGCGTCTCGAGAAAGCGTCAGAACAAAAGGCAACTTTCTAGGCCGACGCAAGCAACTACGGGGCTGAGGAAGCCTTGGTGAAAACAGTCCTTGACAACTTTTGCGTAAAGAGCGGCATTTTCTGTTCAAGATGCGAAGAGAAACTCAAGAAAGGCCAGATCTCAGACCTCGACGTTAGAGTAATCAGAACAATCACCGAGCTAGAGAAGGAGAATCCAACCCTCCAAGAAGTCACTTTCCACAAGGCAGTGGAGGCCGGAGACGTCATGGCCCTCATGGTCGACCGGCGAGGGATGGACGCATTCCTCTCATCAGGAGCCAAACTCGCCAAGTCCCTCGGAGACCGCGTCGGAAAGAGAGTTCGAGTCCTCAACTTTGGCGGAGACGAGCGCGGATTCCTCGAAGACCTATTCACCCCATTCTCGATTCTAACCATCAATACTATCTGGCTTCCAGATGGGAGTAGAGAGACTAAGGTCATTCTAAATGGGCGGAGACCCCGGAGAAACCCTCTGGACTTTGAGGTAGTGAAGAAGCTCGCTCGTGAACTCAAAGGTCTTACATTGCGAATAGAGTTCGAAGACTACTGACAGCTCCTTGGAACATCCCACTCACGACAGCCAAGTAGTCGTAGTCGGAGCAGGCGTAGCCGGCTGCCAAGCCGCATACGAAGCGGCAAAGAATGATGCGAAAGTAGTCCTTCTTGAAGAGCACGCCCAAGTTGGCGTTCCTAGCCACTGCTCTGGAGTAGTCAGCCTAAACGGACTGTCACTACTCGGAGTAGAGCTGAATTCAACCTTTACGCAGCGTATGATTCAAGGAGCCGTCTTCAATCCGCCGAAGGGAGAGCCTGTTGAAGTCCGGACAAAGAGCCCGGTCGCGGTAATAGTCAACAGAATGCGGTTTGACCAGTACCTCGCCAAGAGGGCTGTAGCCGCTGGAGTATCACTTCACACCAAGACCCGGGTCTCCAAGTTCGAACACCATCCCAAAGGAGGCGTCGGGCTCCAGGTTCAGGATGGGCCTCGTTACAAAGGAGAAATCGTCATCGATGCGAGCGGTGCGGGGAGCAGACTGCCAGAACAAGCAGGACTGCGAACCCCCGACTGGACCCAACTACTCCCGGGCTTACAATACGAACTAGCCGAGACAAAGAAACAAGGTGACATGGTAGAGCTTTTCTTCGGAAACCATCGCGCCCCGGGCTTCTTCGCATGGAGCATTCCCACGGGTGATCACAGCGCCCGAGTAGGGCTTGCGTGCCGAAAAGGCAACGTCAAGAAGCTACTGGACGACCTAGTCAAAGACTACTGGCCAAAATCGGCTGTTGAAGCGACGAAATCCGGGTCCGTCCTAGTTTCGGGACCTGTCGATAAGTGCTGGTCGGAAAACTTTCTGGTTGTAGGGGACGCTGCGGGACAGGTCAAGCAGACCACGGGCGGAGGCATTGTCATCGGAGGCTACTCGGGTATTCTCGCCGGGAAGGCTGCTGCTAGCGCTGCTAAATCGCCCCAGGACCAGCGCTGGAAGATCCTGATGCAGTACGACCAGGATTGGAGAGACAAGTTCGCGTCAGATCTGAAGAGAATGGGGATCGCCCACCGAGTCTTCGCTGGACTATCAGACGAGACACTAAACCGACTCTTTGAAGCAGTTAGAGACTATCTTCCAGAGATAGAGGAATATGCTGACATGGACTTCCAAGGCAAGATCATATCACACATGCTGCGTAAGAGAAAATTCGCTGCCCTCCTGCCTCGAGTGGCCTTCGATAGCGTCAAGTCAATATTCTCTTAAGAAGTAGACTGACTTCAACTTTCAAACTGGTTTAAGAAGCGGCCTATTAGAGAGGTCGCCGGCGAAGCTTGAAGATTCTCGTTGTCGGCTCCGGAAAAGTCGGCTCAGAAATCGCCAGAGACCTAGCTCGATCTTCTGAGGTTGACTCTGTAATTGTCGCCGATGCTCAGGCCAAGAATCTGAAAAACGTACGAGGACATGCAAAGATCAGGACCCGCCGCCTGGACATTTCCCAGAGAAAGCCCCTCCTTGCTGCGATGCGCAACGTCGATGTGATCTGCGGCGCGCTTCCAGGAAGGCTAGGGTTCCAACTGATGACCATCGCTGTCGAAGCGCGCCGAGACCTCGTCGACATTTCCTACACTCCTGAAAACCCGTTCAAGCTTCACGGAAAAGCCCGCGATCAAGAGAACATCATCGTCCCCCAATGCGGAGTTGCCCCAGGATTCACTAACATGTGTGTTGGTGACGCATCTCGCAGGCTAGGGACAATGACAAAGGTCCGGGTATTTGTGGGAGGATTGCCGCAAAGGCCGACTCCACCTCTAAACTACAGAATCGTGTTCTCCCTAGAAGACGTGATCAATGAATACTCACGGCCCGCACGAATCATAGAATATGGCAAAGAGAAGCTAGTCGACGCACTTTCCGGACGCGGATTCCTCAATTTTCCTGGAGTCGGAAGACTAGAATACTTCATCACTGATGGCCTCGGATCTCTTCCGAGAAGCTTTCCAAATGTCCGTGAGATGAACGAGTATACTCTGCGTTATCCCGGCCATGCTGAAATAATGAAGACGCTTCGAGTCCTTGGCTTCTTTGAAGATAAGGAAGTTCAAGTCAACGGCTTGGCTATCACACCTCGGAAACTCTCCATAGCTCTGTTGAAGAGTGCGATGTCGTTGGGTCGACCTGAGGATCTACTGGCATTAAGAGTTGAGGTTGAGGGAAAGCTTGGAAAGAAATCCCTAATCAGTTATCAAATCCTGGACTACTACGACGCTCGAAACAAAGTCTCCGCGATGGCGAGAACCACAGCTTACCCATGCACCTCGGCAGCATTGCTTGTCGGTCAGAGGAAGTTGAGGAGTGTCGGAGTCGTCCCACCCGAGAAGATCGCAAAAGACCCTGAACACTTCGGTTTCGTCTTGTCGAGACTCCGATCCAGAGGTGTCAGGGTCGGAATGCCTTCTTCGTGATTATTCTTCCGTCGGAATATTGATGACTAGCGGCACCGAACGTTAGCAATTTATGTTTACAACAATCCTGTCAATTTCACGCGAACGAATGCCCTGGATTGATGGAATACCCTCTATCCAGAGTTACAGGATCGTCATTGACAAATCATACCATATCAGTGATAATCCGGCTAGCGTTCATATAGTAACAGGCAAAACCTCCCGATTTCTCGTCGTTTTCTCCTCGTTTGGACCGTTTTTCGTGTTAATCGCAAGCATCAACGCTCGTGCATTATCTGGTTTCTGTGAAACATTCTCTTAGTAATCATCCCGAACCGTAGAGCTACCTTTGATCATTAGCGTACTGAACAACAAAGGCGGAACTGGAAAGACCACCACAGCAGTCAATATTGCGGCCGGACTCTCCATGGAGGACAAGAAAGTCCTCCTCATAGACTTGGACCCTCAAGGAAACGCCACAACTGGCATAGGCTTTGAGAAGGCGACCCTAGCCAGTACAGTCTACAATCTCCTGTCACAGACCAAGAAAGCAGACGAGACCATCCTCTCTACGAAATTCCAGAACTTGTTCCTTCTCCCAAGCAACCTAGACCTGGCCAGCGCAGAAGTCGAACTGTCAAGTACGCCAGGACGAGAATACATCCTACGCGAAGCACTCGCCCCAATCAAAGACCAGTTCAACACGATCATAATCGACTGCCCACCAAACATCGGACTACTCACTCTCAACGCGCTAGTAACCTCAGACCTAGTCCTGATACCAGTCCAGTGCGAATTCTTCCCCATGGAAGGGCTCCCTACACTCATCAAAGTCATGGACCTCGTCAAGTCAAGACTCCGAGCCTCATTCGACTTCCGGGTCGTACTGACAATGTTCGATGGCAGAACAGCACTCTCGCGAAAAGTCCAATCCCAAGTCTGGAACAACTTCGGGCAGCGAGCTCTGAAGACCGTGATTCCACGGTCCGTCAGAATGGCAGAGGCCCCAAGCAAGGGACTTCCGGGAATAGTCTATCGTCCAAAGAACCCTGCATCTGAACAGTACAAAGCGCTAACCAAAGAACTATTGCAGATTCTATTGCCTGTCGAAGCTTAGCCACTCGTGTGCCTCTTGGAGGCGTCCTGATCCTTTCGGGTCAGGCCGCGTTCTCTTTTTCTTAGGAAAACATCTGAATGTCTCGGCCTATTGATGAAATGTTAGTTCCATCGTCTCGTTGCGCTTCTAGGAAGCGAGCTTGGTGAGGACCGTGCCTGCCAGAGAACTCTCAAGCATGTCCTTGGCCAGTCGCTGGTACTCTAGCGAGGCCTTGTTCGTTGGACTGAATATTATTCCAGGGATTCCTTTGCTGGGAGCTTCTGCCATCCGGATGGACCTTGGAATCACGCTCTTGACCACATGGTCCCCAAACTTCTCTCTCAATTCTCTCTGAATCTTCTTGGCGAGACCTGTTCTTCCATCGTACATCGTCAAAAGAACTAGGAAATCGAAATCAGTCTTCGCCCGCGATTTCACCATCCTGATGAATCTGAGCAGGGTTGGAAATCCGTCCATCGAGTAGAATTCGCACTGAACAGGCACGATCAGCAGATCGCAGGCGACAATAGCATTGACCGTCAGGATTCCAATGTTCGGTGGACAGTCAAGTATTACCACGTCGAACTTTCGTTTCGCGGTCTCAAGAGCTTCTCGTAAAACGAATTCTCGGCCTCGAACTGAAGACAGCTCAACTTCGGCTCCGGCAAGGTCCAGGTTGCTCGGCACAACTGTAAGATTCTCCACTTTTGTTTCCAGCATCACCGCTTCGATCTTTCTGGACTGCGCGAGAACGTCGTAGATGGTGTAGAGGAGTTTCGACTTTTCGAAGCTGAAGCTGACAGTCGCGCTTCCTTGAGGATCCATATCGACTAGAAGTACTTGCCTGCCCGCGGCAGCTAGAGCGGTTCCAAGATTGACGGCGGTTGTGGTCTTGCCGGTCCCACCCTTGTTGTTGGCGATACTGATTATCAACGCGAAACAGTATTTGTCCCTCTTCGCCGACTTTCACACTCATTGTGTGAAATGAGCAACAACGAGCGATGCTTTGAGGTATATCTTGGCAGGAATGTGGAGGGCTATAGCGTATTTTTTCCACTACGCTCCTTCCTCTATATTAGTAGACGAGCAGACTATAGGGTCAGCGCTTTTGAGGATCGATGACTGAATTGATCCGTCAGATGTGGCGAGCTAGCACCTAGAAGTCAATAGAGGCTGGGGTCGGGTCTACATGTGGACATTTGTACGCCAAATCGTGGCCGTCGATCGATCCTGAGGATTTGGGTCGAGATTCTCCTCTTATTTTGCGGCGAGCTCTCGAAGTCGCTCTTCGAATATCGTTCGGGCTGGGAAGCCCATCGAACAGGCATAGGTGTTGAAGTCGACGATGTTCTTTCCGTTCCGCTTGGCCCTGTTCTGGATCTCCCGAATGCTCTCCCCAACAATCGCATAGGTGGAAGCGTATCCGGGTCCGTTGCCCTGGTGGGCCGGGAACAGTTGATGGTACACAGTGCTCTTCGCTAGTCCGGTCCGCTTGTGTGCCCATTCGATGAAATCCCTCAGGGATTGTTTGCCAGAGTTGATGCGCGCATCGCCGATGACTCGTAGGAATCGCACTATCCTCCACATCCAAGTGTAGAATTCGTACTCTTCAGCCCAGACTTCCAATCCCCCTCTTTTCTCGAAGAACTGGACGAGAGCCTTCTCATCGTTGCTCAGCTTCTTCCCAGCTTTCAGCTTGTCCATTACCTCTTGGAACTCGATCTCTCGCTGGAACGAGATTCCTTCAGACAGTGCTCCCGCTAATGGAGTGAACATGACCTCTGTCAGAGTTGGTTTTGCAGCATACGCGGTTGCGGTATTGGACGCATGGACACAGTGGCCGTACTCTTCATGGATCAGCCCGTTGAGCAACTCCCCGGGTACCGTGCTAGGGTCTCTTCTTGGGTCAGTTGTTATCATGAAGATCTCCTTGGGATTGTTTGTGAAGCTGTCGTAGAAGAACGCGCCCGCACTCGGAAATATCCCCGACAAGTACAGCGGTGTCTCGATCACTTTTGTCTCGTACTTCGGATTTATCCGGACGATATCCTTGTTCACAACTCGTTGAGTACGCTTGCGCAATTCTCCCAGGAAAGGAAGTATCTCGGTCTGCTTCACAGATCTCTTAACCGTTAACGCCTTGGAGACATCTTCGGCCTTGGCTGCGACGCCGTACTTCTTGGCGAGTCTCTCGGTTATGCGCTTGAATCTGGGAAATTCTCTCTCCAAGAATTTGAGCCCCTTCGCCTCCACCTGCTGGGGCGATTCCGGATAGTCCCAGAGGCGTCGCAGAGCCTGGGCGTAGATCTTTTCCCTACCCAGATCCGCGCCCTCCCGCTTGATTATCTTGTAGACCTCGTCAAACCCCTGGTTCTTGAATCCCTTGACTCTGAATATGGACGCATACTTTCTGGTAGCTTCCGCGAGATCATCCAAGAGTTCCTTCAACTGCTTGTCGGTCGTCTCCTTCTTGATCGTCTTGATTATCTCAAGAATGCCATCGCAACGAATTAGCGTCAATAATCGTAGCCCGGTAGGCCATCTCTTCTGTGAAGTTTCTTGGGCAGCAGCCTGCAATGCTCTGACCGCGTTCCTTGTAAGTGGTTTCAGGTGGCTTGGAACAACTCCTTCCTTGATCAAATAGCCGAAAAACGCGGACAGAACCCCGTCGGGATAAGACTGAGGCTCTTGAAGAGCGAAGCCAGCCGCTAGAGAATCCAGAACCCTCAGTTGTAAATCGTTCTCGGCTTTGAGCCGGAGCTCTTCAGTTCTCTTCGCGATCCGTTCCAGATTCCTTCTAGAAGGAATGAAAAGCTTGCCAACGTATTCGTTGACGCCTTGAAGGTATGTTGTGGCTGGGTCGGATTCCTTGGCGAACTCGAAAATCTCGGCTTCAACATCTGACGCGGGTTTAGGTACTGGCAACTATCATGCAATCCTCGTATATGTTTAGCAATCTCAACTGAGGACTCGACTACTTAATACTAGCCGAAAAAATGCTCTGATTCCCATCTTAAATACAGAAGAGAGCAGTCGCATTAACACACCTTGCCCAAGACATCCCGTTCAACAACCGCTCGAAATTCTGGGAAAAAAATGTCAAAACGGGAATCTCAGACGACTAATCAAAGAGTCTCTTCTGAGGATGCGATCAAAGCGGGCGAACAGCTCGCTATGGCGGCCCTCGCGTCCGGCCTCAAGCTCGCTGCTGCTCTCGGTACAGTAGCTGCCACAACGGCTAAGTTAGCGTTTTCTTCAGTTGCTACCGGAGCGGACGAGTTCTCGAAAATGATTCAGGAAGAGATGGGTAGACCGGTGAAGTTGACGGCGGTCAAGCGTAGATCGAGAAGTCGTAGGCCTAGAGCCAATTCCTCCTAGGATTCCGTCGAGTTTGGAGGACCTGACCGCTTGAATGAAGGCTACGACAAAAGTGGTTGCGATTACCGTGATGACCAGCCGCTCGATCGGATAAAGATAGAAAATGAATGACCAGAAGAACGTGGCTCTTGACAGAGTAGTTACGTGAATCACTGGAAAGAGAATGGTTTCATAGAGAATCCCGCCGGTGACGTGCTGAGCCATTGTTGCTGCCAGAATGGTTACCCCCACTCCCAAAGCCAAAGCTACCCCGTTCGACGATCTGATCCACTTGGGCGCGTTGAAACCGAGCGGTGAAATCAAGATAAGCAATGCAATGATGTGAAGCCAAACAAACGGAAGTGTGAATCCCCAGATAGTTCGAATCCAGAAGGCGGAGAGCGGGAGCGCGACGAACAATGAAAGCAGAACCGCGTAGAAAGCGGCGGCCCAGCCGACACGTCCCCTGGAAATAAGACCTGCAACGATCACTCCGACTGTCGCAGGAAGAAAGTCGAGCCCCGCGAATACTGGTGCCGCGAATGCGTAGTCGATGACCGTGCCGAAGAATATGCAAGGTACCGCGAGCCATGGACCAAGCAATATGGCAATGACCGGGACAACGAAGTCGCCTGCTCTGAAGCTGGTCCCTGAGAGCCCAATCATTGGAAATGTCGGGAAGTATCGAAAAACTGCATAGATTGCGGTGAAGAGCGACACGAGCATCAGTTGCTGCGTTACGGGCCTTTGACGTATTTCCTGCTGCAGCATGTTTGGACCAATCAACTCCTCGCGATTACTGGTTCTTCCATGGAACAGATTTCAACAGAGACTATCACTTTCGACTTGCGTCGTCGAATCACAGTTCCTGTCTTATTGCTTCGCATGCTTGTCGATGGAGTCAAGCTGAAGTCTTGCAAGTTTCTGTAGATTCCTCAGGCTTACCCCGGTCTGGTTGGAGATTTTTCTCAGATCCTCGTATTCTAGTTTAGCGCGTACCGTCTTTCCAGCTTGGTCTTTTGATAGCTTCACTCCAGCCGAATAGATCTTACCGTTAATCCGAAGATCTATCCTTGTAGCAGTCCTATTGCTGATGTGACGAGCAACTGGCATTTCGCGAACTCCGAGAGTTCCCGTTTCTTCAATCAGGACGCCTGCCAGTTTCTCCGCTTCACTCTTCAAGGCTATGACAGACACTATTTGCCCGGGTCGGTTCTTCTTCATGAATACGGGTGTTATCGTCACATCACGGGCTCCCGAGGCCATGAGTCGCTCGACGGCTCTTCCAATGACCTCTCCTGAAACATCATCCAAGTTCGTCTCCAAGATTACGACTTCATCGTGACCATGAGATGGATTCTCATCTCGCCCGACGATCAGTCTGAGGATATTCGCGATATCATTGAATTCTTTCGAGCCGGCACCGTATCCAATAGCTTCCGCCTTCAGCTGACCAAGAGTCCCATACTGTCCGACGAGGTTTACCGTCAAGGCTACTCCTGTTGGTGTGCTCAACTCATAATCGCCCGTTCCTCTCTCGAATGGAAAACGGTGGCTGCGAAGAATCTCAGCAGTAGCTGGTGCTGGGTTGGGATAGGTGCTCCCTGAGAATCGGGCCACACTGCCTCCGACTGCTACCGGAGTGGACAACCACCTTGCGCCGGCAAGACCTAGTTCCTGGGCGAGTAGCGCAACGCCAAGAATGTCTACTAGAGTGTCAGCGGACCCCAGCTCATGAAGCTCAACATCCTCGGAGGAATGCGCGTGGACCTTGGATTCGGCTTTGAGGAGCGTGTCTATCGTCGAGAGGACAAGTCCCCTTCCCCACTCAAGCAAACCGAGCCTTTCCATGCATTTCGTGGCAGCCTTTCTAACGAGTCCTCCTTTCCGTTGCACAACTTCTTCCTCCGACGTGACGCTGACTAAACGTGCACCGACACTCCCTCTCTCAACTCTTCGCACTCGGACTTCGACCTTCTTGGTCCCAGGCAGGTTGGATACGATTGTCCTTCCAACTCTTTCGAGACTACTGGTCTTGCCACCTAGATCGACAAGAGCGCCAAGATATTTGTCGCCAGACACGCCCGCTGGGATGGCGTCTATCGTGACGACGCGATTATCCTGATATTTCACTGCATCTGGTCCCAGCGACGCCTCAGAGCACACAAGTATTAATCAAACTATTCCGACATCGAACGAAGAACCATGGAATCCTCTGGAGAGAACTCCTGCGTCTACGGCCTGGGCGAATGCCCTGTTATGGTCATCATGGGCGACAAGATGAAGCAGATGGAACAGCGCGGCAAAGTCCTCCCCCAAGACCCAGGAGCCGCCGCGGTCAGCCAGATGATCCAGCCACTTCTACAGATGAACGCCAACATCTACGCAATGCTCCCAAGCTTCTGCCCAAACTGTCCCAAGCGGATCGTCGCGATCGAAAAAGAGCTAAACCTTTTGAGAAAACCCGCCAAATAATGGCGACACCTGCTCGTTATCCTTGGGGCTCCTGCTCGTTCTCGGCTAGTGACGGAACCGCATTCCAACCCTGAATTAGCCCCTGAATCAGTGAACAAGCCCGATTTGAAAGGATATCATATCGTACCCCCCTCGGGGGGCGGGGTCTTTATTTTTCTCAGAAACTCAGTGGAAGGGCTATTGGGCTTTTTCCCACTGGGAAAAGCTGCTAGGCTTCTCGAGATTCCTGTTAATCCCAACCTCTGCAATCGACTCGGCGTCACGCGCCATCTGACCAACATCCCAAATGATCGCCCGCAGACCCACTGCAAGGTTGACCTCTTTCACGCTACGCATTACATCGGCCGTCAGAGACCGCTCCAGAGCGTCACAAGCCGCTACGCGTTCTATACATTCGTTTGATTTCTTTAGATCACCCTTCATCAGCGCGTTGAACGAGTCCTCTATCAATGATCGAACCTTATCACTCAGCTCTAGTAGACCCCTCGATATCTTGACGTCAACACTTTTCCCGTTCCCTTTGAGCTTCTGGGACTCCAGCGCAACATGGCTTGCCGAGTCGGCCATCCGCTCGAGACTCTTGGCAATCACCCTGTTCCCCACAACATGCATGGGTCCCTCTATACCCACCTCTTTCGCCACTCGCCTGTCAAGGACGGCTAGCAGGAGCTGGCGTATGATCATCCAGTAGATTCTGTCCGCCTCCTCCTCCATGTGCAAAACCTCGTCAGCCAGTGCTACTCTTCCTTCGACAACAGACTTGACTGCTTGTTCCAGCATGGAACTCAGGATGATCTGGAGTCTACGCATCAATCCGTAGATTGGAAACTTGGTCGGATCAACGAAACTCTGCAACGTTACAGACTTCAGGTTCTGCTCGACAATCCCTAGACCCGTCAATCTTCTGCTTACCCCCCTAACCTCTTCGAGGTGGCGAGACGACAATTCCTTTTTCGAAACTATCTGGATCGTATCATGACCCGTGAGATAATTCGCGGTAATGATACGGGTCAGAAGATTCGGACTGTCACAAAGGTCCGCGTCAATTATGTACCTGAAGCTTTCCCGCTCTTTCGTCAAGCCGGGATAAACAGTGATTCCGCCATCGGACTCGCGTCTGAAACTTACAATATCCCCCTGCTTCAATCCCACCTCTTCTACCCAGTCTTTCGGGAGCGAAACGATCAGAGTTGAGTAGCCGACCTTCTGGACCTTCCGAGCCTCCATCATGAGAGACATCGTACTCTACCTCTATACCATCTGTTTGGATAATGGACGATATATACCTGAGCTTCTGGGTAAATTGTATCTATACTTCCCGCCGATACGGGAGAAACGCCTCGATCTGTGCCGGAATCTCTACATGTACTTTCTTAGGGCGTCTTCAATCCGGGCCTTCGGGACCGCACCGACAATCTGATCTACCCGCTTACCATTCTTGAAAATCAACAAAGTGGGGATCGCCATTATGTCGAATCTACCAGAGGTAGCAGGATTCTCATCCGTGTTCAATTTCCCGAAAGCTACCTTGCCTTTGTAATCCTTAGCGAGCCCATCGATGACCGGGGAGACCAGACGACAGGGCCCGCACCACGGGGCCCAGCAGTCCACAAGTATCAAAGGGTATTTGGAAACGAACGAGTCGAAGCTAGAGTCGTCTACTTTTACGGGCGAGTCAGGCGAATCAGTCATAACGATCTAAGAACGACCAGTTTGCCCGTCCGATATATGCCTGACAGTGAGAGGATGTGTCGAGCTAGTGATTCTATCCTAGTCGGAAGATCCTCCAAGTACACTTGAGTCTTCAACCCCACCCTTTCCAGAGCCGTGGCAGTGAGGACAGTAAACACTCTCCGGTTTTCCTGGGAATATTTCTTTGGTCCAGCGGCCTGTCCCCACACAGTAAGCGCATTTCGGATCCGTGGCGACGGTGGTAGTCTTTGCGGCTGAAGCAGCTGACAATGTCTAATCGATAACGGGTTTGCCCGTAAGCTCTACCTGTCTCTTTCCTCTCATGAGTCGGGAGACCCAGAGAACGCCCGCCAGCTCTAGCTTCATCAGCCCAGTGTTGAGTTCTCTGAAGCTTACTTCTCCAAAGTTCGACTTGAGCTCCTTTTGCAGTTCCAAGTCTGTCATAGGCCCCTTCTTCTCCAGAATCTCGACTATTGATAGGGACATGGGTCTGGGACTCCAAACTTTGCTCAATGCCAGAGTCACCAGGAAGGTTTGGCCTCGGAGCATCTAGGTTATCGGGACCGGTGCCCGTTCTTTCTTGAACCTTTTCGTGAAGCCTTGATACCAGTTCTCCATATCAGGCGTGACCGACGGTCTGACGCGTTCTAGAGCATCCCTGAAGTCTTCAATGGTGACGCTCTTTGTATCGATATCTCGACGGAGCGATATGAGTCCTGCTTCCCGCGAGACCGCTTCAAGGTCTGCACCTGAATAACCTGCCGCTTGGTGGGCTATCTGCTCCAAGTCAACATCTCTAGCCAAGGGCATGTTTCTCGTGTGAATCTTGAGAATGTTTAGTCTAGTCGCGTGATCCGGTGCGGGAACGTAGATGAGACGGTCGAATCTTCCAGGCCGTAGGATTGCCTGATCAATTATATCGGGACGGTTTGTAGCGCCGATGATTACGACGTTGACGAGTGACTCGATCCCATCCATCTCCGTCAACAGTTGACTTATCACCCGTTCTGAGACTCCGCTGTCCCCAAAGCCCATTCCTCTCCTCGGCACCACTGAGTCAAGCTCGTCGAAGAAGACTATGGAGGGAGCTGCTGTACGGCCCTTTCTGAAGACTTCGCGTATCGCTTTTTCCGATTCGCCTACCCACTTGCTGAAGAGCTCGGGTCCTTTAATCGAGATGAAGTTCGCCTCGCTCTCAGTCGCTACCGCCTTCGCGAGCATGGTTTTGCCGCATCCTGGTGGTCCAAAGAGTAGAATACCTTTTGGTGGTCTTATTCCGACCCTCTTGAAGACTTCGGGTTTCTTGATCGGCCATTCGACTGCTTCCTGGAGTTCTTGTTTGACTTCGGTTAGTCCTCCCACGTCTGCCCAGTTAACCGAGGGCACTTCGATGTAGACCTCTCTCATCGCGGTTGGTGTAATTTCTCTGTATGCGTTCATGAAGTCCTCTACGTTGACTTCCATCTTCTCCAAGATACCTGTGGGTATCCTCTCCTCTTCCAGATTGATCTCGGGGAGATACCGTCGGAGCGCTTTCATTGCGCCCTCTCGGCAAAGGGACGATATGTCTGCGCCAGTGTAACCGTGGCAGACGTCCGAGAGACGGTGTAGGTCGACGTCAGACGCTAGCGGCATTGTTCTTGTGTGAATCTGGAGGATCTCGTACCTTCCCATCTTGTCCGGGACGCCTATCTCTATTTCGCGGTCGAAGCGTCCAGGTCGTCTTAGCGCAGGATCTATTGCGTTTGGCCTATTGGTAGCGCCAATGACGATTATGTTCCCCCGTGCGCCCATTCCATCCATCAAGGATAGGAGTTGCGCGACAACTCGTCTCTCCACTTCCCCGGTGACCTCTTCCCGTTTCGGTGCTATCGCATCCATCTCGTCAATGAAGATGATGCTCGGAGCAGTCTCCTGGGCTTTCTGGAAGATCTCGCGGAGTCTAGCCTCGGATTCACCATAGAACTTTGACATGATCTCGGGTCCGGAGATGACGTAGAAGTTTGCATCTGACTCGTTGGCGACGGCCTTGGCTAGCAAGGTCTTTCCGCATCCCGGCGGACCATAGAGGAAGACTCCCTTAGGAGGCTCAATGCCTAACCGCTGGAAGAGTTCGGGATGGCGTAGTGGAAGTTCGACCATCTCCCGAATCCTCTGGATCTCGCTGTGCAGACCCCCGATATCCTCGTAGGTGACGATGGGTATGCCCTTCTTCTCGGGCGTAGGCTCGCTCATCACCTGAACGACAGTCGATTCTGTGATCTTGACCGGTCCGTGAGGCCGGGTCCTCGTTGCAATTAGAGGAACTGCGCTGCCGAAAATGCTGAGAAGGGTCATGTCCCCTTCGACGAAGGGCATGTCCATGAATCGACGCTTTACGAATCCTACGAACTCCTCGTCCACGCTCAGTCGGACATCAGTTGGCGCGAAGACTATCGTCTGCGAATCTTTGACTTCGGCCTTTTTGATCGTGATATACTCGTTTAGGGCGACCCCGGCGTTTCTTCGGAGAAGCCCGTCCATCCTCACTATCTCCTGCCCTTGATCCTCTGCGTAGGCTGGCCAGGCGATCGCTACAGTAGTCCGTTTTCCATGTACGTCGATGAAGTCGCCGGCGGTTATGGCGAGCTTCTGCATTGTCTCGTTATCGATCCGGACCTTCCCGTGGCCCACGTCCCGCTGTTTGGCATCGGCGACTCTCAATTGCACCTCTTTTGGCACAGTCATTTTATCAGCTCTTTGACGGTATTATTGGTGAGAGGGTTGAGGAGAAGCTGGATGGCCATAGTCGGTAAATTGGTCCTAACCTTCGATTTCATTTGGTTATTGCCCCTCAAAAGACTTATCGTCATCATTAATGGAATTCGTCTCTTTCAGTAGCCTCCGGGTGGCTAGGGACAACAAAAGAAAGCTCCCGAGACCGAGCGGCGAAAGGCTGTAGCCCCTACTACCTTTGACGACTAGCTCTCGTCTAGAAGACTTGCTGACCAGGTCGGAGATGTACTTTGGATTGACGGCGACCTTGAGGAGATCGGTAAATGAAGCTGAATTGTTACAATCCTTGACCATATGGCTCAGCATCTGGACGCGCCTTTTGTTAGAGAAAAAGTCGCATATTGCGCACAAACTCTCAATGTCAGCCTCTGATTCTCCTAACTCCTTCATTACAAGCTCCTTGACTCTCGGCTTCCATTCGCTCTCAGAGAGCGGAAGATCAAGTAGGACTCTGTCCTCGTTCTGGAGCGTAAATCTGAGACCCATTGTCACCTAACGAAAGGAATTTTTTCCTATTTAAGATTCCCGTTACTTAATTACCAGAAGATAAGTACGCACTACGCGATTCGACGAGAGACCATTACTTGAACCTCGCTGACTCCGTCAGTCTGCTTGAGCAGGTCCTCAACCTCGTCCATCCGTCCTTGAACCTCCTCAGGCACGAGAACGTGGGCGATCAATGCAACAAGGCCGAAGGCGACGGGTTCTTCTTCGTATTTGTAGATTGACGCTTTTCCCTCCAATGTCTTTCGCACCTTATCCTTTAGGACGTTCATGTCGGTCGTCGTGTCAGAGGGAAAGATCTTGATGGAGACTAGTACTTTGGTCAACTGGATCTTCTCTATGGTCCGGTGAAGCCGCACTTTGGACATTTGTAGGGTCGGCCGAAGCCTCGGCATTTTTCGCATCGCCAGATAATTACTTCGCCGCATTGCGGGCATGGGAAGTGGACCGCTCCTTCGCGTGGTAGTATCATGCGTCCGCACCAGTTGCAGGAGGGCATGCGCACTGTACGGACTTCGGTCGTCATTTTTATCGCGTCGCGCGACGATGGCTTAACGGGATAATATGTCTTCGTCCAAACGGGATTCTTCTGGCTTCTTGTCCGTCCGTAATCTGTTGAACCTCGGAAACCTTAGTTTCTTGTCTGTTGTGATATTGGCGTAGATTATTTCGCAGACGATGCTGGGCTTCACCCAAGTTATTGGAGAAGGGGCCTCCACTGGACCCGTGATGACAGGTTTCTTGACAACAAGCTTGTCCAGCATTGGCTTTATCTCGAGCAGGCTCTTATCGTCGAACCCTCCACCTACATTTCCTACGTGCACTAAATTTCCTGTGTCATCATACATTGCCATGACTAGTGAGCCGAAGGTGGCCTTTCTCATCCCCTCGCCTTGGGTGTAGCCGACCACGATTGCGTCTAGCGTCTGTGAGCCTTTGCTCTTTGTCCAGAAGCTGCTTCGTACTCCTATGAGGTAGGGCGAGTGTTTCTCTTTGCCGATTACTCCCTCGAAGCCAAGCTTGAGTGCTTCTGAATAGTATTGGAGGCCGTTTCTTTCGATATGATCTCCGTAGAGGAGATGTGGGCCTTCTTCGATCAGATCGTGGAGAGTGTTCTTTCTGATCTCCAATTGATTCTTTATGATGTCCTTCCCGTTTAGGTGGAGAAGGTCGAAGGCAACGTATGTGACGGGGTTCGCGCGGCGAGCAGTTTCGACTCTCTTGGGATCTTCTATGCCAAAGCGGTTCTGTAGCTTGCCAAAGTCGGGAGTGCCTTTCTTGCTGAGAACGACAACTTCTCCATCTATGATTGCCTTTTTCGCTCTGACTCGTTTCGTGACGGTTTGGATTTCTGGATATGAGGCTGTAACGTCGCGGAGGTTTCGGTTTTGAAGCTCAAGTTTTCCATTCTGCAGAAACATTAGGGCTCTGAGCCCGTCCCACTTTAGCTCGAAAAAATGGTTGTCCGAGTCGAACGGGTCACTGGTCTTCGCCATCATTGGTCTGATGGGACGCTCGCGGAAGAGCGTCATCGTCTTTCTTGTGCTTTGATACTAGCTTTGAGAGCTTCCATCAGGTTCTTTGTCGGCTTGATCTCGGGGACTCGCAGCTCGACGACTTCTTCTTTGCCCTTCATCTTCGCTTCGACAAGTTTCATCAAGGCTTCCTGGTACCTGTCGCGGTATTCTTTGAAGTTGAAGGGTTTCTTCATTATCTTGATGAGTTGGCCGGCGAGTTCAAGTTCCTCCTTCTCAACCTCGGGTGGTTTCTTGAGTTCGGGAAAATCTCGCGGGGTCCGAACTTCGTCTGCGTAGTGTAGTGTGGTCATGAGGATGGCTCCTTCATAGGATCTCAGAGCAATCAGATGTTCTTTCTCGTGCATGACGACGCGGCCTACGGCGACTTTGTTGTTCTGTTCCAGTGCCTCTCGCATGAGATAGTAGGGCTTCTCACCGTGCTCGTCGGGGATCAAGTAGTAGCTGTTGTCAAAGTATACCGCGTCGAGCTTGTCCGCGTCTACAAACTGGAAGACCTCGACGAGCCGGCCTGACTGAAGTTCTAGGGCTTCGAGTTCCTTGGGTGTGACGATTATGTATCTTCCTTTCTGGACCTCATAGCCGCGGACGACCTCGTCCCAGGGTATCTCACGGTTCTCCTTCGGGCAGACGCGTCTGAAAGAGAGTGGGGTCTTGTCCTTGGGGCACATTAGGCGGAGGCCGGTTTTGTGTTCTGAGATCGCGCCGTACGTCTTGACTGGGATGCTGACTAGGCCGAAGCTAATCGCGCCTTTCCATATTGGTCTGGGAGGCAACTTGTCATCTTCTGAGATGTCGCGGGAAGAAGATGGCTTTTCTAGTCTACTCGGATAAGAGTATTGCTAGACGTCTGTTCTGGCGAGGGTTTCTTTGAAGAAGACGATGGACATTGTCGAGGTTGATGGCCGGAAGATTGTTCTCTCCAATCTTGACAAGCCGATGTGGAAGCGAGGGGAAGTAACGAAAGCTGATGTGATCCAGTATTATTCCCGCGTCGCAGATATGATGATTCCTCTCATCAAGAACCGGCCATTGATGTTGAACCGTTTCCCGCATGGGGTTCCTGGGAAATCGTTCGTCCAGAAGGACTGGCCCAATCATCCGAGCTGGGTTAAGATTGCGAAGGTGCGGTCGCATAGTCTCAACAAGTCTGTCCGACATGTCGTCTGCAATGACAAAGCCACGCTGGTCTGGCTGGCGGACATGGCGTGTTTGGAGATTAACCAGTTCCTCTCGTCTGCTCCGAGAACAGATTGGCATGATCTGGTGTTGGTTGATCTTGATCCATATCCGCCTGCTGAGTTTGAGGATGCGGTGGAGATTGCTCGCGCGGTCGATTCCGCGCTGGTGGAGATGAGGCTGCGTCACATGATCAAGACATCGGGTGCTGATGGTTTCCATTTCCTGATTCCTATCGTGCCGAAGTATTCGATAGAGACGATTCGGAGATTTGTCCTGTTGCTCGGGATATTGCTGGAGGATCTTGTTCCGAAGAGAGTGTCTACGTCTAGGAATCGTGCTGATAGGATTGGGAAGGTGTATGTTGATTTCTTTCAGAATGGTCTGCAGAAGACCGTGGCCGCTCCGTTTACCCTTCGGCCAGAGCTTGGTGCGCCTGTCTCGTTTCCGCTGGATCCTAAGCGGCTGGATTCCCGCTTTCAGCCTTCTGACTTTAACATTAGAACAGTTCCGGGGATATTGAAGCGGGATGGTGTTCCCGTGTTTGATCTTCGTCCTGATCAGTTGTTGGAGCCGGCGTTTGCTGAGATGGGTGTGAAGTTGTAGGTGGGTTTGTGGTGGGCCCGGAGAGATTTGAACTCTGTCGACTGGACGTCGTCCGGGTTCACGACCCCACGATTATCAGTCGTGTGCTCCTTGGCGTTGCTTCTTGCAACATAACCGTGCTGAGCTACGGGCCCACTGGTTTTTTCGGCTGGGGCTTGGACGGGTATTAACATTTTTCCGGAATCTGTTAGGGGCGGTTGCTCGCCAAAGTCTTAAGATGGGTTTGTGGAATGCAAGTTTTTGGGGCCGGTAGTTCAGCCTGGTATACCGGGCAATGCATGCTTGGGCCGTAGAACGTTCGGTTCGCATAGGCGTTCTGCCTGGGATGACCGAAAGGCCGCGGGTTCAAATCCCGCCCGGTCCACCAGATGGAGCTGTGAAAGTGTGAAGGACTTTTTTTGTTTGGACATACCCCCGGGGGGGTCGAGAAATAGTTAGTAGAAAAGGAAAAGATAGCGGATAACAAGAGTTAGCGAGAAAAGAAAGGTTATGACAAAAAGAGAGTCTAGCTCTCTGAGAATTCTGGAGTCCAAAAGCCCTTCCAAAGAGCTCTTTTGTGTCGCGAGGAGCAACTACTTTTGAGATTTTTCAGAGAGGGGTCCAGCCAGTTGAATCTGAACCGGGCGAGTCTAGTGATTCGAGCCGCAAAACGGAACCGTCGATCGTTTTCCTGATAGCAGATTAAGCGCAGAGGTCAGCGTGAAAAAGTCGCGATCTCAAATAGCCTCCCCCGATTTCTGATCAGGGCTGGTTCTGGGTGAGTTTCTACGTAGAGGAAACGATGATCTCGCCTCTCGTGCTGGCGTGTTGGGGACGAGGAGTCCTAAACTACGTTTTCTACTCTATTTGGTAGATTTATGGCTTTTCAATTATCGTCACGTTGCCCTTTTTCCGAATCCAGAAAAACGGTAACTTCCCTCTAATGCGTGCGGGACAGAGAAACGTAATAGACATAAACGCTAATCGTCCTCTTGCGTTACGGAATGGTCAGCAAATACACAAAGAACCATCCCACTGATGTTTTTCCATGGGACAACGCTCGGGGACAAGTGTCGAAATGCTGCTTCTGCAAAGCTGACTGCACCTG
>Ga0209472_1000455_pt1 | contig 24548 bp, 23 predicted proteins | sample GraSoiAngelo_130_FD_185887 | JGI IMG/M metagenome (GOLD analysis project Ga0209472, IMG submission 185887) | Grasslands soil microbial communities from the Angelo Coastal Reserve, California, USA - 14_0929_02_20cm (SPAdes) (version 2) | ecosystem: Environmental > Terrestrial > Soil > Grasslands ...
TGCTCCCGAATTGGTTGCTCTTGAAATTCAAGAGGGCGAGCACCACAGGATCGATGTCTGCTGCGGTAAGGGGAAAATCCGAAGTGCTGAACGCGCCCGCAATCGAAGCCGCGGAGCGGTCCGTGGGAAGCACGGGAAGTGCCGAGTTGTTGATCTGCGTGCCGGGCGAGAGGGCGCTGCGCTGCCGGGTTCCCTGATAGTTCACGAAGAAGAAGCCGTATTTTTCCTTGCCGACGGGACCGCCCAGGCTGGCGCCGAAAATATTCTGCTTCACCGGAGGGCGCTTCTGGTCGGCGGCATTCAAGAAATATTCGTTTGCGTTCAGAACGTCGTTGCGGAAATACTCGTAGGCATCACCGTGAAATTCCCTGGATCCAGATTTTAGAATCGCGTTGACGTTTCCTCCGCCGTTTCTTCCCTGGCTCGCGTCATAAAGCGAGGTCTGAACCTTGAATTCCTGGATCACGTCCGGGTTGGGCAAAGGAACATTGGTGGACTGCGCCACGTTGTAGTCGGTCGCGCTGATGCCTTCGATCAAGTAGTTGTTGTTGTCCTCGCGCTGCCCGTTCACGATGACGCGGACGTTGCCGCGCCCGAGTTGCGCGGAAGCATTCAGTTCGCTTTGCGCGCCCGTCGAAAGCGTCAACAATTGCTGATAGTTCTGCGTGGCCAGTGGCAGCTCCCGCACGGTTTCGGTCCCAAGGGATTGCCCGGTCGTCGCGTTGGTCGTCTCGACGCTGGTGATCTGCGCGGAGATCTCCACCTTTTCGCTCACCGCTCCGGGCTTCAACGTGATCGTCACCTTCGTCGTCTCCGTGACGCGCACTTCGATGCCGGAAGCTTTGGCTTCCGCGAACCCGGACTTGTTCACCACCACGATGTATGTCCCTGGCGGCAGCAGCGGCACAACGAACAATCCGTCCGCGTTCGTCGAAACCTTGCGTGCCAGCGATTCCGTGCGGGTATCGATAATCTGGACTTCGGCCTCGGCCACCGACCCGCCACTCGTGTCCACTACAACGCCGCTCATCGCTCCCGTCGCGCCGCCTTGTGCGTATGCGCGCGTACTCATCAGTATTCCCGCCATCACCAGTGCCGCAGCTAGAATTCTAGGAATGCCTCGCATAAATCCCCCTCTTGCAGACACCTTTTTCTTGGAAAGGGACCGCGAACCGCAGGACCAAGATCCGGGAAAGACTGCCCCCTTTTGAAGCTAGCGTTTCGCTTCCGGGGTGTCAAGAAACTACGGCGAAAAATTCTGATTAAAGTGATTTGTGCCTCGACAACGTTTCAAACTGAACCTACAACCGTTTTTACGCTTCCAAAACTCCCCCCTTGACGCCGCCATCACCAGGCGAGACGATGGTTCCGGGCACATCACGCGTAACCTGCCCTTTCTTTCAATCGTCTAATGATTGAAGGTCGCGTCCCCGTGAGGGGGTGAATATGGCTTCCCGCAAACTGGGTCTTTTCCTCTTAGTTATTCTCTTAAGTTCACTATTCATAGGCACTCATCCTGCCGCGGCGGATTCCAGCCATGCCCGCATCATCCGCCTGAGCCTCGTTCAAGGCGACGTTCGCTTCGCCCGCCAGACGCACGGCGACCCTCTATCGGATTCCAGCGCAACGTGGGAAACCGCCAGTCTGAACCTGCCGATCCGCCAGGGCTATGTACTTGCCACCGATAATGGCCGCGCGGAAGTGGAATTCGAAAACGGCGCAATGGCTTTCCTTAAGGAAAACACGGTCCTGGAGTTTTACGACCTTTCGCTCGATGACTCGGCGCGAACAACGCGCCTAGTTCTTCGGCAGGGCAGTGCTTCGTTCCGTGTGAATCCTGCGAGCGGCGACTACTTCAGCGTCACCGGCGGCGACTTCACCGTGCAGTCCGACCACGGCAGCACATTCCGTGTGGACAACTACGACGACGGCAGCACGGTCGAAACCGATCAGGGGCGCGTTTCCGTTTTGCACAACAAAAAGTTGACGCAGCTTGAAAAAGGCCAGTCTCTCTCCATCAAGGCAGGCGACGATTCTTCCCTGACCGTCGGCCGCCTTCCAAATGAAGATGATTTTGATCGCTGGGTTTCCGGTCGCATCGATAGCGTTTCAAGCGCCACAAGCGCGGCTTTGCAATATACGGGTTCGCCTTACTACGCGCCCGGGTTCGCTGATCTCTATACCTATGGCGCCTTTTCCAACTGTGGTGCATACGGATATGGCTGGAGGCCGTTCGGTGCGGGGCTTAGCTGGTCACCCTTCACCAACGGGCAATGGATCATGGATCCCGCGTTTGGCTGGACCTGGGTTAGTTTTCAGCCGTGGGGGTGGGCACCCTATCACTACGGAGGATGGCTCTTCGATACCTCTTGCGGCGGCTGGTTCTATTCTCCCCCGATTCTTTATGGATACACGGGGTATCCAGTCGGTCCAATAAGGCGGTTTCCTCCTAGAGTTCATCCACCGCGCCCCATCTACCATCCGGTGACGGGTGTCTTCGTCCGCCAAAGTGGCAAGATCGGTGTCGTGCCCATGCATCCACTCGATCAAAAAGGAAAAACTCCTTTGAATTTAGAGCGTGGCGTTTTCTCTGGTGTTGGAATGAAAGGCGTGAGCTCGCAGCTCCTGGCTGTCGCGCCTGGGCAAAAATGGGAAACATTGAAATCGCCGCCGCGCGACGCACTGAACGGTAACCTGGCAGTTACAGCGCCGCCGATCCGCGTTTCGAGAACTTTCGTTGAAGGCCAATCTGGAATTCGTGCCAGCTCACCCGACGGCCATTCCACGATTGCCTTCGATCCTGTCGAACGCCGCTTTGTGAATACGAATTCTTCATCGGCATCCTCTTCGGCGGCTTCGTCCACCATGAAGACCAACGGAATCCACGTCGAAAATGGGCGGACCGGGGCTCCCACTGTGCCATCTAGCGGTGTCACGCCACCGCGCACTGTAACCGCTCCGCCGTCGCGCAGCGCGAGTTCCACCTCGCCCCCACGCAACATCGCACCGCCACCTGCCCCGCGTTATTCGGGCGGCGATCGGGGCGGGAGCTCCAGCGGAAGTGGTCGAGGCGGCAGTTGGGGCGGCGGGTCGTCCTCTTCGAGCTCAGCGGGTGCAGGTGCGTCGGGACGGTCCTCACCCTCGCCGGCTCCCTCTTCTTCGGCTCCAGCCTCGCACCCGTCTTCCGGCTCCGGCCGGCCGCACTAATCGAATCGGAACTGATCGCAAAAACGGCTCCTGCAATGGGAGCCGTTTTCTTTGCGCGGTAGCAAGTCCTGATTCAAGCCAATCACGAAAAGATCATCCCTGCATACCCTACGACCGTGTCGCGATCTCCGGACACATCCGCGGACGTCGCGTACTTCACCAACTCGGATTTTTTCGCGCCCAGTGCATTCAGCGCCGTGAGCATCGCCACCGCCGGTCCCAAACCGCACATGGAAATCCCATGGTTGCGGCAGGTGTCGTAAAGTCCGCGCGGCTCCAGCGCCAGCAACTCTTCGATGGCTTTACGGTCCTTGACGCGCGTAGTGGCGTCATCCTCGTAATGATTCAAGTCCGAAGTCATCAATAGCAGTACGTTCCCTCTTGTGCCATCCAGCACCCGAGCGATCGCCTCGCCCACGCTCACCAGGTCTTCGAATTGCACGGTTCCCAGGGCCACGGGAACAAATGTGAAGTCTGGCGCCAGCATCTGAAGAAACGGCAACTGCACTTCCAGCGAATGCTCGGCGCTGTGCGCCACGCTGTCTTCGCGCAACAGCGGGCAGCCTTTTTTCAACGCTTCCGCCAGCGCCTCGTCAATCCGCGCGTCTCCCAGCGGCGTGCGCCAGGCACCGCTTGAAAGTATCGCCGCCGGCTCACCTCGCGGATAATGGCGCACGCCAAGAATGATAATTTTTCTGGGCAGCGCAATCCGCGCAAGCACGGCGCCGGCCACGTGTCCTGAATAAACATAACCCGCGTGCGGCACAAGGCAGGCCCTGACCGGAGTACGTGGCTCGCCTGAATTCGTGACCGTGTATTTGTGAATGAGCGCTGTGAGTTCCGCGGGATGGGAGGGATAGAAACGTCCGGCAACCGCAGGCAAGCGAAGCATGTTGCCGCTCCGCGAATCAAATGGGCTTCGAGGGCTTCCCTTTGAACTTGATCGCGCTCGACGTGGCCGGCTCGTAATAAATCGTAACTTTGTCGCCGTACTGGTAGCCGCCCTTGTCGATAATTTTCTGCATTTTCTCGGACGCGGCTTGCGTGAGTGGGAACGTCCTGATTGTCAAATCGTTCCCTTTTGCGCGCACGGTTATCTGCGCGCTATTCGCGTTCATCACGAAACCTTCAAACTTGTCAAGTCCAGTCGTCTTGTGCTTCGGCTTCACCGCGTTGATGATGATCGGCGCTGCGGTTTCAGCCACCACGATCGGCACGGTCACAGGATCTTGCGCAACGGCGCGTGTAGAAAATATGCATGACGCCACAACCATCAACGGCAATCCGATCCCGCCAATTTTGGCGAATCTTTTCATTCAGCGTCGTCCGTGGCAATCCGCAGCGACTTTAGAAACCGCATGTCCTGAGGAGTCATGGCCAGCCGCGGAGCCGGCTTCTTGTCGTTGTCCTCGGAAAATGGTTCCTGATCCACCTGAATGCGCAGTGACTCCAGGAACCGGCGGTCTTGTGTCGTCAGCTTGGCTGCCTCCGCCGCGGCCGCGTCGCGCTTTGCCAGCCCGATTGTCGCGTCCAGTTTCAGCACGATATCGTACCCGTGCGCGCGCACTCCGGCAATCGCACCCGTGATGCGGTCGGAGTCGGACACCGTATCATTGATCGCGTGTCCCAGTTCACGGAGCAAGTTTTTCAGGTGATCATCGAGTTGCAAGGGGTTTCTCCCGTACCACTTCGGCCATTTTAGGCCCACATATTGTTGGATACAAGTGCGCTTCGCTTCGTTGTCTCTAATCCGTCCACAGTACCTTGGTTCAGGTTCTCCAGCCTCGAATGAGGCCCGTACCTGCCTCGTTTTCTGATGTCCGCCCGGTTTTGCGCTAAGATGCTCTTATGTCGACGGCAGCCAGCGCAACCACCGCGCCACAGCAGCAAGGCGGTTTCCGCCGCCTCTGGCGTGCCCTCCGCCAGCTTTTTCACGAAGCCATTGCCGCGGTCTTTGCTGTCCTCGCTCTTGGCTGGCTCAACGCCGCGTTGCGCGCCTGGACCCGCGACGTTGCACGCTGGCTCATCGGTCTCGCCGTCGCGGTCGCTCTGCTGTTTCTGTTTTTCGCGGTGACTTCGTTCCGCAGGGCCCGCAGGTTGTGACCGTGGTTTCTCCGCCTGTGCACGCGCCTTGTACAAAACTCTTTCCGAAGTTCCATTTTCTATTTTCTGGCTTCCATGTCTGACACCAAGACCAAGTCCGCCACTCCCGCCGAGCGCAAAGAGAGATTCACCACGCTCGCCGGTCTTCCCGTTGATCGCCTCTACACCGAAGAGAATCTCGCCAGCTGGGACCCCGAATCCGCTCTCGGCTATCCGGGCGAATTCCCTTTTACCCGCGGCATTTATCCCACCATGTACCGCGGCCGTTTGTGGACCATGCGCCAGTATGCCGGCTTCGGCTCCGCCTTCGAATCCAATCAGCGCTATCGCTATCTCCTGAGCAAGGGCCAGGTCGGTCTCTCCGTCGCCTTCGATCTCCCCACGCAAATCGGCATGGATTCTGATCATTCTCTCGCCCTTGGCGAAGTCGGCAAAGTTGGGGTCGCCATCGATTCCCTCGAAGACATGGAGACGCTCTTCGACGGCATCCCTCTCGAAAAAGTTTCCACCTCCATGACCATCAACGCCACCGCCGCCATTCTTCTTTGTCTCTACGTCGCCGTTGCAAAGCGCCAGGGCGCCAGCCTGCAAAAACTTTCCGGCACTGTGCAGAATGACATCCTGAAGGAATACATCGCCCGGGGCACTTACATCTATCCCGTGCGCCCCGCCATGCGCATCGTCACCGACATTTTCTCGTGGTGCCGCGACCATCTTCCCAAGTGGAACACCATCTCTATCTCCGGCTATCACATCCGCGAAGCCGGTTCCACCGCCGTCCAGGAAGTCGCCTTCACCCTCGCCGATGGCATCGCTTACGTCCAGGCCGCGCTTGACGCCGGGCTCCGTGTCGATGAATTTGCCCCGCAGCTTTCTTTTTTTTTCAACGCGCACAACGATCTCCTCGAAGAAGTCGCCAAGTACCGCGCCGCCCGCCGCCTCTGGGCGAAAATCATGGTGGAGCGCTTCGGCGCGAAAGATCCCCACTCTCTGATGCTGCGTTTCCACGCGCAAACCGCCGGCTCTTCTCTCACCGCGCAGCAGCCCGAAAACAATATCGTCCGAGTAGCAATTCAAGCCCTCGCTGCCGTTCTCGGCGGCTGCCAATCCTTGCACACCAATTCTCTTGACGAAGCGCTCGCTCTTCCCACCGAAGATGCCGCGCTCATCGCCCTCCGCACTCAGCAAATCCTCGCCAACGAAACCGGCGTAGCCAACACTGTCGACCCCGTCGCCGGCTCCTACGCCATCGAATCCCTCACCAACGAAATTGAGAAAGGCGCCCTCGAATACATCCAGAAAGTGGATTCTATGGGCGGAATGTTGCGCGCCATTGAAGCCGGTTTCGTGCAAGGCGAAATCCAGAAAGCGGCCTACGAGTTCCAGCGCGCCGTCGAGAAAAAAGAGCAAATCGTTGTCGGCGTAAACGATTTCGTCGCGCCCTCAACCGGTGAAAACGAAGGCCGCGCCATTCCCATTCTTCGCATCGACGCCGAAATCGAGCGCTCCCAAATCGCCCGCCTGAACGCTCTCCGCGCTAAGCGCGATTCCGCGCGCGCCCAATCCGCCCTCGCCGAACTCCAACGCCGTGCGGCCACTTCCGAAAATCTCCTCCCCGCAATCCTCGCCGCTGTCGAAGCCTATGCCACCGTCGGTGAAATCTCCGACGCCCTCCGCCGCGTCTTCGGCGAATACCAGGAATCGGTAGTCATTTAAAACGGAGGCCCCCATGTTTGAGATCATCTTGTTGATCGCAGCGACGAGTGGAATCGTCGCGCTTGCTCGCGCGCGGGGTGGTAAGCCGTGGCTTTGGGGAACGCTGACCGTCGTTGGCTATTTTCTCGTACCCTTCCTTGTTACTTTTTTTGCTGTGGCTCTTGGCGCCACTCCGAAGGGCGTCAAAGAGAACGCGCAACTTTGGTTCTACGTTTCGGCTGTAACCTGGGTCGCCGTTCTTGCTTTTTGCGCGCGCTTCTTGCTCGGCCACGGCTACGCCAAGCCCGACGGCATGTGGTCTTGTCCGAATTGCAAATATCTGAATCAGCAGTACGCTGTCATTTGTGAAGCTTGCAAGCAGCCCTACGCGTCCAAGGCGCTGCCGTTCTCATGACTCGGGGGGCAAGTCGCCCGTCTCTTCGGCTGGACCAAAGCACAGGCTGTTACTCCGCTCGCGCTATAGTATTCTTCCCCTCCGGAAATTCCTGAATTCACGATGAAGCTCATTCTCGCTTCCGCCTCCATCCGCCGCGCGGAAATCCTGCGCGACGCTGGTCTCTCATTCACTGTGATGTCCTCCGCCGTTGACGAAACGCCCTACCCGGGCGAATCCGCTCATGTCCTCGTTGAACGTCTAGCCGTCGCTAAAGCCGAACTCGTTGCCGCGCGCGCCACGGGCCCGGCCATCGTCATCGGCGCCGACACTGAAGTCACCCTCGAAGGCCGCATCTTCGGCAAGCCGCGCTCTTCCGACGATGCCCGTCACATGCTGGAACGTCTCTCCGGCCGCACTCACGCCGTCCTCACCGGTGTCGCCCTCATCCGCCTTCCCGACGCCGAGCGGCTCACCTTCGTCGAATCCACGCTGGTTCACTTCGCCATGCTATCGGCGGATGAGATCAATCGGTATCTCGCGACCGGCGAGCCTCACGATAAAGCCGGCGCCTATGGCATCCAGGGCCGGGCCGGCCGTTACATCCCTCGCATCGAAGGTTGTTACTTCAATGTCGTCGGCCTGCCCCTCGCTCGTCTCCATCAAGCTCTCGCCACCCTCGGCTGGTCCGAAGACTAACCCCTGAATTTTGTAGGGGCGCAGCACGCTGCGTCCTTCCCTGGCACACTCCAGCAGCTAGAGTGGGTTTGACGCTTTCCGCCTTATAATCTCGCCCATGGGCAATTCTCCTCCCGAATGGGCTGACGGCTCCGCTGTTCGTCTGGATCGCCAGGATCCCTACCTGCGCCTCCAGTCGGTTACGATTTACATTCGCGACCTCGACCTCAGCCTGAATTTCTACCTCGACCAACTCGGCTTCCAATTGATCTTTGACGCCCGCATTCAGCCTGATCGCCGCTTCGTAACCGTGGCCCCTCCCGACGGCACAGCGAACCTTACGCTCGTCGCGCCGGAGCCCGGCTCGGAACAATACAAACTCATTGGCCGGCCGATGCCGGTCACCTTCGTCACCGAGGATGTGATTGCCAAGTACCGCGAATGGAGCAAACGCGGAGTTCGCTTCCAGTTCGCGCCGCGGCTGAAACGCCTCAAGTATGAAGTGCACGTGCGCGCCTCGCATTCGCCCGACCCATCGGCGCCAGGCGCGGAGCATGCTCCGATTTGGGGCGGCGTCTTTACCCGTTTCCGGGATCTCGACGGCAACTCCTTTTCGCTGGTGAGCTTTGACGAAGTGACTCACGCCGTCGAAGCCCAGCGTCGCGCCCTTGCCGAAAAGCTGGAGTCCGAACGGCGTGCCGCGCAAGAAATCGAAATCGCCAAACAGGTCCAGGCCCGTCTCTTCCCGCAGACTCTACCTCCGCTCAAAACGCTTGAGTACGCGGGCCTTTGCATCCAGGCTCGCAAAGTTGGCGGTGACTACTACGACTTCCTCAATCTTGGCGGCGGCCGCCTCGGCTTCGTCATCGGCGACATCTCAGGAAAAGGAATCGCCGCCGCTCTCCTGATGGCCAATCTGCAAGCCAATCTGCGCAGCCAGTGCGCCCTTGCTCTGGATCAGCCGCAGCGCCTCTTATGCTCGGTGAACCAGCTTTTCTGCGATAACACGCCGGACGGCTCGTTCGCCACGCTCTTCTTCGCCGAATATGACGACACTGCCAGCCGCCTGCGTTACGCCAATTGCGGCCATCTCCCCGCTCTTCTCCTCCACAGCGATAACACCGTGGAGCGGCTTGACGCCACCGCCACGGTACTGGGAATCTTCAAGGACTGGGATTGCGAAATCGGAGAATGTCAGCTCAACCCAGGCGATACCCTCGCCCTCTACACCGACGGCATCACCGAATCCTATAATTCCGCCGACGAGCAATTCGGCGAACAGCGCCTCATCGAGGCTCTCCAGCGCCACTGTGACGCCTGTTCACAAGCCGCGCTAAGTGCAATCGTCGACGAAGTCCAGCGCTTCAGTCCCCACGAGCAGCACGACGACATCACCCTTATTGTCGCTAAACATGTAGGGTACGAGGGGCACTGATGAAGCTCGATCGCGGAGTATTGAAGCGCCTCCCCAAGGTTCTCTTGCACGAACACTTGGACGGCGTCCTGAGGCCGAAAACGGTAATTGAGTTGGCCAGAAGCACAAAATACGGCCAGCTCCCCGCCAAGGATCCGGAAGGCTTGGCAGGTTGGTTCCACCAAGGGGCCAACCAGGGAAGCCTGCCGAAATACCTGGAAGGCTTTGCGCACACCATCGCCGTGATGCAAAGCGAGGAGGCGCTCGAACGAGTAGCTTATGAACAAGCAGAAGACCTGAGCCGAGATGGTGTAGTCTATTTTGAGACTCGATTTGCCCCAGTCTTTCACACTCGGCAAGGATTAAGCCACCAACAGGTTGTCTCCGCCGTGCTCAAAGGCCTGGAGCGCGGCCGAAAGGACTTCGGAATTTCCTCTGGGTTGATCATCTGCGCGATGCGCAATATGGATGTCTCCCTGGAAATGGCCGAGCTCGCCGTTGACTTTCGCGAGCGCGGAGTTGTGGGATTCGATCTGGCCGGCGAGGAGGGCGGGTTTCCTCCCAAGAAGCACGTGGAAGCCTTTCACTATATTCAGCGGCAGAATTTCAACATCACCATTCATGCCGGCGAGGGGTTCGGTAAGGAATCGATTTGGCAGGCCATTCAATACTGCGGGGCGCATCGCATCGGGCACGGGACGCGGTTAATCGATGACATTGCCGTTGCGGACGGCAAGGCCGTGAAATTGGGCGACCTCGCGCAATACGTTCTCGACAAGAGGATTCCTCTGGAGATTTGCTTGATCAGCAATGTTCATACCGGGGCCGCCCGCAGCCTTGCCGAGCATCCCTTTAAGATTTTCTATCAGGAGAAATTTCGCGTAACACTGAACACCGACAACCGCTTGATGAGCGACACCACCATGACCCAGGAATTCGAAGCTGCCCAGGATACTTTTGGTCTGTCCTTGGAGGACTTTGAGAAGATCACCATCAACGCGATGAAGAGTGCCTTTCTTCCCTACGACCGCCGTTGCGATTTCATCTACTCCGTAATCAAGCCAGGTTACACCAAGGTCCGCGGTTCCCTTGCAACAAAATAACCGCCAGAATCCGGACAAAGTTTCCGAACAAAGGGTTTTCTTGACTTTCTCATACTTTGTGGTATAGTTTATTTCGTAGATAACTACATATGGAGTGCGGGAGCTTGCTCCCGCTTTTCTTTTTCCAGGCAGCCATTCGGCCTTTGCTTGCGAAAAACAGCCCAACCCGCGTCCTTTAGAATCAGTCACTTATGAATTGCAAATTTTGTAAGTCTTTTCCTTTGATATTCATGCAAATTGATAGGGGGGTGGGGGCTGCTGAACATTTGGTGGAAGAAGATTTTCCACGGAGGCGACTCAGCCAACAAGAAGGGCTCCGACCGGGTCGGAGCCCAATTCCAATTCGCGCCGATTCTTGCTTGGCCCGGGCGCTACTTCTTTTCTTCGGCAGGTTTGTCTGCCGGTGGAGCCGGCGATTGTGCCGGGGGCGTCGGTTGCGACGCACCGGACATGCCGTCTTTGAAGCTGCGGATGCCTTCGCCAAATCCCTTCATGATTTCCGGGATGCGTTTGCCGCCAAAGAAAATCAGAATCACAGCCAGAACCACAAGCCAATGAAAAATGCTGAATTCACCCATGAACCGCCTCCACGCGCTCAGCCTAGCGGCGCGCTACTTAAACCCTAGCCCAGGTAGCCCTGCGCGGCAAGTCTCTGTCGCCTCTTACCCCTACAGGATAACACGCTCTTCCCCCGCCCGCCGCGTCGCATGCTCGCGGTCCAGATATTCCAGCAGGGGGATGGCATACTTTCGCGTAACGCCGGTCAATTCCTTGAACGCCGGCACAGAGATGCGGTCGCCCTTGGCTTTCTTATAAGCAGCAAGCTGCTCCTTCAATTGAGCCAGCGCCTGGCGGTGAAAAACTAGTTCCGCCGAGACGCGCACTAGATTTTTCTCCCGCAAGAGAATCTGCAAAAGTTTCTCGGCGCGTTTGGCTTCGACGGTAAGCTTCGCCAAGACTTCTTTCACCGAGGGCACCGCCAGACCCGCGGAAGCAAACGCCGCTTCGATCTGTTCCTTGGCTTTCGTTTCTTCGGGAAGCAAGGCAATTTCCGATCCTGCATTCTTTACAAATTCTCCTTGCGCATCGAGCTTTTTCTGCGCCATCAATTCTTCGAGCGCGGCACGAAACGTTTCGCTCCGCACGCGCTTTCTCAGGCTCGCGCGCAAATCCTCTCGCGCGATTCCTGGCAGTAAGGGGTTCTCTTTCTGGAACCGCTCGACTTTTTCTACGATTTTTTTCCGCACTTCTTCAAACAATTTTCCGGAAACCAGCGCCAGCGGTTCGCCCGAAACAATTCTCACGCGTCCCGTTCCGCGAAGTTCTTCCAGGGCTCCCTGAATTTCTTTTTCCGTCCAACCCGTCCGCGCCACAATCTTCTCGTGGCCCAGTCCCAGCAGAGCGCGCTGCGTCATCTCCGCCAGAATTTCTTCATGGTTGCCGCGCTCCAGCGTTTCCAGAAACGCGCCGCGCCCCGTATCGCGCAGCATCGGACGCCGCGCCAGCGGGTCGAGCACAGCGCCCCCTCCAATCGTCACTACCGGAGAAAATTGCCGCACGATGAAGCGGTCGCCCGGTAGCACCAGCACTTCGTCCTGCAATTTCAAATTCGCGAGCGCGCTTCCGCCCGGCGGAAGTTCCTTCTCTCCGTGGAAAAACACTTCCGCGATTGTCTCCGCTGTTCCGGAATGAAAATGCACGCGCGCGCCCTGCTTCATTTTTCTCGCGGAGGGCAACGACTCCAACCGGACATCGACTCGCCGCGTTTTGCGGAATTTTCCCGGCGCGGCCAGAACCATGCCGCGTTTCAGCGCGGTGTGTTCAATTCCCGCGAGGTTCACCGCGGTGCGCTGACCCGGCGTCGCGCGTTCCACGGATTTTCCGCCGGACTGCACGCCGCGCACGCGCAACCGCTCACCGCGCGGAAATAATTCCACTTCATCGCCCGCGCCGACGCTTCCGGAAATGAGCGTCCCCGTCACGACGGAACCAAATCCTTTCATCGCAAACGCACGGTCAATCGGCAGTCGAAAATATCGCGCCGCATCTTTTGCCGACGCGTTCGCCGCCGCGTCGCTCAGCGCTTTCCTCAACTCAATAAGTCCCGCGCCTGTTTTCGCGCTCACCGGAACGAGCGGCGCTTTCTCCAGGAACGATCCGCGCAGAAATTCCTCCGCTTCCATGCGCACCAGTTCCAAAGTGTCGCTGTCCACCATGTCGCTCTTTGTCAGCGCTACCACGCCGCGTTTCACTCCCAGCAAACGGCATATATCAAAATGTTCGCGCGTCTGCGGCTTGATGGATTCGTCCGCCGCAATCACCAGCAACAGCACATCGATTCCCGCCGCGCCCGCAAGCATGTTGCTGACAAATCGTTCGTGCCCCGGAACATCTACAAAACCGAAACGCACGCCATTTTCTTCCAGGAACGCGAAACCTAAATCGATTGTGATTCCGCGGCGCTTTTCTTCCGCAAGACGGTCCGGATGCGTTCCGGTCAGGGCTTCGACCAGCGTAGATTTCCCGTGATCGATGTGCCCGGCTGTGCCGACAATTACGCTCTTCACCGGTGTGGACATGATTCGAATGGGCGAACAGTCTTGCCGCTCTGGATGCTACTGGAGGAAAAATCAGCGGTCAAACTGGGGAAACTATTTCGCGGCGGCGATTTCGTCGACGATCGATTGCGCTGCGCCGCGCGGATCGGGCGCGGCAAGAATGGGCCTGCCGACGATCAGAAAATCCGCGCCTGCGCGAATCGCTTCAGTAGGCGTTGCTTTCCGGGCCTGATCTTCTGATTTGGATTCCACCGGTGAATTTTTTGGGCGTACACCAGGCGTCGCGATCAAGAAATCAGTGCCGCAAGCCTTGCGAATGGCCTTGGCTTCCTGCACCGAAGCGACGACGCCGTCGACCCCCGCGCTTTTCGCGAGCTGCGCCAGCTTCACCACGCGCAATTTGGGCGCACCGCCGATTCCGGCTTCCTTCATGGCTTTTTGATCCATGCTGGTCAGAATGGTCACGGCCAGGAGGCGCGGCCGGTCTGCTCCCATCGGAACTCCGGCGCTGATGGCTTGCGCCGCGGCTTCGAGCATGGCTTTGCCGCCAAGCGCATGCACGTTGACGAGCTGCACTCCGCTCAGCGCCGCCGACGAGAGTACGGCGCCAGCAACGGTGTTGGGAATGTCGTGGAATTTCAGGTCCAGAAAAACGCCTGGGCCGAGCGCCGCGACTTCTTTGACCGCAGCGGGGCCCGCGGCCGTAAAGAGCTGGTTGCCGATCTTGAACATGCCCACAAGATCGGCCACCTGCTTTGCGAATTTCAACGCAGTGGAAAGAGAATCAAAATCAAGCGCGACAATCAGGCTGCTGCGGGGATGGGCGTCGAAGGTCAGGGTCATGTGTGACCCCGCCTCCTCCGGGGTCAGTGCTTCTCGGGTAGCGCCATGAGTTCGAGCCGGACCTGGCTCACGCCCGAGTGGATCAAGCCAATCTTCCGGGCGACTCGATAGGATACATCAATTTCGCGCCCTTCTTGATAAGGACCACGGTCATTGATGCGTACCAGTTCAAACTTGCCGTTGCGGGGATTCACTACGCGGACGAGGGAGCCAAAAGGAAGGTTAGGGTGTGCCGCAGTAAGAGCTTCAGAGTCGAAGCGCTCGCCATTGGCGGTTTTGCGACCATTGAACCCGGGGCCATACCAACTGGAGTTACCCACCCAGGTCTTAATCGGCTTCACGGGTTGATTCAAATGCGCTACGAGGGGTGCTTCCATGCCCGGTGCGATCAGGAACATGAGGAGTACCCACCGCAGTGCAGCCCAGCTCATGAATAGTTTATGTCTCATAGTGTGTTCTTTGTGCTACTCTGATCCAGAAAAGTGTAGCAAAAAGGCCTCGTTATGTCAACCGTTTTCTGCTACTCCTCTGGTCGGAATCTGTCTCTTATCTCATTCAAAGTAAACGCTTTAGGCCGTTCCAGTACGTTCGTAAGGGTCTCCACAAGCCGCTCACTGGCCCTCGGGTCAGCAAAGCTGGCCGTTCCGACCTGTACCGCCGAAGCACCTACAGCCAGGTATTCAAGCACGTCTTCGACCGTCTCGATGCCTCCCAGACCTATAACTGGTGTCTTGACGGCCTTCTTCGTTTCCCAGACGAGTCTCAAAGTAATGGGTTTAATCGCCGGGCCGGATAAACCACCGGTTGGATTCCCCAACCGCGACTTTCCCGTACGGAAATCGATGGCCATTGCCGGGTAGGTATTTGCCACCGTCAGGGCATCGGCTCCGGCTTCTTCGGCCGACTTGGCGATAAGTCCAATGTTTGTAACAAGAGGAGAAAGCTTGACCCAGAGAGGTCGTTTTGAGGCAGCTTTGCGGGCGGCTCCGACGACTTCGGCTACCATGGCGGGGTCATTGCCGAACTGCATGCCTCCCTTCTTAACGTTGGGGCAGGAGACGTTGAGCTCGTACCCCGCCAGCCCCTCGGCGTCCTCAAGGACGCGGATCACCTCGACGTAGTCTTCGAGGGTGTAGCCGAAAACATTGGCGATGACCGCCGTATTGAATTTTCGCAGTACCGGGAGATTTTCGGCTACGAAGGCCAGGACTCCGACATTCTGAAGGCCGACGGCATTGAGCATGCCGGACGGGGTGGGGTAGAGGCGGGGGGCAGGAGCGCCCTCAATGGGCTCGCGGGAAAGCCCCTTGGTAACGAAGCCTCCGAGACGGTTCAGATCTACGAGGTGGGCGAATTCGAGGCCGTAGCCGAAGGTTCCACTGGCGGCAAGAATAGGGTTCCGCAGGCGCAACGCGCCAATTTTTACGCTGAGGTCAACGGCGCCAGCGGAAGTCACTTCGTGGAAAAGAATATCACGAAGCCCTTCTTCCCGGCCCAAAATCTACCGTCGATTGTGGCCGAACATCCCTCGGGCACTCCAAACTGCAAAAGCACGTGCTATGGTAACCGCATGAGCGGCGTAGACCCCAAGTTGCTTAAATTTCTAAAAGGGCGCACGAATCCGGTCACGAACCGGAATTGGTGAAAAAAACCGAATGGTCGTATGTGTACAAGACAGGGGAAAATCGTACTCCCACATGTCGAAGTTCTTGGCGGACAAAAACTTTACTGTCGGAGCCTCTGAGATCGGCAACCGCTGGCCAAGCATGAGCGAAATCGAACGCCTCGATTTCGTTCAAAGCTTCTGGAATAAAGCGACCTGGAATAGCAACGACACGGAAATCTTGGAAATAGTGATGCGGGATGGGAATGACGCTCTCTGGGGGCAATGTGCGCAAGCGTTCTTGAAACATCCTGACCGCGAACGAGCCGTAGGTTTTCTGATTGAGCGTCTGGCGAAATGTGAATCGGGACACGAACCGCTGAACTACATTCAGGCTCTTGGAATTTCCAGACATCCGCGCGCCGCATCTGCTATCCGACCGTATTACGAGAAATACCGGACGGCGATATGGGCTGAAAAGATCACGGGCGTACCTGACGATGTGATTTTCGGCCCTATTCCCCTATCACGCCTACTTTGTAGCTGTTGGTGCTCTCTTGGAGATCGGGGGTTCAGTCGAGTACGACCAGGCTATACGAAGGTTCCTCAGCCACCAACACGAACAGGTCCGATGGTGGGCAGAACATGCTCTTAAGACGCAAGGGCCGACTACAGCAAAGCCGAATGCCGAGTATAGAAAGAACTCCACCGAAGAATGAGGCGTTTCGGAACATCCTGCTGTAGAGAATGTCAGGGACTTGATTTCGAGGCCGCGGCGGGTGCGGGTCTTAAAAGAGTGGATGCCGAGCCGGGTTTCTTGAGGGCTTCGGAGAGGATGTGGCCGTCACGGGTGGCGAGCGTGATGCCGCAAAGGGCGGCGAAGGTTGGAGCGATGTCCGCGGGCGTAACGGGTTGGAAATATTGGCCGGGCTGGATGCCGAAGCCCATCAGCAGAACGGGGACGTGCTGATCGTAGTTGTAGGGCACGCCGTGGCCGGTGCCGTAAGAGCGCGGCTTTCCGGGCGGAGTGCTGTCCAGGAGCCAGTAGGGTTTTGGGAGGATGAAGAGGTCGCCGCTACGCCCGGTAAAATAACTATTGGCGAAGGCGCGCACGGTGGGGCTTTGCGTGGCGGGGCGGTCGCGCAATTCTTCGGCGCGATAGACGGCGGCGACGCCGGGCTGCGCCAACGCGGCTTCCAGAACGGCCTGCATGGCGGCATGATCGTGCTGCAATTTGTCATAGACGCCGGGCGCAAAGTAAATATCGCTGCCGCTGATACTCGCAACCGCGGGCTTTGGATACTTGAAGGCCGCGAGGGCCTTCTCAATTCGTTCCCGCAACTCCGGTAAACGCAAGAGGCCGGCATCGGCGCCGCTGGTCTGCATGTCTTCGGGAATGGGGACAACGCCATGGTCGGCGCTTAGCGCGACAACATAGTTTCCGCGGCCAATCTTGGCATCCAGATGCGCGAACAAATTGCCGAGATCCTTGTCCAAGCGCACAAGAATGTCCTGAATCTCGCGGCTGCGCGGGCCAAATGCGTGTCCAACATAATCGACAGGAGAGTAGCCGATGGCGAGAAAGTCGGTTCCCGCGGCTTTACCGAGATTCAGTGCGTCAACAGCTTTTTCGGCAAGTTCCGTCAGGGCCGTGTCAGCGTAAGGACTGCAGGCCCACTGATTGTAAAAGTCCGCGTCTGGTTCGGTGACACCTGCCTTTCCGCGCAACGGATGAGGGAAGGTAAGCTCCCAACCGGCGGGAGGAACGCCGCCGAGAGCTTTTTCATCGTACCAATAGGCTTTTTCCGGCAGGGAAAGCGTCCAGCTCTTGCCGAAGTCTGCTTTGGCCGGACGCGACTTGGCTTGCTCCTCGATGAAAGGCTGCGTGTCATAGGCGCTCGAAGTGACCCACGCGCCGCCGTCGAACCAGGTGGCGGCGTCGGCTTTGTGTCCAGCCATGGTTATGGCGACGCGTGCCTTCACCGAAAACGTGACCACGCGCGTCGCTCCGCTGGTCTGAAACTTCAATTCCTCCGCAAATGAAGGAACGGCCATGCGCCAAGCAGTATCCGCGCCTTGTGGAGTGGCGCCTGCATAACCAATGTTCTTTACTTTGGGGTCCGGGTCGGAGGTGCAGGTGACCATCTTTTGTTCTTTGCGGTCCCACCAGGCGTTGGCAACCATGCCGTGGGTGGCGGGAAATGCTCCGGTGGAAATCGTGGCGTGGCCGACGCAGGTTTCCGTGGCGGCGTAAGGATAGGTCGCGTCTCGGAACCACGCACCGTCCTCGACGAGGCGCCTGAGGCCGCCAGTCCACTGGCCGAGGAATTTGTCCACGTAGTCGGCGCGCATCTGATCGACGACCAGGAGTACGATGAGCTTGGGCCGGGCAGGCGCTTTTGCCGCCTTGGGAACCGCCACGCGAAGCGGCGGGGCCTGAGCAGCCATACGCGGCGGCAACGAAATCGCACCTGCGAGAAAAAATGCCGCCGCCATCGTGGCGCGGCGAAAAAGAGTGCGCTTCCACGGGAAACTGTTTGAAACCATAGTTGAGCCGCCTCCACAATCCGCCCAAGAGTCTACTACGAGCGCGTACCGGTTCGATGGTTGCGGACCGGATTGACCTCGGCGCGGTCAGGAATGATACGATACCCCGACCATGCGCATCGTCGAAAAGAGCCAGTTGATGTCCGCGCCGGAGATTGACCGCACGCTGCAGCGGCTGGCGCATGAAATCGTGGAGAAAAGCGGGGGAACGAAGAACCTGGCGCTGATCGGGATCGTGCGCCGGGGCGTGCCGCTGGCGCAGCGGATTGCGCAGGCGATGCGCGGGATCGACGGCGTGAACGTGCCCGTGGGCGTGCTGGACATCACGCTGTATCGCGACGATCTTTCGAAAGTAGCGCCACAGGCGGTGCTGCGCTCCTCGGACATTCCCTTTGGCGTGGACAACATGGACCTGGTGCTGGTGGACGACGTTTTGTACACCGGGCGGACGATTCGCGCGGCGATGAACGGCCTCTTTGACCTGGGGCGGCCGAAGCGCGTTTCGCTGTGCGTGCTGGTGGACCGCGGGCACCGTGAAATGCCGATCGAGGCGCGGTACATCGGGCGGAAAGTGCAGACCAGCGACACGGAAATTATCGAAGTGCGGCTGCAGGAGATCGACAAGGAAGAACGCGTGGTGCTGGTCGACCGCGTGGAGTAGATTTGGATTTTCTATTCGAACCGGCTCGTATATGATTTGAGAAGGGACATTGAGTACCAAATTCCGCGACTTGCTCGCCCTCGAACCGCTCACCGCGGACGAATTGGGATTTCTCCTCGACCAAAGCAAACCCTTTCAGGAAATTCAGAAGCATCCGCTGAAAAAGCTGGCGACGCTGCGCGGGAAGACGGTGGCGCTGGCGTTTTTTGAGACCTCCACTCGCACGCGCATCAGCTTTGGAGCGGCCGCATCGCGGCTTGGCGCGGACACCATGAACTTGCAGGCGGAAGCGTCCAGCCTGAAAAAGGGCGAGACGCTCCTGGACACGGTTTTCAACCTGAATGCCATGAAGCCGGATTGCCTGGTGATGCGGCACGCGGCTTCGGGCGCGACGCATTACGTGGCGCGGCATCTGGACATTCCGGTGGTGAACGCGGGAGACGGGACGCACGAGCATCCGTCGCAAGGCTTGCTGGATGCGCTGACGATTCGCGACCGGCTGGGGACAATCAAAAACTTGAACGTGACGATACTCGGCGACATTCTGCACAGCCGGGTGGCGCGTTCGAACATTCACCTGCTGGGAAAATTCGGATGCAAGTTCACTTTGTGCGGGCCGGCAATGTGGGTTCCGCGCGAACTGGAGAAAATCGCGCCGGGAACGCCAATTCGCTGCGTCTACCGGATCGAAGAAGCGTTGGAAGGCGCGGACGTCATCATGATGCTTCGCGTGCAGACGGAGCGGCTGAATGATCCTCCGCTTTCCGCGGACGATTACATTTTGCTGTACCAGTTGAATGCGCAGCGGCTGCGCCGGGCAAGCCCGAATGCGATTGTGCTGCATCCCGGGCCGATCAACCGCGGGATTGAGATTACGCCGGAAGTGGCGGACGGGCCCCAATCGTGCGTGCTCGAGCAAGTGACGAACGGCGTGGCGGTTCGCATGGCGATTCTGTACCTGCTGATTTCGGGAGCCACGGAGACGGACACGCATCCGGTGCTGCAAGCGAAATCAAAGGAATCGGCGAATGCTTCTGATTAAGAACGGGCGGGTGATCGACCCGGCGTCCAAGACGGATGCGAGCCTCGACGTGCTGCTGGACGGAGAAAAGATCAAAGAGGTCGCACCAGCAGGAAAAATTGCAGTGGCGCAAGGCCCGGAAGTTTTTGATGCGAGCGGACTGATCGTTGCGCCGGGATTTATCGATCTTCACGTGCATTTGCGCGAGCCCGGGCAGGAATCTTCCGAAACCATCGAAACGGGCACGCGGGCCGCGGCGCGCGGTGGATTCACCGCAGTCTGCTGCATGCCGAACACGAAGCCGGTGAACGACAATGCATCGGTGACGCGATTCATTCTGGACCGCGCGAAAGCGGGCGGGAGCGTGCGCGTGTGGCCGATTGGCGCGGCGTCCGTGGGAAGCAAAGGCGAGGCGATTGCGGAAATCGCGGCGATGAAAGAAGCGGGGATCGTGGCGGTTTCGGACGATGGAAAACCGATCGCGACGGCGAAGCTGGCGCGGCAGGTGATGGATTATTGCCGGTCGCTGGATCTTCCCGTGATTGAACATTCGGAGGATGTTTCGCTGGCGGCTGGCGCAGTGATGCGCGAAGGAGTGACTTCGACACGGCTTGGATTGCGCGGGATGCCGGCGGCGGCGGAGTCGATATGCGTGGCACGCGACGTACAGCTTGCGGAGTTGACCGGCGCGCGGCTGCATGTGGCGCATCTTTCGGCGAAGGCTTCGCTGGAGCAAGTGCGCTGGGCGAAATCGCGCGGGCTGCGCGTGAGCTGCGAAGTGACGCCGCATCACTTCACGCTGATTGATGAGGACGTGCAGTACGATTCGAAATTCAAGATGAATCCGCCACTGGCGGCGCGAGAAGACCGCGAAGCGTTGCTGGCGGGATTGGCGGACGGAACGGTGGATGCGATTGCGACCGATCACGCGCCGCACGAGCCGGCACTGAAAGACGTGGAGTTCGATCGCGCGCCGTTCGGGATTTTAGGATTTGAAACGGCGCTGGCGCTGGCGCTGGAACAATTGGTGCAGAGCGGGCGACTTCCGCTGATGCGTATGGTGGAACTATTCACGGCGGGTCCGGCGCGGGTGCTGGGTATCGAGCGAAAGATCGCTGTGGGCCAGCCTGCGGACCTGACCATTTTTTCAGTGAATCGCGCTTGGACCTATCATGTAAAGGAATCGCCGAGCAAGTCGCACAACTCGCCGTTTGATGGGCGGGCGTTCAAAGGCGGGCCAGTGGCGACTATCGTTGCGGGCCGCGCCGCCCATAAAGTATAGGTATAGGCAACCCTGATTGCTAACAACCTTAAGGGAGGGCCGTAGTAGACGATGGATAACGTATTCTCAAAGGTCGTTGCGATTCTCCGGTGCTTCACGGAAAAGGAAAATGACGAGATTCACCGTATGCTCGTAACAGATGGCCTTGATCCCCGTACGGCCGAGAAGCTGGTTGTATTGCTTCCGATGGCCTATTGCCGCATCTTGTTGGCGGATTCTGGAGCGAAGTTTCCAACGACATTTTGCCGGCGTCTGCCTGATGCGCGTATCTCTGCCGAGCAGCCGCTTTCATCGGAACCACTTTGGGAAAGGGCGGTCGAATATGCCCGCGCTGAAATTGAACGCGGAGCTTCACCTAACGATCTTCTCGCTGTGGCCGGGCGGAGCGCTGAGTTTGATGCGGCGAATCAAATGCTTCAGAAGGGTTCCAAATTGGCGGATATCATCTTCACCCCATCAGTCTTGCATTGGCCGGAAGACGGGCCGGATAACGATATTTCGGTCTAGCTTCAGTGGGCGGCTGGTTCGGCGGCGGGATGCATGCCGTGCTGGGGAACTTCGTGGATGCCGCGGGCGGGAGGCTCGATGCGCTGGCGGTAGAAATGATCGAGCGGGACGCGGCCCTTGCCGACGGGATAGCCCTTTTCGATGGCCTTGGTGACGTAGGCTTTCGCCAGAGTGGCAGCTTCAAACAGCGCGCGCCCCGCGGCAAGCTGCGCGGCAAACGCGGAGGCAAACGTACACCCCGTGCCGTGCGGAGTCTCTTCTTTCACGCGGTCGCCAGCGAGCTGAAAGATTTCCGCGCCGTCAAAAAGAACGTCATTGGCGCGCTCCATGTGGCCGCCCTTCACGATTACGGCGCGAGCGCCCATCTCGACGATCTTGCGCGCGGCCGCTTCCATATCCGCGACGTCTTTGATGGTCAGCCCGGTGAGAACCTCGGCTTCGGGGACGTTCGGGGTAATGACGCTGGCACGCTTCAGGAGTTCAGTGGCGACGTATTTGATGCCGGCGGCGTCGAGAAGCTCCGCGCCGCTCGAAGATTTCATGACTGGATCATGCACGACGTGGGCAAATTTGTGCGCGTCGAGGAATTCCGCGACCACCACCGCGTTGCCGCGGTTGCCGAGCATTCCGATTTTCACCGCAGCGATCTCGCAATCCTTGGCCAAGGCCTCGAGTTGCGCGCGCAATTCCGCGCTGGGCGTGTTGTGGACGGATTCGACACCCTGCGTGTTCTGGACAGTGAGAGAAGTGATTGCGGCGACACCGTAGCAGCCGTGCGCGGCGAAAGTTTTCAGGTCGGCAGCGGTGCCCGCGCCGCAGGAAGGGTCAAAACCCGCGATCGTCAGCAGGATTGGCGGCGCCGGGTGGCCGTGTCCGTTCGTACTCATCGTTCTTTCTTACTCCAACTACGAAAATAGCCGGTCGCGTCGACAAAACGGACCGGCATCTGCGAATGTACGCGCGCGGAATCTCCAACGCAAGGAAAAATTTGAAGTTTGAGAGGCGGCCTCGACGTCCGACGACTTCTTCCAGAAGAGTTAGCGAAGAAAAATCCGCCCCTTAGACTTTTGAACTAGAATTCACGGGAACAAGCCGCGGACGAGCGTGGCTTCGGAGACGCGGCTGACGGCGAGAATCATGGCGCCGGCGCGCGGTGGAACGTGATGCTTGCGCATGGTGTCCACCATTTCGTGGAAGGCGCGAGTCATGATCTTCTGAAGGCGCGCGTTGACTTCGTCCGCGTCCCACATGAGGCCTTCCTGGTTCTGGACCCACTCGAAATAGCTGACGGTGACCCCACCGGCGTTGGCGAGAATGTCCGGCAGCACGATAACGCCGCGGCGCGCGAGAATTTCATCGGCGTGCGGCGTAGTAGGCCCGTTGGCGGCTTCCGCGACGATGCGGGCTTTGACGGCCTCGGCATTGTGAAGAGTAATGACATTTTCGAGCGCCGCTGGAATGAGGATGTCGCACTTCATGGTGAGCAGCTCGTCGTTGGTGATGCGCGAGGCGCCGGGCATGCCGACGACAGTGCCGGAGCGCTCTTTGTAACGGATGGCTTTGATGGGATCGATGCCGCGGGAATTGGTGACGCCGCCGCGCGTGTCGCTTAGAGCGACGATTCTTGCTTTCTTTTCAGCGAACAGGCGGGCGGCGGTGGCGCCGGCGTTGCCGAAACCTTGAACGGCGACGGTCGCGCCGCGCAGAGAAATCTTCTTGAGCTTGCAAGCTTCTTCAACTACGTAGAGCAAGCCGCGGGCGGTCGCTTCGCCGCGTCCTTCGGAGCCTCCGATGGAGACAGGCTTACCGGTGACGACGCCGTGCGCGGAATGGCCGACGGTCATGGCGTAAGTGTCCATGATCCAGGCCATGGTCTGGGCATCGGTATAAACATCCGGCGCGGGGATGTCCTGCGACGGACCAATGATGGGCAGGATCTCACTGGCGTAACGGCGCGTCATGCGTTCGAGTTCGCTCTTGGACATGCGCTTGGGGTCGCAGACGACGCCGCCCTTGGCGCCTCCAAACGGAACATTCACGGTGGCAGTCTTCCAAGTCATCCAGGCCGCCAGCGCCTTTACTTCGTCGAGCGTGACGTTCGGATGAAAGCGGATGCCGCCCTTGGCTGGCCCGCGCGAGACGTTGTGCTGCACGCGGTAACCGGTGAAGACTTTCACCTGGCCGTTGTCCATCTTCGTGGGCAAGGAAACTTCCAGCACGCGCTTGGGAGTGCGTAAAATCTGACGCAGGCCGAGATCGAGCTTCAGGAATTCGGCGGCCATGTCAAACTGAATCTGCGCGATGCGAAAAGGGTTCAGGTCCTCGCGGGGAGCGATGCGGGGCACCATGGGTGGCGCGCCTATCTGTCTTGTCGGGGTTGTGGGCTTTGCGACCGTGGCCATTGGCGTCGGTCCTTTCGTCTACTCGATTTGTCTAAGCAACTTTTGCTCTTCACTTGGCCCAGGTTCAGTTCATCGAAATTCTGGTTATCCGTTCGCCGCAAGTTTCTTCGAGTTAACGGCATACGCGTCCCGGCAGGCAGTAGAGCAAAAGTGCACAAGCTCGCCTCCGTCTCGGAACGGAATGGAACGCGTTTCGTCGACGTGCATTCCACATACAGGATCGCGCACCAACCGGCGTGCCGCCGTCGGAGTATCGATAGAAGCTTCGGTAGCCTGCGGGCCAGGAGCCGTGTCATTCCGGAGCATGCCGCCGACGATGCGGCGCAAGAGCCGCAAGCTCCAAGAAAGGACGAGCAGCCAAAACAGAAATCTCACGATGCGAGCAAGAAAGTTCATCTTAATGATTGTGAGCTAAACGGCCGCTTTTGCCTAATTACCCTCGATGGGGCCGTGAGGGGAGTGTAAGCAAGGCGAAAAGGGCTAGTCAAACGAAAAGGCGTAATTTCAAGGGGTTGCGAGCCGAATGGGGA
>Ga0209472_1000456_pt1 | contig 24500 bp, 17 predicted proteins | sample GraSoiAngelo_130_FD_185887 | JGI IMG/M metagenome (GOLD analysis project Ga0209472, IMG submission 185887) | Grasslands soil microbial communities from the Angelo Coastal Reserve, California, USA - 14_0929_02_20cm (SPAdes) (version 2) | ecosystem: Environmental > Terrestrial > Soil > Grasslands ...
GCGTCTGCACGCCGTAGCGCTCGAGGGTGTCCTGGTCGATGGCCGCGATGGCTATGGGGACCTGTTGCAGCGACTCGCTTCGGCGGCGCGCCGTGACGACGACTTCTTCGAGCCGCTCCCCGGGGCTCGAAGCTGCGCCGCCCGATGGAGTGGCTTGAGTCGGATCGGCGCCTTCCTGCCCGGGGCTCGACCGGGCGCCGAGGAAGACGGTGAGGGATGCCAGGACGACTGCCGTGATCGGCCGCGGCCTTGTGCGAGCCCCGGGGCAGCAATCGCGGACCATGCTCTTCCCTCTCACGATGCTGAGTGGTCACTATAGGCCGGTGCTCCAAACAATGCAATGCATTTCATTAATGCAGTAGCAATACGGCAATACAAGCTGGAAAAATGCAGTATCCGATCGTAGACTGCACGGCATATGATGCAATGCATTGCATGAGCGCCTTCTCCGCAGCGCCGCCCCCGAAGACCGTGAGCGCCGAGGCGCAGGCCGCTCTTCGCGCTCTCCCCACCACGGAGCCCGAGGACCTCGAACGTAACCGCCAGATGTGTGCCCGCGTGCAGCGGGAGCTGGGGGAGATTCAGCGGACGCGTCACCGCGTCCGCATGGAGGAGAGCACGATCGCCGGGGTTCCCGTTAGGCTCTTTGCCCCGAGCGTGCACTCGATCCTCCCGCCTGGCCCCGTGCTCCTCAGCCTCCACGGCGGGGGCTTTATCGTCGATGCGGGATCAGTGACCGAGAACGTGCCGGTGGCGGCCTATGCGAAGATGCCGGTCGTCGCGCCGCTTTATCGACTCGCGCCCGAATATCCTTTTCCCGCCGCGGTCGACGATGCGGAAGCGGTCTACCGCGCACTCCTCGCCGATCATGCCCCGGAGGAAATCGCGCTCTATGGAACCTCCGCAGGCGCGTGTCTCTGCGCTCAGCTTCTCGTGAGGCTGCGCGACACGGGTGGCCGGCTCCCGAGAGCTCTCGGATTCTTCACCGGCACGGCGGACTTGAGCCGCATTGGCGATTCGGAGTTCTTTTTCCGGCCCGCCGACGCGGGGAGCTCGGAACAGTTCTCCGAGTACGTGCGGAACCACGACCGCCAAAGTCCCCAGATCTCGCCTATCTTCGCCGACCTCACGGGATTTCCGCCCACGCTCTGCATCGCGGGCACGCGAGACTTCATGCTGAGCCAGACCGCGCTCTTTCACCGGGCGTTGCTCCGCGCCCGCGTGCATGCGGAGATCCTGATATTTGAGGCGATGCCCCACGCGCACTGGATCTTCCTGGACCTGCCGGAGTCCGATCAGGCCTTCCGGGCCATGGCTCGTTTCTTTGTCGACCACCTCCGCCTCAGGTAGCTCCGCGTCCTCAGGTAGCTCCGCGTCGGCGTAGGCGCTGACTCTCCCTCGGTCAGGTCTGCCGAATCACGAGTTTCGTGGGCACTCTGGCGGCGCTCGGCCTGCCGCCGTCGAAGATCTGAAAGAGCTTCTCGACGAGCAGACTGCCGGCCTCGTGAGTGTCCTGACGGATGGTGGTAAGGGGTAGCTGGAAGTACTGCGCGATCGGGAGGTCGTTGTAGCCGATAACGGAGACTTGAGCGGGCACCTCGAGCTTCGCTTCTCGGAGTGCCACGATCACCCCCATGGCGACCGAATCGCTTCCCGCGAAGATGGCATCGGGTCTCGAGGTCCCTCCCGCCAGGAAGTCTGTCATCGCCGAGTAGCCGGTCTCGAACGTGAAATCCGGGATCTCGAGGTCGCGCACTTGAGCGGCGGGGTCGGCGAGCCTCAACGCGCCTTCCAGCCCCTGGCGCCTCTGCTCCATTTCCGGGTGAGCGCGATTTCCAACGAAAAGGACGTGTCGGCGGCCGAGCTCGAGGAAGCGTTCACCCGCCAGTCGGCCGCCCTTCAGGTTGTCACTCCCGACGGTGCAATAAGCGCCGTCCTCACCCGCTGCGCCCCAGACGACAAAGGGCACGCGCGTGCGAGCGAGATCCCGGAGCCACTTGTCTCCGGGACCCTGGCCGAGAAAGATGATGCCGTCGGCCCGTTTGGACGAGATCATCATTTCGTAGTGATACACATCGTCGACATCGGGCGAGCACAAGAGCAGATCATGCCGCCGAATCCACAAGCCCCGCGCGACATCGTTCAGCAGCTGGAAGAAGAAGGGCGCGGACGCGCTTTCGCTGGTCTGCGGCGGCAGATGCATCACCACGGCGACGGTGTTGGTGCGGTTGGTTCTGAGCTTCTGGGCGTTCCAGTTGACCGAGTAGCTGTGACGCCGTGCGATATCCAGAATTTTCCTTTTTGTCGCGGGCTTGACCAGCGGGCTGTCCTTCAAGGCACGCGAGACGGTCGGCTTCGACACATTCGCAAGCCGCGCAATTTGATCCATTGAGGTCAGCTTGGTCTTTCGCGCCCGCATCGGTGTTCGCAAGGGTGAGGCCCAAAGCTCGCGGGTATCATAGCGGCTCGACTGCAATCCGTTGCAGAGCGCATCCGTAACCCATTGAAATCCTTGGCCTACGGTCCCGCCAAAAAATGGTTTTCTCGCCGAACCTTATCCACTCCCCCTCCCGCGGAACCTTCGAGTTTCAAAACTTGTACACCGCCTCGAGGCCGATCGAAGCCTGGTTGGCGGTGACGCCCGCGCCCGGGGTGCCGCTGAAAAATGCGGTGTCTTTGACGAAGGCGTTGGAGTCGGACTTGTCGCCGCGCACCTCGCCGCGTATTTCAATGAATTTTGTGGGCAGGTAGGCAAGCGTCAGCGTGGCTTCCTTCCATTTCTGAATGACGCCAGTGCGGTAACCGTCCTTGTCGTCGAAGTACTCGGCGCGCACCGATAGTCGCCATTGATCATTCACCTGGTAGTTGGCGTAAGCTGCGGCGCCATCCCACTTCGCCGTGATCGAGGTTCCATTGACGAGCGAGGTGACATTCTCCTGTTGGCCCCAATCGACGTTCAGAATGAACGTGAGCTGGCTGGTCGCGTTGTAAGTGCCCACCGCGTCGATCAAGCTGCGCAGGCCGTGTGTGCCGGCGCCGATAAACGTGCCCCCGGAGAGTTGCTCAACGCCGCTGTAGCCTTGCGCCGCCAGGGAGAAGACCTTGTTTGGGGTGAACGAGATGCCGAGCTCGCCGGTCTTCTGTTTATTCGCGTCCTGCAGCTGATCCCAACCGTTATTGACGCCGACGATGACGCTCACTTGATCGGATGCGGCATAGGTGAGCCGGGCTCCGGTGTGGGTGAAGGGAATCGCGTAGCCGAACAGAATGGAGCGCGAATAGTTCGTGTCCTGGGTGGAGTTGATGACTTCCGCCCCGGCGAGCGTCACGAATTTGCCGGCGATGATCGTCAGCGGACCGTGGGCGTATTGCGCGAAAGCCTGGGTGACATCGAAATTACTCGTCGACTCGCCAAGAGAGGCGATGACCCGGGCGTCTCTTCCGGCCGTGAGGGTGACGAGACCGCCAAAGCCCTCCTTCGGTTGATAGTCGACGATGAGTGCTGCCTGGTGCACGTTGAACGAGTTGGGCTCGGTGTCGAACACGCGGTCCGCAACCCCACTCGTGAAGACGCCCGCCCCCGAAAGATAGGAGTAAGCCGCATCCACGTAGCCGTGAAGGTCGATAGCAGATGCCCCCAGCACATCGGTCAACGACGGCGCGCTGGGCTTGACGGACTCCGCAGGCTTGGCTTCGTCTGCCTGGGCGCCGCGGGCGCCCAGGACCACGAGACAGAGGAGTGCGCCCCCCAAGGCGAGGCGAATGCGGTTCCAGTCGACGGTCTCCTCGAAGGGGAGGGATGAGGCTCGAGTGACTGGCACATGCATGACACAGAGCTCCGTGAAGAGGGTGGGTAGGGTCTTTCGCCCTTGGGCGGCGGAGACCCCTTGGGATCAGTGCTGGGCGCTACTCGACGTGCTCGCCATGCAGCGATACGTCGAGCCCCTCCCGTTCCTGGTCTTCAGTGACCCGCAGTCCGATGGTCACATCGATGACTTTGAGGATGAGGTAGCTGACCACGAAGCCGTAGACCAAGGTGGCGAGCACGCCCTTCAGCTGCGTGACGACGCTTCCGGCCTGTCCGCCATCGAGCGCGGCGCTCGCGAATACGCCGGTGAGCAATGCGCCGACGGTGCCACCGATACAGTGCACGCCGAACGCATCGAGTGAGTCGTCGTACCCCAGCGCCTTCTTGAGCGACGTAGCGGCAAGGAAGCAAATCACCCCAGCCGCGATGCCGATGATGACCGCAGGGGTGGGCATCACGAAGCCCGACGCAGGCGTGATGGCCACAAGGCCGGCGACCGCGCCGGAGGCGATGCCCAGCACACTCGGTTTCCGCTTGATGGTCCATTCCATGAACATCCAGGCAAGCGCCGCTGCGGCGGTGGCGATCTGCGTGACCGCCATGGCCATGCCGGCGCGGCCATCGGCGGCCACCGCGGAACCGGCATTGAACCCGAACCAGCCGACCCAGAGGAGCGAAGCGCCGATCACCGTCAACACCAGGTTGTGGGGCGCCATGGGTTCTTTGTTGAGTCCGACGCGCTTGCCGAGCGCGAGGGCACACGCGAGCGCGGCGATACCCGAGTTGATATGTACGACCGTGCCGCCTGCGAAGTCGAGCACGCCCGCGGTTGCGCCCCAGCCGCCCGGCTCCCACATCCAGTGGGCGATGGGTGCGTACACGATGATCGACCAGATCGCCATGAACCAGAGCATCGCGGAGAACTTCATTCTTTCCGCAAACGCACCACAGATGAGCGCAGGAGTGATGATCGCGAAGGTGAGCTGGAACATTGCATAGACGGTCTCGGGGATCGTCACACCCAGGTGGCTTACGGACACCTTCCCGATCACCGCCGCGACGGCCGGGGTGTCTTTGGTGGCCGCCGCAGCCGCAACGTCCTTGATATAGATCACCCCGTTCATGAAGAGGCGACTCAGGCCCCCGATGTAGGGCGTCCCGGGCGTGAAGGCGAGGCTGTAGCCGATGACGTACCAGAGAAGGGTCACGAGGCACGTGATGGCAAAGCTTTGCATGAGGGTCGCCAAGACGTTCTTCTTGCGCACCATTCCCCCGTAAAAGAGCGCAAGTCCAGGGACCGTCATCATCAACACCAGCGCCATGGAGGCGAGCATCCAGGCGGTATCGCCGGAGTTGATCTGGGAGTTGAGGATGACGGAGGGCTCAGTCGTCGAGGGCGCCGGAGGTGCGGTGGACGCAGCGGCCGATACGGCTGCGGGAAGTGGATCGGCCCAGGCCAAGGGCACCGGCAACGCCAGCAAAACGAACAGTAACGACCGCGACAATGTAGTCATCAACTTGTCTCCCCTGAGCTGACTCACTTGTGGTTCTAAAGGGCGCTGGCGTCGCGTTCGCCGGTGCGGATACGCACGACTTGCTCTAGGTCGACCACAAAAATCTTGCCGTCGCCGACCTTGCCCGTCCGCGCCGTAGTCGTAATGGCCTCGATCACCCGCTCAGCGAGGGTATCGGCGACCGCGATTTCGATTTTGGTTTTCGGCACGAACTCGACGACGTACTCGGCGCCCCGATAGACCTCGGTGTGGCCGCGTTGCCGCCCAAAGCCTCGGACCTCAGTCACCGTTACGCCCGAGACGCCCAAATCGCCGACGGCCTCGCGAACCTCATCGAGCTTGTGTGTTCGGACAATCGCCGTGATCAGTTTCATGGACCAACTCCTCCCCCGCAGGCGCGGCGAATCGTCGCCCAATGCACAGGCGACGCAGAGCTGGTTCAAGCACGCGCCATGCCAGAAATGGGCATTCGCGTTTGATCAATCAGTTACAGTCTTATTCGGCGAGTTCTTTTGAGAGCGCTGCGCTCTTATGGTGCGCTGACGTCCTTCGTTGCTCCAACATGTTCCGCCGCCACGCCCGAAGCTCGCCGCGCTTTATTCCCCGCGCGGCGCCCGAGTCTCAGCCGCGAACGCTTCTGAGGCCCTTTGCGCCCAGCCCCACGCCGCCGTTACGGAGGAGCCACGCTTCGAATTCGCTCCTCGGGAGCGGCTTGGTGTGCAGGTAGCCCTGCGACTCGTCGCAGCCTTCGCGCAGGAGATAATCGAGCTGCGCCCGATTCTCGACGCCCTCGGCTACGGTCGTCATGTCGAATGCACGCGCGAGCGCGATGATCGTCGAGACCAGCGTGCCGCTCTTGCGGTCCGAGGGAAGACGGCTGGTGAAGCTCCGGTCGATCTTCAGAGTATCGATCGGCAGCTCGGACAGGCGTCCGAGGGACGAGAACCCGGTGCCGAAGTCGTCGATGGCGATGCGCATGCCCGCGGCGCGCAGAAGCCTGAGCGCGTTGACGCAGGAGGAGGCATCACCCGAGAGAACTCCTTCGGTAATCTCGAGGTCGACTCCCCAGTCCGGATCGCCTGCCAGATCGCCGATGCACTCGAGGATCTCGTCCGCGATCTTGCGGCGGCGCAGCTCCGGAGGCGATACGTTGACGGCCACCCGCAGCGGCGGCAGACCCTGCAAGCGCCACGCGCGACAGTCGGACGCCGCCTGTCGTATGACCCAGGTGCCGGCCGCTGTCATCAACCCGGCGGACTCGAGCAGCGGCAGGAAGACCGCGGGCGCGACGAGGCCGGTTTCCGGGTCCTGCCAGCGCAGCAGCGCCTCCACCCCGGCGACTCTGCCGTTTCGCAGCGTGATCTTGGGCTGGTAGTACAGGCGAAACTGGTCGGTCTCGAGCGCCGCCCGCAGTCGTTGCTCCATGCCGAGCCGCCGCGCCAGCTCGGCATTCATCTCGACGCGGTGATGCAGGTAGCGCTCGCCCGAGGTCTTCGCCTCCTTGAGCGCCGCTTCCGCGTTCTGCACCAGGTCGTGAGGCTCGATGTTGCCTTGCGGATAGCAGGCCACCCCGCTTTTGATCTCCGCGACGACGTCGCGGCCGTCGATGCGGAACGGCTCGGTGAACAGCCGCATGAGCTCATCGTGCAGTGTACGCAGTTCGCCGGTGTCGTTTTCTCGCAGGGCGTTCACGCAGGCAAAGGTCCCGCCTCCCAGGTGGGCGATGTGCTCGGTGTCCGGGAAGCGCGTCTTCAGCCGATCCGCGACGCACTGCAAGAGCCGATCGCCGCTGTGCCGGCCGAGCGAGTCGTTGATGACACGCAGGTGCGCGATGTCGAACACGGTCACCGCAAGACGCGGCGGACTGCCGCTGCGGCGCGCCTGTAGCCGCGTCAGGCGCTCGCAGAACAGCGCCCGCTTGGCGAGACCGGTCAGCGGCTCGAAATACGACAGGAAGTGCACCGCATTCTGCTTGTCGAGGTACTGCAGCGCGAACGACAGGTTGGAGGCGAGCTCCACGAGCAGCAGCCATTCGTCCTGAGCGATGACGGTCGGAGAGCGCGTGCCGCACAGCAGCGCCCCCACCGGCGTGTTGTCGACCCGCAGCGGCAGGCACGCGAGCGAGCGAATGCCTGCGGCGCTCAACGCCTCGCGTGCCTGGATGACGTCGGCGTAGGTCGCTATGTCCTCGCAGAGCACCGCCTCGCCGCTGCGGATCACCCGGCCCATGAGGCTGGTATCGCCGGATTCGTGAACCGCCACGGGAAACTCTTCCCACGGCTGCTCGAGAAAGTCGTAGCCCGCCCAACCGATCGGTCGCGCCATGCGCGTTGCGGGGTTGAGAAGCGCCACCATCGTCAGCGGGTATCCGCCGATGCGGTGCGCGAGGCGGCAGGTCTCGGCGAGCGCTTCGTCGCGGTTCTGGATGCGCACCAGCGCCGAGTTGATCGCCGAGAGTGTCTGAAGCACGACGGCGAGGCGGGCGACGTGCTGCTCCGCAGCCTGGTTCTTGCGGCGCAACGCCGCCTCATCGAGTGCGCGCTGTATCGCCGGCACCAGGCGCTTCGGATTACTCTTCAGCACGTAGTCGATCGCGCCGCACTTCAGGGCCTCGATGGCGCGCTCCTCGCCGATGGTGCCCGAGAGGAAGATGAACGGCACCCCGGGTGCCTCGGCGCGCGCAATGGCCAGTGCCGACATGCCGTCGAATCCGGGGAGGCTGAAATCGGACAGGATGAGATCGGGCGAACCCGTGCGCAGCGCGCTGCGCATCTCGGCCTCGTTCACCACGCACTCGCAGGTGCATGCGTAGCCGCCCTGCTGCAGACGCCATTTTGTCAGCTCGGCGTCCGAGGGGGAGTCCTCGACCAGCAGGACTCGCAACGGCCTGCGGGCAGGCTCATGGGGGGGCGTATCCATCGCCACGTCTCCGCCCGTGCTTAAATTCGGCGCGCCCGGCACCGAATCTGCCGAAGCTGGACGGTGTAAGGGGCTCGCGCGCGCACGGGTGTTTTCTAAACAGTCGATCGCGTCTTTATTAGACCCGCCGGCAAGACGCCTCACCCGGATGGCCGTCACACTTTCCGCCCCGCAAGACCGGCCGTCTTGGGGGTAAGCCGGCAAATCGCACGCGCAGCCCCTTTAACTCCGCGTGCTTGAGCGTGGCGTTACATCCCTGGGCCGAGCTCGCTCGGCCGCGGAAGGCTGAAATAGAAGGTGGAGCCGTCACCGGGGCGGCTGTCGGCCCACACCCGGCCGCCGTGACGTGTGATGATCCGGTGCACGATCGACAGGCCGATTCCGGTGCCCTCGAACGATTCCGGCGGGTGCAGGCGCTGAAACACGCCGAAGAGCCGGTCGGCGTAGCGCATGTCGAAGCCGACGCCGTTGTCGCGCACGTAATAGACGAGGTCGGCGCCCTGACGCAGCGCACCCACCTCGATGCGAGGGTCGTCCCGTCCGGCGCTGAATTTGATGGCGTTCGACAACAGATTGATCAGCACCTGCTCGAGCAGCGCGCGATCCGCGAAGCAGTCGGGGAGCTCTCCGATCTGCACGCCCGGCCGCCGGCTGTCGCGCCGCTCCTCGAGGCGCGCCACGCACTGCTCCACGAGCTCGCGCAGCGGCACGCGGGCGCACTCGAGGGGCTGGCGGCCGAGGCGCGAGAAATGCAGCAGATCGTTGATGAGCCGCGTCATGCGGCCGGCCCCGGCCCAGATCCGCTCCAGAATTTTCTGCCCCGCCTCGGGGACACTCGCCGCGAATTCGGCGCGGAACATCTCGCAGAAGCCCTCGACCGCACGCAGCGGCTCGCGCAGGTCGTGCGACACGGAGTATGAGAAGGCTTCCAGATCGTGGTTGGCCAGCTCGAGATCGCGCGTGCGTTCGCGCACGCGCAGCTCGAGCTCTTCGTTCATGCGGCGCAGCTCACCGACCAGCGCCGCGGTCTCGAAGGCGCTGGCGGTGGTGCGCGCCAGGACGTCGAGAGCGCGTAGCTGTCCCGGGGGGATCCTCCGCTCGGGCCGCGAGGAGCTGAAGCCGAGGACCCCGAAGAACTTTCCGCCGGCGACGATCGGCAGCGCCACGGCGATGCGCGGGTCGAACGGGTGCCTGAAGAGAACCCCGGCGGGGGAAGGCGCCACGCGCGCCCCGAGCTCGCGGCGCGCCTCCTCGACCCAGCGCTCGGCCGACTCGCCGAGCTTCAGCGCCGCGCTCTCCAGAGCCCGGGGGGCCGGCCCGGTGAATCCCGCGACCCGCAGCGTGCCGCCATCCTCGGCGGGCACGAGGAGGTAAACCGCGCCGACATCGCGCTGCCCGGCGGCCGCCGCCAGCGTCCGCTCGACGATCGCATCGCGGTCGAGGCCTTGGCTGATGGCGCGCGAGAGCTCGTAGATCGCCAGTGACTCCCGCAGCTGGATGTTTTCCCTCTGCAGCGCACGCGTCGCCAGCGCGCGCGCCAGCACCGGCAGGATGCTCGACAGTTTGAAGGGCTTCAGTACGTAGTCGAGCGCGCCCGCTTTGAGCGCATCCACCGCGGTCGCGATCGTGCCGTGCCCGGTCATCAGGACGCAGGCAATGTCGCGATCGATCTCCTGGCAGGCGCGCAAGAGCGTGATGCCGTCGATTTCCGGCATCTGCAGATCGGTCAGCAGCAGATCGAATGATTGCTCGCGGAGCGCTTCCAGCGCCTCGCGTCCGGAAGTGAAGCCGCGGGTGACGTAACCCTCGCGCTCGAGAGTGTCGCACAGGGCGCGCATGTGCGCGGCCTCATCGTCGACGATGAGGAGTCTCGCCGCCGGTGCGCTCACGCCTGACTCAACCCGCTGCATGCATCCTCGCATCCTGCACGCATCTGCCACGGCACCTGGTAGACCGGAATCAGCGGCGTCGGATGGATCGCGAGCTTGCCGTAGTACGAGATCGCCTGAATCCACAGGATCCAGCGGATAATTGTAGCGCAGGCGCCGGGCGCCCGCATGCGCCAGATGCCGGTGGTCGCGACGGCCCAGCCGGAAACGTTTGGTCGGGTGCGAGGCTGAAGTAGACTGCATTGCCGTGGGCGGATATCCATGTCGCCCGCCAGGCGCGTGCGGGGCGGCCCGCGCGCACCGCCGGCGCCGCCGCTCGCGTAACCGGCGGGGATGCGGTTGATCCGTTTCGAATCCTTATTGTACGATCGTTCAATAAGACTGCGGAGCCGCCCGGGGATGCTCAAAACCACGCCCTTTCACGCGCGCACGGCGCCCCTCGTGCTCGGTGCGACGTGGCGCCGCTGGGCGGGTCACGCCGTGGCGAGCGCCTACGACTGGACGCACGAGCGCGAGTACGCCGCGGTGCGCAACGCCGCGGCGCTGTTCGACGTCTCGCCGCTGCACAAGTACCAGATCGCCGGCCGCGATGCGGCGCGACTGCTGGACCGGCTGGTTACGCGAAACGTCAGCACGACCCAGATCGGCCAGGTGCTGTACACGCCCTGGTGCGACGCGCAGGGCAAGACGATCGACGACGGCACCATCAGCCGGCTCGGGGAGCGGCAGTATCGCCTCACGGCGGCCGAGCCCAATCTCCGCTGGCTGCAGCAGAACGCGTTCGGCATGGAAGTCGAGATCGGTGAGGTGTCGGACGCCGTGGGCGCGCTCGCATTACAGGGTCCGTTGTCGCGGGCGGTGCTCGACGCCGTCGCCGAGCAGCCCGTCGACGGACTGAAATACTTCCGCGTGATGCCAAACCGCATCGCCGGCGTCGAGGTGCAGATCTCGCGCACCGGATACACGGGCGATCTGGGGTACGAGCTGTGGATCCCTGCGCAGGGGGCGATCGCGGTCTGGGACGCATTGATCGGCCGTGGGGCGGACTACGGGATTACTCCGGCGGGCATCTGGGCGCTCGACGTGGTGCGGATCGAAGCGGGCCTGGTGATGCTCGAGGTGGACTACCAGTCCTCGCAACACGCCATGATCGAATCCCAGAAGTCCTCGCCCTACGAGCTCTCGCTCGACTGGGCGGTGCGGCTCGACAAGAGCGCATTCAACGGCCAGGCGGCGCTGCGCGCCGAGAAGGCGCGCGGACCCGCGTGGCGCTTCGTCGGCGTCGAAGTCGACTGGGATTCCTTCGAGGCGCTCTTCAGGGCGGTGGGCCTGGCACCCTCGCTCCCGACCATCGCCTGGCGCAGCAGCGTCCCGATCTATCGCGGCGGCGAGCAGGTGGGCTACGCCTCGAGCGGATGCTGGTCGCCGCTGCTCAAGAAGTATCTCGCGCTCGCGCACCTCGAGGCTCCGCACTTCGCGGCGGATACGCCGGTGGAGATCGAGGTGACCGTCGAGCACCGACGCAAGCGCGCCAACGCCTGGGTGCGCAAGCTCCCGTTCTTCGACCCCGAGCGGAAGAGGGCCTGAGCATGCGCTCATCGCCAGCACCCGGAGCGCAGCGCTCCTATGACGCGATCGTCGTCGGCGCCGGCCACAATGGTCTCGTGGCCGCCGCGTACCTCGCCCGGGCGGGCCGCCGGGTACTGGTGCTCGAGCGGCGTCCGGTGATCGGAGGCGCGGCGGTCAGCGAGCAGGTTTTCCCGGGCTTCACTTTCTCGGTTTTCTCGTATGTGGTGAGTCTGCTGCGGCCCGAGATCATCCGCGACCTCGAGCTCCCGCGGCACGGCCTGCAGATCCTGCCCCTCGAGAGCACGATCGTGCCGCTGCCGAACGGCGACTATCTCGGCAGCTGGGGCGATGCCGACCTCACGCGGCGCGAGCTCTGCCGGCATTCGGCGCGGGATGCCGAAGCCTCGGTCGCCTACGGCCGGCTGATGGTGCAGATGGCGCAGGCGGTCAAGCCGCTGCTCGGCATGATGCCGCCCGATCCCACCTCGCTCAGACCCGGCGACCTGAAGGGCCTGCTCAAGCTCGGGAGGCACCTGCGCTCCCTCGGCCGCGAGCAGTTTCACGCGCTCTACAAGCTCCTCACCATGAGCTCGGCGGACTACCTCGAGGAATGGTTCGAGTTCGAGCCGCTCAAGGCGACCAAGTCCGCGAGCGGCATCATCGGCACCTTCATGGGACCGCGCTCGCCAGGCTCGGCCTACGTGCTGCTGCATCACTACATGGGAGAGATCGACGGCGCGTTCCGCGCGTGGGGATTCTGCAAGGGCGGCAACGGCACGATCAGTCAGGCCATCGCCCGTGCGGCCCTGGAGAAGGGCGCCGAGATTCGTACCGAAGCGCCGGTGAGGCAGGTGCTCCTCGAGAGAGGACGCGCGGTCGGTGTCGTGCTCGGGAGCGGTGAGGAGTGCCGGGCGCCCGTGATCGTCTCGGGGCTCGATGCGCGCCGCACCTACCTCGAGCTCGTCGACCGGCGGGCGCTGCCGGACGAGCTCCTCGAGCAGGTGCAGCGCTTCCGCTTCCGCGGCTCCTCCGGCAAGGTCAATCTGGCGCTGTCGGAGCTGCCGGACTTCACTTGCCTACCCGGTGTCGGCGCGCATCATCGCGGCGCGATCTCGATCAGCCCGAGCCTCGATTACCTCGAGCGCGCCTACGACGATGCCAAGTACGGCAGCTTCTCGAAGCGCCCCTACATGGACATCATCTTCCCTTCAGTGATCGATCCCAACATGGCGCCGCCCGGCAGGCACGTCGCGAGTATCTTCGTGCAGTACTGCCCCTACGCGATCGAAGGCGGTTGGACCGACGCCCGGCGCGAGGCGTTTGGGGATACCGTCATCGACACCCTGAGCGAATACGCGCCCAACCTCAAGTCCGCGATCCTGCACCGTCAGGTGCTGACGCCAGCGGACATCGAGCGCACGATCGGGCTCTCCGAGGGGAACATCTTCCAGGGCGAGCTGGCGCTGCAGCAGCTGTTCTTCCTGCGCCCGGCGGCGCGCTGGTCGAGTTACCGCACGCCGATTCCCGGCTACTACCAGTGCGGCTCGAGTACGCACCCCGGGGGTGGCGTGATGGGCGCGGCCGGACGCCTCGCCGCACAGCGGATTCTGTCCGACACATGAGGCGCTCCTTCGATGTGGTAGTCCTCGGCAGCGAGCCGGATGCGCTGGTGGCGGCGACCGGGCTCGCCACGTGCGGCGTGCGTGTCCTGTTGCTCGAGCCGGGCCCCGATCTCGGGGGGATCTATCGCGAGATCGAATTCGCGCCCGGCTGGCGCGCCGCCCCACTGGTGCCCGACCTCGGTTACCTCGACCCGCAGGCATTCCGCGGCATGGCCGAGATCCATGCGAGCGTTGCAGCCGATCCGACCGTCATCGCACTCGGGGAGGGCGGACCGCTCGCGCTGCGGCGCTCCGCAGTTGAGACCGCCGCGGCCTTGAGGCGTCTTTCCGCGCGCGACGCCGAGCGCTGGCCGAAGTTCGTGCAACAGCTCGCGTCCCTCGCGGGGTTTCTCGCGACGCTGTTTCGCGACGCCGCGCCGCGCGTCGACGCTCGAGCGATCGACGAATTCCTCACGCTGCTCCGGCTCGGTCGCCAATACCGCAGCCTCGGGCGCCGTGGCATGGTCGAGCTGCTGCGCGCGCTGCCGATCTCGGCCGCCGACTGGCTCGACGACTTCTTCGAGTCGGAGCCACTCAAGGGCGCGCTCGCGGCGCTTGCGGTCACCGACCTTTGCCAGGGACCGATGTCGGGTGGGACGGCGCTGGCTTTCCTGCATCGTCACGTCGGTGCGGCGCCCGGCGTGATCGGTGAGCGGCTGCGACTCAAAGCCGGGCCGGGTGCGCTGATCGACGCGCTGGCGCGGCGAGCGCGCGCCGCGGGCGTCGCGATCGAGACCCAGGGCGCGGTGGTTGAGCTTTCAGTGCGCGACGGGCGGATCGAATCGGCGGCGCTCGCCTCCGGGGAAGCGATCGCCTGCAGAGCCGTGATCTCCGCGCTCGATCCGTACCAGAGTCTCCTCGGGCTCATCGACCCCGTGCACCTCGACCCGGTGCTCATCGAAGCCGTGCGCAATATCCGCTTCCGCGGCGTGACCACCAAGATCCTGCTGGCGCTCGATGCCTTGCCCGATTCGGTGGCCGCCGCCACCGCCGCCACCACCACCACCACCACCACAACAACCACCACAACCGCCTCCGCCGGCGCCGCGGGCACGATGCTGATCGCGCCGTCGATGCGCTATGTCGAGCGCGCCTTCGATGCGACCAAGTACGGACGCTGCTCGAGTGAGCCCTTCGTCATGATTCACCTTCCGAGCGCGGTCCACGCCGGGCTCGCGCCTCCCGGCAAGCACGTTGCGGTCCTGCACGTGCAATACACGCCCTACCGGCTCCGCGAGGGCGAGTGGGGCGAGCTGCGCGACACCGTGGCGGAGCGGGCGCTGCGCGTCGTGGAGGCGCACCTGCCCGGATTCACCTCCCGGGTGCGCGAGCGGATGGTGCTCTCGCCCGTCGACCTCGAGAGCCGGTTCGGACTGCGCGAAGGTGCCGTATCGCGCGGCGAGCTAGCGCTCGATCAGTTGCTCTTCATGCGCCCGGTGCCCGATCTCGCCGGTCACGCCGCGCCCGTGGTGGGGTTGCATCTGTGTGGCGCCGGGACGCATCCGGGGCCCGGTATCGTGGGCGCATCGGGCCGTATGGCCGCGCGCGCTACGCTGAAGGAGTTACGTGCACGCGCGTGAGGCATCCGTCCGATCGCGACCGCGGGACTGTTAGCATAGCCCAATGCGGAAGGTCGTAACCGCCGGGCAGGCGATCGTCGATGGTCTCGTCCGCAACGGCGTGCGGCACATCTTCGGCATCCCCGGGGTACATACCTACAGCCTGATCGATGCGCTGGCCGAGCGGCAAGGGGAGATCGCTTACCTCGGCACGCGCCATGAGCAGGGGGCGGCCTACATGGCCTACGGCTACGCCTGCTCGAGCGGGCGCGTGGGGGCCTATACCTGCGTGCCCGGTCCCGGAGTGCTCAACACGTCGGCGGCGCTGTGTACCGCCTATGCGGCGAACGCACCGGTCCTGTGTCTGACCTCCGAAGTCTTCTCGCACGAGATCGGCCGGGGCCACGGCATCCTGCACGAGCTTCCCGACCAGCTGGCGATACTGCGCGGACTCACCAAGTGGTCGGCGCGCATCAGTCACCCGGGCGAAGCGCCGCGCCTGGTCGCGCGCGCGTTCGAGGAGCTGACGAGCGGGCGTCGCCGGCCGGTGGCCCTCGAATGCCCCTGGGATACCCTCGGGCAGAAGGCGGAGGTGGAGCTCGATGTGAGCGCCTGCCCCATGGCGCCGCCGCTGCCGGACCCGGAGGCGATCGAGCGGGCGGCGAAGCTGATCGCCTCCGCTACGGCGCCGCTCATCATGGTGGGCTCCGGCGCGCTCGGCGCCGGTGCGGAAGTGCTCGAGCTCGCCCGCCTGCTGCAGGCCCCGGTGACCGCGCATCGCAGCGGCCGCGGCATCGTGAGCGAAGACTCGCCCTTCGGGCTCGACCTGGCGGCGGCGTACGCGCTCTGGGCGAAGACGGACGTGCTCCTCGCCATCGGCACGCGCATGGAGCTGCAGTTCATCCGCTGGAAGCAGGTGCCGTCGGACTTGAGGATCGTGCGCATCGACATCGACCCGACGGAGATGCCGCGCCGCCCGACCGAGGTCGGCGTGGTGACCGACGCGCGCCTCGGAGTGCGCGCGCTCCTCGAGGCGCTCGCGCCGCGCCTGCGCAAGCGTGCGTCCCGGGAAGCGGAATTCCAGGATCTCAAGGCGCGTGCCCGGCGCGAGTTCGAGGTGGTGCAGCCGCAGCTCACCTTCCTGGACGCGATCCGCGCGGTACTGCCGCGCGACGGCTTCTTCGTCGAAGAGATCAGCCAGGTCGGATTCACTGCCCGGTTCGGCTTCCCGGTGTACGAGCCGCGCACCTATGTCGCGAGCGGCTATCAGGACAACCTCGGCTTCGGCTATATGACCTCGCTCGGCGTCAAGGTCGCGAATCCGACCCGGGCGGTGGTATCGGTCAACGGCGACGGCGGCTTCATGTTCGGAGTGCAGGAGCTGGCCACCGCCGTGCAGCATCGCATCGGCTCCGTGGCGATCGTGTTCAACAACCAGAGCTTCGGCAATGTGCTGCGCGACCAGAAGACCACCTTCGGCGGACGGCTACTCGGCGAAGCGCTGCGCAATCCCGACTTCGTGAAGCTCGCCGAGTCCTTCGGCGCGGCAGGCTACCGCGCCGCGACCGCGGGGCAGCTGCGCAGCGCGCTCGAGCGTGCCCTTGCGGACGATGCTCCCGCCCTCATCGAGGTCCCGGGCGAGCCGGGCGCGGAGGTCTCTCCCTGGCCGTTCATTCACCGCGGCTGAGCGAGGCGCGGGCCTCAGCCGCCGGCAGGCCCTCGGCACGCCGCCTATAATATGAGTGGGGCCGCGCCCGAGCTGGCAGCGGTTCGGATGCGCCTTGAGCACATGGCCTCGGATCTGACACGGCTGGAGGGAGGTCGCGTCAACATGTCACCCGCCCGCCCGCTCGCCCCCGCGCTCGCCCGGAGTGCGCTCGCGGTCACGATCACGTGGCTCTGTCTTGCCGCGGCGAGCGCCGGTGTCGGCGCGCCCCCCGAGGAGGCAAGCGGTGTGGGAGCGCACTACGATGTGGTGATCAGCGGCGGCACGGTCTACGACGGCTCGGGGAGCCCACCGTTCGTGGGCGACGTAGCCCTGAGGGGCGATCGCATCGTCTACGTGGGACCGCATGCTCCCGGGTCGGCGTCCGAGCGCGTCGAGGCGCGCGGCAAGGCGGTGACGCCCGGGTTCATCAACATGCTGGCGCACCCGGAAGAGTCCCTCATCGCGGACGGCCGGGCGCTGAGCGATCTGCGCCAGGGAGTGACGCTCGAGGTGCTCGGCGAGGACTCGATGGGGCCGCTGACTCCGGAGATGAAGCGCCACGCGAGGGAGCGCCAGGCCGACATTCACTACACGGTCGACTGGACCACTCTCGGGGAGTACCTGCACAAGCTCGAGCGGCACGGCATTGCGCCCAATGTCGCTTCCTTCGTGGGCGCGGGCACGGTCCGCACCAACGTGCTCGGCGAGCGCGACGTGCAACCGACCGCCGCGCAGCTCGAGCGGATGCGCACGCTGGTGCGCCAGGCGATGGAGGAAGGAGCCCTCGGGGTCACTACCGCGCTCATCTACAGCCCGAACCAGTACGCTCGCACCCCCGAGCTCATGGCGCTCGCCAGCGAGTCGGCGCGCTGCGGCGGGATCTACAGCGTGCACATGCGCAGCGAGGGCGATCGGCTGCTCGAGGCGGCGCAGGAGACCATCGACATCGCCAGGGCCTCGGGCGCGCCGGCGGAGATCTATCACCTGAAGGCCGCGGGCAGAGGAAATTGGGGCAAGCTCGACGCGCTCATCCACGAGGTCGAGGCTGCGCGCGCCGCCGGGATCCGCATCACCGCGGATATGTACGTGTACACGGCGGGTGCGACGGGGCTCGATGCCGCCATGCCTCCGTGGGTGCAGGACGGCGGCCTCGAGGCCTGGATCCGCCGGCTGCAGGATCCGGCGGTTCGCGCGCGTGTGCTCGCCGAGATGCGCGACCCGGCCCCGCCGTGGGAGAACCTCTACGGAGCCGCGGGGGCCGCCGGCACGCTGCTGCTCGGGTTCAAGAACCCGCAGCTCAAGCCGCTGACGGGCAAGACGCTCGCCGAGGTCGCGAAGATGCGTGGCGTGAGTGCCGAGGACGCCGCCATCGACCTGGTGATCCAGGACGGATCGCGTGTAGCGGTGGGCTACTTTCTGATGTCGGAGGAGAACGTGCGCCGCGAGCTGGCGCTCCCCTGGGTCAGCTTCGACTCGGATGCGGATGCGCCGGCGCCCGAGGGGGTGTTTCTGAAATCCAGCCGGCATCCGCGCACCTACGGCAACTTCGCGCGGCTGCTCGCGAAATACGTCCGTGAGGAGAGGCTGCTCGGCCTCGAGCAGGCGATTCACAAGCTCACCGCGCTGCCGGCGGCCACGTTGTCGCTCGCCGACCGCGGCCTGCTGAAGACGGGCGACTTCGCGGACGTCGTGGTGTTCGATCCGGCGACGATCCAGGATCACGCGACCTACGAGCATCCGCACCAGCTCGCGACCGGTGTCGATGAGGTGTGGGTGAACGGCGTGCGGGCGCTGCGCGCCGGTGAGGCCACGGGCGCCGCCAGCGGCCGGGCGGTGTTGGGGCGCGCCTGGACCGGCGCTGCGGGCGGCGGCTGTCGGGCCAGCGCGCGGGAGTGGACCTGGAGCCCCTGAGTCCTGCGCCGCCACCGCGGGACCGCAGGTACGTGCTGGCGGACCTCACCGTGGGGTACTCGCTCAACATCGCCGACCGCTTCTCGATCTCGACGCTCATCGAGCCGACCCGGGAGGAACTCCACCTGTCCGACAGCGGCATCGCCTTCCTCACGGGGGTCGCGCTGGCGGTGTTCTATGTGACGGTCGGCATTCCCATCGCGGACGGGTTCTGGGCGGCCTGGCACCTGTGGACGAGCGGCGCGACGATCCGCGAGGACGTGGCGCGCGCGAGTTGACCTAAGGGGGCGGGCCGCTGCCGCTTGCGCCGCGACGAGTCCCGCTCGCGCCGGTCCGCTGACCGCCGGAGCCCCTTCCCTCCTAGACTCCCTCTCATGGAGCTGTCGCGCCAGCATCTTCCGCCCGCCGTGCTGAGACCCATACACGGGGACGCGCACGCGATGCTGGCGGAGCGCAGCCCATGGCATGTGATCTGGGCCGTCGGGGGCTTGTGCTGGCTGGTTGTGACGGGTACGGCGGTGCTGTGGATGATGCCGACCGCCGGCACGATGATGGACGGGATGTACATCATCACGAACCGCGCCCGGACGGCGCAGCACCTGCTGGTGTTCCTGGCGGCCGCGCCCGCGTACCGCCTCGCTATCGCGCTGGGCTGGCCCGCGGCGTTGGGGGCCGGCGCACGGGTCGCAGTGATCAACACGCTCCTGGCGCTGGGCGTCGTGTATTTGGCGCCGGTCGCGACGGCGCTCGCGGCCGGCCTCATCGACGGACACATCCGCGACATGTGGGATACCCTCGACGCCTGGAGGACGTTGGGCGCATCCTGGATATTCTGGGTGTCGCCGCTGCGGTTCTTCCTGCCGCCGTACATCCTCGGACTCTTCGCCATCGCACTGGTGCTGACGGCCCGCCGCCACCATCGTGAGGCGCTGCGTGCCGCGGATCTGGCGAGTGCCTACGCCGCCGCACGCATGGCGATGCTCTCGGCGCAGCTGCAGCCGCACTTCCTGTTCAACGCACTGCACGCGGTCAGCACCTTGATCGAGGACAGTCCGCGGCAGGCGGCGACCATGCTGGCGCGTCTCGGCGACTTTCTCCGCCATGCACTGGAGAGCAGCCACTGGCCGTGGGTCGATCTGGCCACCGAGCTCGCCGGCCTCGAGGCGTATCTGGCGATCCAGCAGACCCGCTTTTCCGATCGTCTGAGCATCTCCATCGACGCCACCCCCGAATCGCTCGGCGCCTACGTGCCTTCACTCCTGCTGCAGCCGCTCGCCGAGAATGCGATTCAGCACGGCCGCAGCGAAGGCGGGCCGACCCTGCATGTGCGGGTGACCGCGGCGGTGGTTGCCGAGCGGCTGCTCATCGTGGTGAACAACAGCAGCCCGCAGTTGCCGGGGGATCTCTCGAGCGCGGACTACGGACACGGGCTGTCGAACGTCAAGCTACGCCTGCACGCCGCCTACGGTGACGACGCGCGTCTCACCATCGGTCCCGACCGCCAGGGTGGCACCAGCGCCTGGCTCGACCTGCCGCTGCGCCGCAGCGCCGGCGCGGCGCTCACCGAGGCGGCGGCCGCAGCGTCATGAACGCCAACATCGCAACGCTGGTGGTGGACGACGAGCCGCTGGCGCGCCGGCGCGTGATGCGGCTGCTGCGCGCCGATCCCGACATCAACATCGTGGGCACCTTCGCCTCGGCGACCGAAGCTGCGGCACGGGCGCCCGAGCTCGCGCCGCAACTGATGCTGCTCGACATCCGCATGCCCGAGCTCGACGGCTTCGAGCTGGTGGCGAGGCTCGCCGAACAGGGCCTGCATCCCTACATCATTTTCGTGACCGCCTATTCGGATCGCTCGATGGATGCCTTCGGAGTCGGCGCGATCGACTATCTCCTGAAGCCATTTGACGACGAGCGCTTCGGCCGCGCCGTGGCGCGCGCCAAGTCGTTGATCGCTTCCGGTCCGGCCCCGGGGACGGGCGCGGCGTCCGCCTCTCAGCCCCGGGCGCTCGCCGCGGGACGCACGCGCCTGCTGCTGTCCGAGCGCGGCAAGGTCGTGGTGCTCGCGATGCGCGACATCGAGTTCGTCCAGGCGGCCGCCAAGCACGTCAAGATCTACGCGAGCGGGCGCTGCTTCTCTTTTCGCCAGTCCCTCGCGCAGCTCGAGAGCCGGCTCGACCCGGCGTCCTTCGTGCGGGTGCACCGCTCGACGCTGGTCAACGTCGAGCACATCGCCGAGATGCACCCGCTGTTTCACGGCGACTACGAGCTGATCCTCAGGCGCGGCACGCGCCTCACACTCAGTCGCCGCTACCGGGGACGCCTCGCGCCGTTTCTGCTCGAATAGCGCTCAGCCCGGCAGCCGCAGCTCCACCGTGCGACTGCGCACGCTGCCGAGGCGCACGTGCCCGCGCCAGTGCGGGCCGCGCCAGTAGATGGTGTTGCGTCGCCGGACCAGGTGGCCGCGCACGTGATGGAAGCGCGGCCCGCGACGCGTGCCCCGCGCACCGTCGTCCAGGGAGACGCTGGCGCCGGCGAACACCGGCGCGGAGAGCTCGATGTGCTCGAGCAGCGGCCGCCTGCCGAGACGTGCCCGCTTGGCGTTGAGCCGAAACGGCTTCACGGGCAGCTGTGCCAGATCGTCGCGCACGGCCATCAGCAGGAACAGCGCGAGCAAGATCGGAAGGTCGAAAGCCACGGCTGCGAGCGAGCGCTCGATGACCTGCGCACGTGTCTCGGCGCCGGTCGCCACGCTGAAATAGTAGCGTTGCCACGAGGGCTCGAGACGGAAGCCGGCGCACTGCAGGAGCCTATCGACCTGCGGGTTGCGCGAGTCGAAGACGGCGATCGCCTCACCCTGAAGTAGCGCTTCAGGCGGGCACGTGCTCGGGGCGCCATCGAGGTCGATCAGAGTCTCGACGGCCGCAAGCAGCGGTTCCTGTGGCTCGCAGCGGGTCAACCAGAAGGTGCGCAGACTCCCGGAGCGGCCAAGCGGATCTGCCGATATCAGGATTCCGGTACGCAGGATGTCGGCGGTCGCGCCACCGGTGCAATCGGGCAGAGCGCGCACCAGCTCCTCCCGCCTCGCCGCCTCGTTCCACTCGACCCATAGCTGCTCCGCGGGAATGCGCAACAGGTCTAGACATCCGGAGAGCTCATCGCCCTCCGAATAGGCGAGCGCGGTGCAGGTGCGCACCAGCTCATCATTGAGCACGTAGCGCAGCGGACAACGCGCGAGCGCCAGCGCGAAATCATTGGCGCCCGCGAGCCGCCAAACATCGCCCCGATCCTGGCGGACCACGAAGGGCTCGGTGCACTGCGCGATGTGATCCAACAGTCGCAAGCCGCATCTCCATCCGCTGCGCAGTGAGCGTAGGGAGCCACACCCGGCTTTTGCAATCGACGCGGCGCAAGCGGCTGGCGGCCGCGGCGCGAGCGGCGTGGGCGGTGCGCGAACGGAGCGGAAGTTCCGTGATCGCGCGAACACGCGGGACGCGGCAGGGCGCGTTGTAAAGATCCCACGCCCGTCGTTGCCGCGTTCGACAGCAGCCGTCAGTGCTACCGACGCTCCGCTCGGGCCTCGAGGCGTCCCGCTCGCGCCTGTTGTGTTGCGGGAACGACCTGACAGTCGCTACGGTTTTCGCAGCTTGCCGCAGCGTGGCCACCGAGCCGCGGGCGACGACAGGTAAATCAGGGAGACACGCCAATGAGAGCAGCTCGCGCGTTCCTCAAGATCTGCGCCACCGCACTTTGTTCAGGTTTCGCCGCCGCTGCGGGCGCACAGACAGCGCCGCCAGCGCCCGCCGGTGCCACGCCGGAAGTCGAGGAAATCATCATCACCGGATCGCGCATCGCTTCGCCAAATGCGTCGAGCGCGAGCCCGGTCCAGGTGGTGGGCTCGGAAGAGATTCGAGCGAGCGGCAAGACCGACCTCAGCGACATCCTGTACCAATTGCCGCAGCTCCAGAACAACGACCTGGGACAGGACTTCAGCAACCGCACGACTGGACTTACTACCGCGGGAGGTATCACGACCGCCGACCTGCGGGGACTGGGCCCTAACCGCACGCTGGTGCTGGTCGATGGAAAGCGACTCGGTCAGGGCTCGCCCCAGACGACGATCGCCTCGCCGGCGTCCGATCTCGACCAGATTCCGGCCATCATGGTGGAACGGATCGAGGTCCTCACCGGCGGCGCCTCCTCGGTCTACGGCTCGGATGCCGTGGGAGGCGTGGTGAACTTCATTCTGAAAAAGAACTTTCAGGGCCTGATGGTGGACGGGCAGTATGGGGCGGACTGGCACGACAACCGCAGCTCGTACATGAACTCGCTGTTGACGCAGTCGGGCTACACCCCTCTCAGTGGCCAAAAGACGGACGGCAGGAACTCGAACTTCAGCATCCTCGCCGGCACCAACTTCGCCGATGGCAAGGGAAACTTCACGGGCTTCTTCAGCTACTATCATTTCGACCCGGTCGCTAGCTCGGAGCGCGATTACGGGCAATGCCAACTCACGGAGGTGACGGATGCGCTCGGAAACGTGATCGGGAGTAGATGCTTCGGCTCGAGCAACGCCAATCGCTTCACGCCCTTGGCGGGGCCTAATGCGAACACCCGGTACGCGGTGGTCGGCAACCAGTTCGTTCCGTGGACAGCCTCACTCACGACGAACCCGCCCGAGATATTCAACTCGCAGCCCTTCATCTACATGCAGCGCGATGACGATCGCTACCTGGCCGGCTTCAACGCGCATGACGACCTGGCGGATTACGCGAAGCCGTACTTTGAGCTCAGCTTGATGAACGACAAGACGCACCAGGCCATCGCACCGTCCGCCGCCTTCACGACTGCCAACCCGAACACGGGCGGCCCGTACTTCGTCAATTGCGGCAACCCGTTCTTGAGTGCCCAGCAAATCGGCGTTCTCGGATGCACGGCGGCACAGATCACGGCGCCAAATCAGGCGGACCCGGCGAACCAGGTTCCCATCACGATCGGGCGCCGGAACGTCGAGGGAGGCGGACGCTCGTCAGACTACGAGCACACCAACTACCGCGCCGCGGTCGGCATGACGGGCGAGTTCCTGGACGCCTGGAGGTACGACGCCTACGGCCAGTACTACTACGTGACCTATCGCAACGCGCAAAACAATTACCTCAGCTATCAGAAGATCGACAACGCGCTGCTCGTAACCGGCACGGCGGCGAATCCGCAATGTCTGGTCGGCAAGCCGTGCGTGCCGTGGAATATCTTTTCCCAGGGCGGTGTGACACAGGACCAGGTCGACTACCTCTATCTGCCCGGAACCACGAGCGGTAACAACACCTTGCGCACCGTGCACGCGGATATCACCGGCGACCTCGGCAAATACGGCCTCAGGTTGCCGACGGCGCATGACGGGTTCGGCGTCAACTTCGGCTACGAGCACCGCAACGAGAACGTGTTCTACCAACCCGATGACGCCACCAACAGCGGTCAGCTGTCCGGAGCCGGCGGTACGCAGGAGCCGCTCAACGCCTCCATAGGCGTAAACGAGGAGTTCATCGAGGTCCGGGCGCCCCTGCTGCAGGACCTGCCCTTCTCCAGGGATCTGGTGATTGGCGGCGGTTACCGCCATTCCAACTACTCGGTGAGCGGCGGCGTCAACACGTACAAGGTCGATCTGCAGTTCGCGCCCATCCAGGCCATCCGCTTCCGTGGCTCGTACCAGAGGGCGATCCGCACACCGACGGTCGGTGAATTCTTCGACCCGCAGAATCTCGGCTTGATTGCGTACGGCGACGACCCGTGCGCTGCGCCCTCGGGAGGTGGGCAGGCGCCATACACCCTGGCGCAATGCCTCAACACGCTGAAAAGCCTGAACCCGACGGCCGCACAGATCGCGGCGTTCAAGGCAGCTTACGGCAACGGAACGACGACCGATATTATTCCGCAGGCCGTCTCGGGCCAGCTCGGGCAGGTG